>Ga0183011_11208_pt1 | contig 9540 bp, 8 predicted proteins | sample NAcewD2O_March_FD_122322 | JGI IMG/M metagenome (GOLD analysis project Ga0183011, IMG submission 122322) | Mouse cecal microbial communities from Vienna, Austria - N-Acetylneuraminic amended D2O_March | ecosystem: Host-associated > Mammals > Digestive system > Large intestine > Cecum | place... | reverse complement strand
ATAAACGGAGATTATCACGATTCCAAGCCGCCGCAGATTGGTGACGAGGGATTGCGTGTGGCCCGTCATGTCACATGGGTGGGGTTTGTATGGAACGCCCTGCTCGGTACAGCCAAGGTAGTTGGTGGCATAGTCGGCAATTCAGGTGCAGTTGTGGCCGACGGCATACATTCGTTTTCCGACTTTATTACTGACGTGATTGTGCTCGTGATGGTGACTATAAGCCATCGCAAGGCCAACAGCCGCTATGAGTACGGCCATGGCAAGTATGAAACATTTGCATCGATGCTGATAGCGGTGCTGCTCGTAATCGTAGGCATTGGCATACTCGTCGACGGGATTCACAAAGTGATTCTTACTGTGCATGGCGAGGAACTTCCCCGGCCCGGCATGATTGCTCTTGTCATGTGTGTGGCCTCAATCGTTGTAAAGGAGTGGCTCTACCATTATACGCGTCGTGCGGGAGAGCGGATACACTCCGGAGCTCTTGTGGCCAATGCATGGCATCACCGCAGCGACAGTTTTTCATCTGTAGCCACGGTTGCGGGGGTAGCCGGGGCGATGTGGCTCGGCTCTCAGTTCAGGGTGCTCGATCCCATAGCCGCTATGGTAGTGTCGGTATTCATAATAATAGTGGGGATAAAGATGGCCATACCCGCAGTGCGTGAACTGCTTGAAGAAGCTCTTCCTGCCGACATGCTTAGCGGTATACGTAAGGTAATTGCTGCAACCCCCGGAGTGGACACATATCATCATCTGCGTACACGCCGCAATGGTTCGACCATAATAATTGATGTACACTTAAAGGTCAATCCCATGCTTACGGTAAGCCGGGCGCATGCTATTGCCACGGATGTAGAGCGGAAGTTGTGTGAAACGTTTGGTCCGTCTACTATAGTTACAAGCCATATCGAACCTTACCGCGGCGAACGCATCCTTCCCGATGGCTCCTGTGCCGACTGACGTGTATTGCAGGCCACAAATCATACATTCAGTTATTATACAGAAGTGTATGTAAAAAATATTTCGATAATATTTGCATGTTTTAAGTATTTTGTATAAATTGGCAAAATCATTATCACTGTTGCCATGAATAAATACTATGGTATATTGCCACTGATTATAGCCGTATCTTTATCCCTTTTTATGTCCGAGGTAGGTATTGACCACGACCCGATATGGGACAAAATCCGTGAACGCATCGGATAACAGACACCACAATACCCCCTCTGTCAATGAATGCTAAAGCGACATATTGCCTACAGCTTGCCATAGTGCTCTTGATGAGGTTTTGGGGATGGGATATGATTTTTAGGGACGCTAAATTTCGTGGATTAAGATTCATTGATTAATTTTGTTGTGTGGCTAAGCGTAATTAAGTCATAATGATTTTTATGACTTACCAAGTTATGCAAGTCATTCTTAAATTCATATTAACAACGTATGGATAAAAGTTGCGATTCCTATATGTATGGTGTTGATATCGTGCGTGCCTGCGAGGTATTGCGCAGGGGCGGCATTATATTATATCCGACCGATACGGTGTGGGGCATCGGGTGTGACGCAGCAGACAGCACTGCTGTAAGACGCATATATGAGATAAAGCGCCGGGTCGACAGCAAGGCTCTGATACTCCTCGTCGCAGATGGCGACATGATGCGTGCGCATGCTGCTCCGCTGCCCGACGTGGTATCGCAGATGATTGCCAATCCCGATGAGCGGCCGACCACTATGGTGATTGACGGTGGCAGAGACCTGGCCCCGGAGGTGCTTGCCGCTGACGGTAGCGTAGGTATGCGCATACCGCGCGAGGAGTTTGTCAGCGCTCTGTGCCGTGAGTTCGGACGTCCGCTTGTGTCCACGTCAGCCAATGTCAGTGGAGAGCCTGCAGCGGCAAATTTTTCTGATATATCATCTTCGATAATCAAAGCGGTAGACTATGTATGCACATCGCGTCGCGACGAAGTTTCAGAGAGTTCACCCTCGAGAGTGATAAAAATCGATTGTAACGGTCAAATTACAGTATTGCGCCCGTGACGCAGATGCAACGTCATAGACTGATATATATAACTGTCGATTTTCTTACGACGGGTGTTGCTGTATTGCTTTACAATACATTGCGCTATTATATTGATAGTGGAGTAAGGCACGGATCCTTGTGCGAGTTTTTGTGTGATTCCAGCGTTGTACTTGAGCAGGCATTGTTCCCGATTCTTATGATAGGGATATATTGGCTGTCGGGCTACTACAATAATGTGTTTCTGAAGTCGCGTTCCCAGGAGTTAGGTTGCACCATTCTGTCCACTCTTGCCGGCACCTGCGTCTTTTTTGCATTGGCTCTGATAAACAATGTTGAGCACCGGCGCATGATAATTTATCTCAACACCGCATATCTGTGGGGGCTGCTTTTTGTCATTGTCTACGCCGGTCGCTCGATTATAACGGCATATGTGCGTCGCGAGGTCTATTCCGGGAAATGGATGCGCAACACAATGATTGTCGGCGATGGCGATGCCGCCGAGGTTATGGCATCGCGCTTGCGCGATGAGAGCCAATGGAGCGGGATGCGCATACTCGGCTGTCTTTCGGCAGATGATGACTTCATGCATCAAGTGGAGGTACGCAGACTTGACTGCCTTGTGGTTATGCCTCACGACGGAGATGCCACCGTAGCTATGGATATAATATGCCGCATACTGCCTCTTGGTATAGATGTGCTCACACCGCCGGATCTTTATCGTATGCTCACGTCTCAGATGCGTATCGACAAGATTGCCGGCGAGCCGTTGGTCAACATTGGACATGCCAGGGCCTCGGAGTCGTCATTGAATGTGAAACGCCTGTGTGATATCGTATTCGGCACTTTGGGGCTTGTGATTTCCGCGCCTATAATTCTTGTCCTCGGACTGGCTATACGTCGCGACTCGCCCGGACCGGCGATATTCTCTCAGGAGCGTATAGGAAAAAACAAGAAACCATTCACGATATACAAGCTAAGGTCGATGAGAGCCAATGCCGAGATTAACGGGCCGGAACTTAGCGCTCCCGATGACTCTCGTGTGACCCGTATCGGACATTTCATACGTAAATATCGTATCGACGAGCTGCCTCAGTTCTGGAATGTAGTGCGTGGCGACATGTCGCTCGTCGGTCCACGTCCGGAACGTGCATATTATGTTGAGAAAATCATGGAGCGTGCGCCCTATTATACATTGCTTCAGCAGGTGCGTCCCGGCCTTACTTCGCTTGGTATGGTCAAGTACGGATATGCCGGCGATATAGATGCGATGTTGCAACGTCTGCGCTATGACCTGATGTATCTTGAGAACATTTCGTTCTCCACCGACTTTAAAATAATGATATATACCATACGCACGGTCATTACCGGGAAGGGTGTATGATATATACAGTAAATATAATTGTAACTACACATGAATCCAGTATTACATAACATATCGACCACAGGCAACGCATGGTTTTACCGTCTGCTCATGTGGCGCGAGAAGCATATAAAGGAAAAAAATTTCGTGCTTTTCCTTGCGCTGATAGTAGGTATCGTATGCGGCTTTGCAGCTCTGGCTTTCAAATGGCTGATACATTATATATCATCATCGCTTCTGCTCAATATCGATATTACCGGGGGCAACTATCTATATCTCGTATATCCTCTTATCGGCATTCTGATAGTGAGTTGCTATGTGCGATATGTGGTGCGCGACGACATATCGCATGGTGTCACCAAAGTGCTTTTTGCCATATCGCAGAATAAAAGCCGACTGAAGCCCCACAACTGTTATACATCGGTTGTGGCTGCATCGATTACTATCGGTTTCGGCGGTTCGGTAGGGTCGGAGGGACCGATTGTATATACCGGGTCGGCCATAGGCTCTACACTCGGACAGATGTTCAGACTATCGCCGCGACTTCTGATGATTCTGGTAGGATGCGGTGCCGCAGCCGGTGTTGCGGGAATCTTCAAGGCGCCTTTGTCGGGCGCACTGTTTACACTGGAGGTACTGATGCTTGATCTTACCACCGTTTCGGTAATGCCCCTTCTTATCTCGTCGGTGTCGGCAGCCTCTGTGGCATATATATTTACCGGCTACGATGTGCAGTTCTTTTTTACCCAGAGTGAGAACTTCCTTACAGTGCGCATACCGTTTGCCATACTTCTTGGTATAGTCTGTGGCTTTGCGTCGCTATACTTTATTCGTGTCATGGCCATGATGGAGGGATTCTACGGGAAAATCAAGAATCCCTGGATGCGTGCGGCTATCGGAGGCAGTATCCTTGCGGTACTTATCTTCATTTTCCCTCCGCTGTATGGCGAGGGATACGATGTGATTACATCGATGATCAACGGTGACACGGCATCAGTGGCCGACGGCTCGATATTTTATGCCGACCGCAATGTAGTGTGGATTATCGGACTCTATATTGCGGGTCTTTGTTTGGCAAAGGCGTTTGCCACATCGTCGACCAACGGTGCCGGCGGAGTAGGCGGTACATTTGCTCCGTCGCTCTACATGGGATGCATGACAGGCTTTTTCTTCGCGTACTTTTTAAATCACATCGGACTTGGATTTGACCTTTCGGTCAAAAATTTCGCTCTTATGGGCATGGCCGGAGTGATGTCGGGTGTAATGCATGCGCCACTTATGGCGATATTCCTTACTGCCGAGCTTACCGGAGGCTACGATCTATTCTTGCCATTGCTGATTGTGAGTACGATATCCTACGGTACAATAAAAATTTTCGAGCCATACAGCATTTATGCCATACGTCTGGCCAAGCGTGGCGAGCTCCTTACCCACCATAAGGATAAGTCGGTGCTCCGTCTGCTTAAAGTCAACAATGTAATTGAGAATGATTTCAAACCTGTAAGCCCGGAGATGAATCTCAAGCAGATGGTCGATGTAATATCGCAGTCATCGCGCAATCTTTTCCCGGTGCTTGATGGGGAGGGGCGGCTTATGGGCATCGTGTTGCTCGACGATATACGCAATATCATGTTCCGTCCCGATCTTTATAAGAAAATGTATGTCAGCAAGTTTATGACTACTCCTCCAGCTACGATACAGGTTGGTGACACAATGGAGAGCGTAATGAAGACATTCGACCGCACGTCGGCATGGAATCTACCTGTTGTAGAGGATGGTAAATACATTGGCTTTGTGTCTAAATCAAAGATATTCAATTCATACCGGCGTGTGCTGCGCCACTACAGCGAGGATTAGAAGATAGATAGAAAGCATAATATAGTAAGAAAAAATGCACATTATGCGCGTTTGTCAAGGCGCATAATGTGCATTTTATTACAAAACGAATAGAATGTTTACATTGAGGGTATAATCAGTTGTCGAGTTTGTCTGCCAGATTTTCGGCTCCTGCAGCACCCTTGTGGAGAATATCGGCGGCAAATCCTTTTACTTTATCAAGGATGTCGGATCCCTTTTCCTTGATATCGCCGAGTTTGTCGGCAGCGGCGTCCTTGATATCACCGAGTTTGTCGGCAGTGGCATCCTTGATATCGCCGAGTTTGTCGGCAGCAGCATCCTTGATATCGCCGAGTTTGTCAGCAGCAGCGTCCTTGATATCACCGAGTTTGTCAGCAGCGGACTCCTTTGCAGCCGATGCTGCATCTGTTACTGCTGTCTTTGCTTCGCATGCGCTTTCGCGTGCCTCAGCCATACTTACGGCTGCAGCGGCCTGTGCGTCGGCCAGTTTTTTGTCGGTAGTGTTCATATAGATACGTTTTTAGAGTGATATGAAACCGGCGGAGGAGCAGTAAATAGGAGTGCCGGTATCGACAATAAAAACGTATGACACACAATCTTTGTTTATTCCATTGGCTTAAGCGCATGTTGGCGGTTCATGCGTCGCAGTTGCCATATTACCATTACTAGAGTCACTACCGTTGCAAAGGCATCGGATGTAGGAAACGAAGCCCATACACCGTCGAGGCCCATAGTCTTGGGAAGTGTTATCAACAGCGGTATCAGGAATATTACCTGTCTGATGAGACTAAGAAATATAGATTTGCCGGCCATGCCGATAGACTGGAACAGCGTAGTCGATACAATCTGAAATCCAACAGCCCAAAATGCCAGCATTGATATCTCAAGACTGTTTACAGTGACAGATATAAGCTCGGGATTGTCGGTAAATGCAAGTGCAATCCACTTAGGGGTGAAGAGACCGAATATACATCCGGCAGTAGTTACGGCCGTGGCAATCGTTACCGAGAGCCAGAATGCGCGTTTCATTCGGTCGATATGGCCCGCACCATAGTTGTAGCCGAGAATGGGCTGTACGCCTTGACACAGCCCCACGACTACCATGCACAGAAGCGAGGTAAATGTAGAAAATATGCCTGCGGCACCTACGGCGAGGTCTCCTCCGAGATCTACAAGAGTGCGGTTTATCAGTATGTTTATTGCACATGATGCCGCGTTGATGATACTCGGTGCAGCGCCGATGCCAATTATGCCAATTATGATGCGCCATTTCAGACGGTATATTCCGCGGCGGAAATGTACTGTCGATTTCTTATTAAAGAAGTGGGCGAGCACGAATATCATGCCTACAGTCATTGATATGTCTGTGGCAATTGCCGCCCCCTTGATACCCATGTCGAGCACAAAGATGAATATGGGAGCGAGCACTACATTGCATCCTGCGCCGATAAACATGGTTATCATTGCCTGTTTAGGATATCCGGTAGCCCTCATTACATTGTTGAGCGAGTACATGACGTTCATTATCAGCATTCCCGGAAGCAAGTATGCCATAAAGTCATGGGCATAGGGCAGAGTGATATCCGAGGCGCCGAACAGCCTTAATATGTCATCCAGAAATATGGCAAAAAATGTGAGGTAGACAATTGCGTTTACGAGTATGAGCACAGTAGAGTTGCCCAACACCTCCTCGGCACCGCGCCTGTCGCGCTGGCCAAGCATTATTGACACTCTTGCCGCGGCACCGGCTCCTATGAGCACGCCTATTGCAGCGCTGATGTTCATTACCGGGAATGTGATGGCTAATCCGGCAATAGCCTCAGCGCCCACGCCGCGGCCTATGAATATTCGGTCGATTACATTGTACAGCGACATAACCACCATACCCACGATTGCGGGCATGCTGTATTCCCATAGCAGACGTCCGATAGGGCGGGTCGATAAATCGGATATGGATTTTTGTTCCTGACTGTCGGTCATGCGTGATGTTTGGTAAGCAAGATACTGTGTGTTTGATGAGGAAAGGCCGGCTACATAATGGGTGTCAATGTTCCGATGGCGCGAGCTGTCGGAACATATTGCGGCAACCGTCTTCAAGCAGATCGAGCACGAGCTCGAAACCTTCCGAGCCTTCGTAATAAGGGTCGGGAACGTGATCGTAGCGTGTGGCCATGCCGACGAATGAAATCATAGGGATTATTTTTTCGATGTCTTCGGTTGTGCGTGCCATATCGCGCAGATTGCGCTCGTTTGAACTGTCCATTGGCACTATGATATCGAAATCATCGAAGTCGGACGGGGAGAAACGGCGGGCACGGTGTGTGAGTTCATATCCGCGACGGCGTGCGTGTATGCGCATGCGTTGGTCGGGCAGTTGTCCGGCATGTCCGCCGTAGGTACCGGCAGAGTCAATTACCCAGTCGTTATCTGCTCCGTTTTCTTCTACAATAGAACGCAACACACCCTCGCCGGCAGGCGACCGGCATATATTGCCGAGGCATACAAACAATACTTTTACAGGACGTATGCCGTCTATGCGGCTGCGGAGTTTATCAAGTTTTGACTGGTTCATCGTTTATCTGAATTACTATACAAAGGTACTAATTTTTCTTTAAACAGACGTAAATGCAAGATAAAGCCGTGTACCCGGTAATTATTGGATACACGGCTAATATCTAATCGGTTATAACCGATGCATTATGTGCGTCAGTAGCTTACAATCGGCTCAAGTTCTTTAGCGTGGTCAATCATGCGCTGTATCTCGGTCACAGATGGCACGCGGTTGCATAGATTCTTCTCATCGTTGATAGCCACAAGTTTGGGCGCGAGATTATCGGCCACACGATGGCGCAGTTCCTTTACCGTATCCACTCCTGCGGCTTCAAGCAGTTCGGCAAACTGGCCGGCGACACCTTTTATACGGAACAAATCGGCGTGGTTGGTCCATTTAAGTATCAGTTTACCACTGATGCCTGTTGCCTCAGCCACTTTCTCACGTCCGCTTCGGGTGGCACATTTTTCGAGCAAATCATCCGTGGTGTTGATACCGGCTTCCCTTAGTTTGGCGGCATAAGATTCGCCTATGCCTTCCACCTGTTCAATCTTGTATGCCATGATTATAAAATTTATTAGTGTAATAATAAAACAAACTGGCATTATATTCAGTTTAAAAAAGAAAGGTATAATCATACATTATGAGACTTGACGGACGACGGCAGAGCAGCAATATCAGCGACAGACGCGGACGCTCTACAGGACGTACCCTCGGCATCGGGGGAGGTATAGTGGGTGCTATCATAGTTGCCATAATCACCCTTATGCGTGGCGGTGGTATCGGCGATATAGTTTCCAATGTCGTAAATCAGGGGCAGGGGTCGTACTCTTACGCCAGTCAGGAATATACGCCCGATGCCGAGGACCAGCGGCTTGCCGAGCTTGCCTCGAAAGTACTTGCCGGCACTGAAGATGTATGGACCGAGGAATTCCGCCGACAGGGGTGGGGCGAATATGTGTGTCCCAAGATGGTGTTGTATTCAGGTTCGATACAGTCGGGATGTGGTAATGCCACTTCCCAGGTAGGCCCGTTCTATTGTTCGGCTGACCAGACGGTATATATAGATCTCGATTTTTTCAAGCAGATGGAGCAGTCGATAGGAGCAAGCGGTGATTTCGCCTATGCTTATGTGATTGCCCATGAAGTAGGCCACCACGTGCAGTATCTGCTCGGCACCCTTGACGAGGCTCATTCTGCGATGTCGCGTCTTCCCGAGAGTGAGGCTAATAAAATCAGCGTCCGCCTTGAGCTACAGGCCGATTATTACGCCGGAGTGTGGGGTAATCTTGATAACAAAATGTTTTCTTCTATCGAGGAGGGTGATGTCGAGAATGCCATCAATGCAGCCTCAAAAATCGGTGATGACTATCTGCAGCGCAAGGCCTATGGCTATGAGCAGCCCGAAAGTTTCAACCACGGGCGGTCATCGCAGCGTGTGCGATGGCTTTCCGGTGGTATCTCCTCCGGCGATCCGCTGCGGGGCGACACTTTCTCTCCATCATATGACTCTCTGTGACCTAAGGTAACTACTCAGCTATCTAAATCTATATAAATACCTGATAATCAATAGAGAGAATCTTGACTCTCCGCTTCATCCCAATGAAAATCGAGCGTTTATGCAAGTTTCTCATTTTGCACTGAGCTAATAATAATCTCGAATATATCAGCCTTTGATTTCGTATTGAAAATTTTCGGAAATTTTTCTAAAATAAAGTTGCGCTGTCTAAGTGTCAAATCTGTGGTATATCC
>Ga0183011_11206_pt1 | contig 9545 bp, 7 predicted proteins | sample NAcewD2O_March_FD_122322 | JGI IMG/M metagenome (GOLD analysis project Ga0183011, IMG submission 122322) | Mouse cecal microbial communities from Vienna, Austria - N-Acetylneuraminic amended D2O_March | ecosystem: Host-associated > Mammals > Digestive system > Large intestine > Cecum | place... | reverse complement strand
TTGCTACCGGTCCGCACATTCTCTTGATCCATGGACGGAATTTACCTTCTTTGGTTGGTTTTGACCTGTCCACGATCTGGCCCATAGTCACATCGGTTACCGCGTCAACAAAACGCGCCGCCATCATCAGAATACCTACGATTCCGGCACTGACGCCCATAATATCTGTATAAAATTTCAACATAAAGCTGGAACTTAAAATAAATGTAAAATCATTTCCAAAATCTCCAAACATATATCCGATCTTGTCCTTCATACCAAAAGGACGGACAGACGTATTATCAGCCATTTTTCTCTCTCCTTTTCGTTCGAATTTTATGATCTGATTACTCCTTATCAATGGTGATCAGCTGTGCGTTGAGCGACTCAAGGAATCCCTCCGGCATCATATTTCCCGTCATAGATAAGATCTCCTCCGGCGTTATATTCTTCATCATATCCCACATACCTGTCCCAGGCCGGATGTCAAAATTGGAAGCCAGCTTCACCGCTTTACTGACAATCTCCAAAGCCTCCGGACATGACGCGAATTCCTCCATGGTATACTTTACATTCCACTTTCCTTCCGGAAATTCCATCGGCGCTTTCAGGTCCATCTCGCCCGTAGTTTCAAACCAGTTGGCAACTCCCTCCCGGCGCTCGTTCACTTCCGGCAATACATAGATATCCGGTTCATTCTCCACTTTTTCCAGTGTCATGCTGTCTTTGACTTCCCCTGCCACTGCCAGAAGCCGGTTCTGCCCTTCTGCCAGCTTTACGGTAAATACAAATACCTTTTTCGCGCTTTTTTCTTCCACCAGTTGTCCGTTCAGATACAGCGAAACCGATGGCTGATTGGAATACACCCGAATCTCTGTCATCTCCCCGGAACGCATAGCATAACGTTTCCCACAGAGATGCACCATCGGCTTTTTACTCCAATATGCCTGGTAGACATAAAAGCTGTCTTTTTTTGTTTTCCGGTCTATCGTCACAAGCCCTTTGTTATTCCGTCCGGCAACTCCTCCTTCGTTGCGGGCGGCACAGCCAAAATCAAACATGTTCCATACATGCGTCCCCCAGATCCATGGACGTTCATCAAATACCTGCGCCAGATGCTCATGATACCTTGCCTGATATTCTTCCGAATAATCCTTGCATGCCGGTTCTGCTCCGTGATAGGTAATGATTCCTTCACATCCGTACTCGCTTACCCCCAGGCACAGATCCGGATGCAGCGCATGGAAACGGTCCAGCCATGGCCCGTTGTCTTCCATCTTTCCGCCATACCATCCAAAATAATGATTATAGCTGAGTACATCCGTAATATGGTGCATGGGACTCTCAAGAGGCGTCATGGATACATGGGCAATGGCCGTCAGACGGGTGGAATCCAGTTCCTTTGCCAATGCATTTAATTCCTTATGGTTTTCAACCAGTTTTTCTGAAATACCGCCGATGAGTATCTCATTGGATATGCCCCAGAAGCAGATGGACGGATGGTTATAATTCTGTATGATAAGCTCCTTTAACTGACTGATACAATTCTGGTGAGCCGCAGGAGCTTTATTGAACACAGAGATAAACGGAATCTCCGCCCATACGATAAATCCCATCTCGTCACAGGCATCATAAAAATCCTGAGAATGCTGGTAATGTGCCAGACGGATCGTATTTGCCCCGATTTCTTTGATGATCTTCGCATCCTGGTAATGTTCTTCCCTGGTCAGGGCATTTCCTTTGTATAGCTTATCCTGATGACGGCTTACCCCGCGAAGCGGCGTCTCTTTGCCATTGAGGATAAACCCTTTCTCCGGGGAGCAGGAAAACGAACGTACTCCTGCTTTTACGGATATCTCATCATAAGCCTCGTTGCGGCGCTGAAGGGTCGCAGTCACGGTATAAAGATACGGCTCGTCAATTTCCCAGAGTTCTGCATCCGGCACATATAAGGTCACAGCCGTATCATCGGCCGGCATCCATATGCCGCTTCCCTGCCGTCTTTATCCTGAATCGAATAGAGTACGGTAAAATTCATATCCGGAGCGGTCACATATGCCTTAAGTTCAAATTCTGCTCCGCCGTCATCACATGGTCTGGGCGTTACCATAATCCCTGAACCCCCATAATAGTCCAGATCAAAATGCGTATCCGGCACACTGATCAGATTTACACCGCGGTACAATCCTCCATAAAAGGTAAAATCCGCAGACTGTGGATATACACTGTCTTTGTATTCGTTGGAGCAGTTGATGACCAGCAGATTTTCCTCATCTTCCTTCAAAAAGTCAGTAATATCCGCCCGGAAAACAGAATATCCGCCTTCATGATAGGTTACTTCCTCCCCATTCACATAAACCGTTGCCTGCTGCCCCGCCGCCAGAACCTCCACATATGTTTTTCCGCCCGCCGCCTGTTCCTTCGGAGTTTCAAATGTCCTGGCATACCAGTAACTGCCTCTGTCGTAACTTCCGTTCCCATCCATCCCGTCTATGGCATTCCATGTATGGGGAAGCGTTACATCCTGCCAGTCTACAGGATAACAGTCTACCAGCCCTACATTATGATTGATAAACTTCCAGCCGGTATTTAGATTGATGATTGTTCTCATACATCTCCTCCTTACATTTCTGCGCAGTTCTGTACAGAGCTTTTTTAAATTAACAGCGTAATGCACAAAACTTCTTTTGCAGATTCTATTTTTTTATATATTTTATACAACAAAAAGCATTCTAAACAGAGACAATTTCCAGTAGTTTTTGGATTATTTTTATATACCATTGAAGCAGCCTGAAATTTGTGCAATAATTTATAAAAATAGTTCAATTTACGAAAAAGGAGATTCCTTTTATGAAACAGATCATCAAAGATTTTGTGAAAGAAATGTTTGCCATATCAAATATCCCGCACCATGAGTTTGCGGCTCCCTGCAGTACCTATGAATGGTTGGACCTTGGGCTTCGCACAAAGATTCTGGGAATCAGTAATTCCCTGCTGAACCCGCTGCTAAACCGGCGGTTCATGGAATTACCTTCCCATACCATTCTTTACTGTACGGATATCTTTCAGTTTCATTATATCTTCATGCGGAATCCCGATCCGGATCATATCTATTGTATCGGACCAGTGATCTATGAACGGACCGGTGATTCTTTTTTTGACGAGCTCTTTGATTCCGTGCATATTCCAAATGAACTGTGGGAATCCATACGCAGCCACTATTCGAATGTAAAATATCTTCCTTATCCGGGGATGTTAGATGATTTCACGTCTTTATGCGCCAATCGTATCTACGGCAAAGGGAACTATACAATCTGTTATAAAGATGAAAAGGAATTTCCGGATTGGTCTCAGATTTACCATAACTATCTTCGGGTTCCAGATGAACCCTTTATGAATATCCGTCACATTGAAGACCGGTACGAAACAGAAAATGCCCTAATGAAGGCAGTCAGTTCCGGCAATGAAGCCCTGGCGGTTGAATGCGCCAACCGTTTTTTCTCTTACCGTATTCCACAGAGGCTTTCTGATCATCTTCGGGATGACCGGGACTTATGCATCACTTTGAATACTATTTTACGAAAATCTGCCGAACATGCCGGCGTCCACCCAATCCATATTGACAGCTTTTCTAATGGCAATATTCAACAGATTGAGAGACTTGCAAACGCAGAACAGCTTCTTCTTTTCCAGAATAAAATGGTCAAAGGATACTGCCGGCTTATAGCAAAATATAACTTAAAAGATTATTCGCTGCCGATCCAAAAAGCTATCACTTATATCAGCACAGACCTGACTGCTGATCTAAGCCTGAAATCACTGGCAAATCAGATAAATGTAAGATATCCAGTATTTCACCCGGATGTTTAAGCGTATTACAGGAATGACACCGAAGGCCTATCGGACACAGACCTATACAAAAGAATTTTCTTAGAACATATGTTTTTCTTTCCGCCGCCTTGTATCCCAGCGTCCGCAAAATACGGATTCCTACAGTGTATCCTGCTTATATGCAAGTTCTAATTTGGAGAAAAAATCCTCCAATGTAAACCGAACGTCAATGCTGTCATAGACCCGTATCATCTTTCCATTCGGATTCTCCGCGTATGTCAGGTCCTCCTTTATGAGGGGAGCATGCTCCATGTGCCAGTTGCCGCGAAATACATTCATAAGAAGTACCGCCGCTGTGGTATTATCCCCCAGGGTCCAGTTTTCTCCGGAGCGCAGTAAAAATTCCGGACGGAATGCCGCCAGATTTTCCGCGGTAAGCTGCTCATAGAGATAGGCCCCGATCTTGCCGCAGGGGCGCACCCTCCTGGACAGTTCTGCCAGGGATACCTCCAAAGATGCATAGACATCCTGCGGAGTCTGCCAGATCTCTGCGCCGCCTGCCAGTACCGCGCGTACGGCATCCGGATCCTGCATTACATTAAACTCCGCCCGTCCTTTCGGATAAGGACCCCCGCCATTCCATAAAATGATGATCTTCTCCGCAATGTCAGGCGCCGTATTGATGGCAGAGGCAACATTTGTCATCGCCCCCTGCGCGGCAATAAAAATCTTCCCGTCAGCCTTCCGTGCTTCTTCAATCATAAACTGGACGCCCGGGGCATCTTGTTTTTCATGGATGCTTTGAAGCGGCAGCTTACACCCCCTGTATACCGGCACATCCTCTATTTCCGCCAGGCCAAGAACCCGCAAAACCTCTTCGCGGCTTTTTTCCATCGTGGTTCCGGGAATGGCGGCTTTACTCTCATAGTGCGCCGCCACGATCCCCAAAACCTTTAATTTGGGACTTAATAAATGATGCATGATGGCATACTGGTCATCGGCTTCATTTTTCGCGTCCGTATCAATGATGACCGGTACAAAGGAATTCTCGGGAACTCTTATATGTAATCTCTCCAATATTTCTGTTCTTTTCATTTTCTTCTCCTGCCCGGGAGCCTCTGTTTCAGAGGCTCTGATCATTTGGTATTTTTTCCAGTCTTTTCTGCAGTTCCATTAGCATGCTGCTGTCTCTTCCAAGCATATTCCACAAGGTGCTTAATACATAAGACTCCATTGGCTGGCCGATATCCAGATTCGTATGGTACTTTTCATTCATTTTGCGTTTCCAGCCTTCAAATCCATCCCGCAGTCCCGGCATGATATCTTCCATCGCAGATTTTCCTTCCTGACTGGAAAGAAGCTTTCCTATTGTACAATGGGCAGATAAATAGTCCTCATCATCTCCTGTATCGTGCGCTCTGACTCTCGGAGCAGACATCCCTCCCTTCTCAAAATGCCCGAATATATCTCTAAGGAAGTTTACCGAATCCTGTACCCAGTGATGATAGCTCTCTGGCCGTGGGATCGCGCTGTCCTCGATACTTTGGTCGCCTGTTACCAATCCATGCGGGCCGTGGGAATATATATGGGATTCAAAGCACACCCCATGTTCCGCAAGCGCGCGGCTGAAATCAATGGTGTTCCGGCAGGAAACAAGCTGGTCTGTCCGGGTGGCAAACAGAAAACAGGGCGCTGTTTTTCCGTCAACATACTCTAACGCATTGGGAGCATTCTTTATAATCTCATCTCTGCAGTCGATAGCGGCATAGCCCAATATGCCGGCTGCCGGCTTATTTCTTGCCATCGTCACCGCACAGGCCGCCAGATGTCCTCCGGCGGAAAAACCAATGACCGCGATCTTGTCCACATAAAGATTCCACTCATCCGCCCGGTCCCGGATGATTTCCATTGCTTTTTCGTAATCCTCCAATGGTTCCGGCCATTCCGTACGAACCGTATACCGAAGAACGAACGCCTGAAATCCCGCTTTTAAATATTCAAAAGCAACAGGTTCTCCCTCCCTGTCAGAGCAATACTGGTATGCCCCTCCCGGGATGATCAATATCCCAGGGCGTTTTGTCACATGGCGGTACTCCCCGCCCACTTCCTGAATATAGGCTGTCAGAGAAGTGTTTTTCTCCTGGTCAAATACCTTTTTTTCTATACGCATCAGGACTCGGCTCCTCTCTTTTCCATCAATTGATCATGGATCGACAGCATCTCTTCATGTGAAAGGCTGTAAAAACGGAGCGCAATCACATTGATCACCCATCCGACGATCGGAATGATCACAAAGCAGGCTAACGTGATCATGCGGATCTCTCCGGAAATAGCGTCTCCCGGCTGCGGCAGCGTGCTTGTGTACCCGATCCCGGCAAGCAGAAATCCAACAATCGTTGTGGAAAGGGAACTGACCACCTTATCAACAAAGGAAAAAATCGTTCCGATAATGCCGGGCGCGTAAGCGCCGGTCCTGGCAACCTCATAATCGGTACAGTCGGCGATCATAGGCATGTTCATAGAGGTAGAAACTGTTTTTGACCCATTTCCCAAAATATAAAGCACAACAAAAAGGACCGTTATAAAATTGACAGAGGAAAAGGTAACCGTCCCAGGCGTTATTGTCATGATCAGCACGCCAAGAAACGCATACAGGACAATATTGGCAATCGAAAAATTCTTCATTGTATCCTTAAAGCCTTTTTTCTTGGCGTATTCGGTTCCAAGGAGGGTGATGATAATGCTGGGGATCATCATGATGATACCCATGGTTCCGTTTAACGCATAATTTCCCAGGATGATCCCAAACAGCATGACCGTTACCGATGTATTGCTTGCGCACATAGACGCCACCTTATCCGAAGCGCAGGAAACGATCAGAAGCTGCAGCGGGCGGTTGTTTTTGATAATATCAAGGTATTCCCTGATGGATACTTTCTTGCCGTCGCCGGCTCCCCAATTTTCAGGAACGTCACGCGTCCAGAGCGCCGCGATCGCGAATGCGGTGAAAAGTCCCGCTACGGCCATGGCTATGAGAAAGAATTCCTGCAGCGCCTCTGTTGTAAAGCCCTGGTATTTTGCCGCAATATAATTTGACGCAAACGCGGGAACCAGCATAAATACAAAACTATTGATGATCGCGTTGGCCCTTGTGATGATCGGCCGCTGTTCCGGTTCGATGGTGATACAGGTCTGTCCTGCTTTTGAGCAGGCGGTCTGGAATGTATATCCAAAGATATAGAAAATATAACATACCACAAACAATGCAACCCTTGCGCTTTCGATTCCGATCGACGGGGCCGCCAAAAACATGAGGCCCAGGCTGATCAGCATCAAGCCATATCCCAGCAGGATCATCGGCCTGAACTTGCCGAATCTTCCGCCGGTATGATCAATGATCCAACCGATCACCGGATCCGTGACTGCGTCCCAGATCCTCATCGCTGTCAAAAAAGTCGAGATAAACACAACCGAGGTGCCGATTGCGCCAGTGTACAGATAACTCACAAATGACATTAACATCATAATGATATTTGTTGCCGCATCATTAAATGGAAATAAAATTAATTGCCAGGTTTTTGCTTTTTCGTTTTTCATCGTTCTTTCCCTCATTCTTTCAGGTGGATTTTCATTTGATCTTTCAAAGTAACTGCGGAACCCAGGATCTCGTACTTAGCTTTATTATATCGGACTGCCCGATTCATGGTTCGTATAAAAATAATTGATATTCGTATAATTTTGACTTATAATAAGAATACTCCCGGAAAATCAGCCATAAAGACGGGTGCAGAGGACTTTCCGAGAGTACTCAGTAAAAAACAGGAGGTATTGATATGCCACAAAATAAAACTTATCTGGGAACGATTTCAGAACCTGTCTGGCATATGCTGCGGCAGCTGTTCAAAAGTTTATGCGATATTAATATTTTGATATATCAGAAGAAAAGCTGTTCGGATCTTGAATCGATTGATCTCAAGTTCCGAACCTATTTTGAAGATGCCGAAAAACAATATCAGAATCTGTCCAATTTTGCTGATGCCGTCATTCCGGATCAATATTACATTTGCCATGATCCCTATCTGCATCATTATATTTTAACCCGAAGCAGTATGTATCCTGATGAAGTGATATCGATAGGGCCGTTTCTTATGTCCGAGCCAACGGAATACTATTTTAACAAAGTTTTATGTTCCTCAAAGCATATCAATGTCACAGATCTTAAATATTTAAAGCATTTTTATATGCATCTTCCTGTGATAAAGGATGAATTGTCCCTGATTGAAGCCATAAACGAGATTTTTAGTTATGCTGAGATTGATGCTTCCGATTTTCGTATCGTGCGTCCAGAATTCCGTCCCGACCCTGATGTGAAAAGACATGAGCCTCAAAAAGCCACTTCAAAATCAGACGTGGAAAGATGGGCGGCGCGCGCAAAAATCGAGAACCAGATCCTGTCCGCATTGGCCAAAGGGGACTATGCCAACGCTTCCAGGCATTCCAAATATCTGATAGAACAACCCTCGCCTCAGAGAGTGGTGAACAACCTGCTGGATACCAAGCTCATGGTTTACGCAATGAATGCGCTGTTCCGGAAGACCGCCGAATCCTCCGGTGTACATCCCTATTATTGTTATGAGGTAAATTTCAGATATATACAGGAGATCAACGCAGCGGCTACGGTCACCCAGTTAAAAGTCCTGAGTGGAAAGATGGTGCACAAATATTGCCTGCTGGTCCAGAATAAGCGCCATGAAAACTGCTCTCCTGTTGTTTCTTCCGCAATAAACGAAATCGACTTAAACCTTGGTTCCGCAATTTCACTTGATTCTATCGCAAGGAAATTAAATGTAAACAAAAACTATCTGTCCAGGACTTTTCATAAAGAAATAGGACAGACCCTCACGAATTATATCAATTCCGAACGGATACGGACTTCCCTGAACATGCTCCTGACCACCAATGCGTCCATAACAGAAATTGCCGCTAACGTGGGAATTTATGACGTAAATTATTATACGAAGCTTTTTAAAAAAATTTATGGGAAGACACCGACAATGTATAGAAAGGAACTCTGGTAAGATTCCATCCTGCCCTGGTTTTATTGTTGGATCACACTGCTTGATCGCTGACATAAAACACTCCTTTTTGATAAGATTTTTATCTTTCGTTCTTACCAAAAAGGAGTGTTTTCCTTTGACTGCCCTCATACACAAACTTCTCATATTACATGATGAGATTTATAAAGCCCAATTTTATATCCTGGTATCACGCATGCAGTCCTTCTTTATCAAATGACATAGCAGCGTCAAACGCCTCTCTGGTTGCGTTGATCGCCCTTCTTGCCTTCACTGCGTCCCCGGCTTCTAAGTAACCGCAGCCAATTCTACTGCATGCCCTCTTGAGCGCGCTTCCGTCACGATTCCTTGCCCCGACCGCGATGACGGCAGCATCACATGGGAACTCCACCACATTCCCGTCTTTTTCTCCTATCACGGCACCCTTTTTAATCTCCGTCACTTTGACTTCTGTTACCGGAGTGATCCCTGCGGCATAAATATTTTCCGTTACACAGATCTTCCGGGTACTTCCCATATCCGCGCAAAATTCTTTCATCATCTCCAGTACCGTTACTGTTGAACCCTTTGCCGCCAGATACTCCGCTACTTCCATACCAACCAGGCCGCCGCCGATCACAACCACATTCCCTGACACTACAGCCTGCCCGTTAAGTACTG
>Ga0183011_11202_pt1 | contig 9565 bp, 6 predicted proteins | sample NAcewD2O_March_FD_122322 | JGI IMG/M metagenome (GOLD analysis project Ga0183011, IMG submission 122322) | Mouse cecal microbial communities from Vienna, Austria - N-Acetylneuraminic amended D2O_March | ecosystem: Host-associated > Mammals > Digestive system > Large intestine > Cecum | place... | reverse complement strand
CACCAGGTTATTGCCCTCATAAGTATCCCTTCTGGCAGCATATCCCAGGTCTTTTCGAATTACCGGGTTCGTTTCACGATCGTAATATACTTCCCATATCCTGCGATTATAGTCATCATATTCCCTGTAATACAGCGCAGCCCCATAATCATCCCGCTCCATTGTCTGATCATCTGGTCCCCAATACCAGATATATGTATTATATCCACGCTCATTATACTGGAAACTGCGTTTTGCACAGTGGTGTTCCGTGCTGACAACCGGCTGTTCATCTGTATCATAATAGGTCTCGGAAATGATTTGGTTAAATTCATTGTACAGCATTTTAATAACCGCATACCCTTTGTCCTTATGAAGGATCAAATTGCCCTGTTCATCATAGTACCGGGTTTCTGTCTTTTGATTATTCTGATATGCATTTGTGCGTGACGCGTAACCTCCGCCCACAAGTGCTGCCGGTTCTTCGTCTACCCCCATATAGTGTGCGGCTGATTCGTTTCCATAGATGTCATATTCGTATTGGACATGCGCATAGCCCCAGTCCTCTCTGATCATGGGAAGGCCATCTAATCCAATAAACCATACATCTGTGGTATTGCCTGTTGCATCTCTGGCAAACCGGCGCTCTGCACAGTGATGATCGCTGCTTATAACAGGACGTTCATCTGTTCCATAATAGCGTTCTGATATACATCGGCCATATTCGTCATATTGGAATTTAATGACCGCATATCCCTTATCACTGCGCAGGACCAAGTTTCCTTCTGTGTCATAATAACGGCCTTCTACCCATTTCCCATCGCGAAATACATCCTTATAGGAAGCATACTTACCTTCTTTTTTCACTACAGGATTTTCATCCGTGTCTGTATAACGCTCTGATACTTTATTGCCAAAAAGATCAAACTCCCTGTATACATGTGCATAGCCCAGATCTGTCCGGGCGATCAGTTTTCCATCCATCCCGATGTACCATATATCTGTTCGGTTTCCTTTGTCATCATACGCGTATTTCATTCCTGCACAATGATACTCTGTGCTTATAACAGGCTGTTCAGCAATTCCATAATACATTTCGGAGATTTTCTGACCGTGCTGATCATATTGCAGTTTGATCACAGCATATCCTGTATCTTTACGTGCTATCAAATCTCCCTCTGTATCATAATAACACGTTTCCACCCGATTTCCATTTTCATACACATTTTCGTAGGAGGCATACCTGCCTTCTTTACATACGATCGGCTGATCCTCGGCATCCATATAACTTCCTGTCAGTGTATTCCCCTGATCGTCATATGTATACCGGACATGTGCATAGCCCAGATCACTGCGGATCATTGGTTCCCCATCCAGCCCGATATACCAGAGCTCTGTGTTGTTGCCCTTTTCGTCCTTTATGTATTTTGCCCCGGCATCGCAATATTTTGCACTGATAACAGGCTGTTCATCTGTCCCGTAATAGGATTCTGATACGCGATGTCCAAATTCGTCATACTCCAGTTTTATGACGGCATATCCGCGCTCCTGATGCAATGTCAGATTTCCGTCTGCATCATAGTAGCGTCCTTCCACCCACCGTCCATCTTCATATGTGTCACGGTAGGAGGTATACCCGCCCCCTTTAAAAACAGCTGGCTGTCCGTTCGTATCCATGTAGTATTCCGCTGTCTTATTCCCAAAGAGATCGTACTCATAGCGCACATATGCACAGCCAAAGTCCTCTCTGATCATCGGATTCCCATATAATCCGATAGAACATATTTCTATATTTTTGCCTTTTTCATCTTTGACAAATCGGCGCTCTGCACAATGATAAGCAGTGCATATAACAGGCTGTTCCTCTGTTCCATAATAGCACTCCGTTATGCACCGGCCGTATTCATCATACTGGAGCTTTATCACTGCATATCCTTTATCACTGTGTAAAGTCAGCTTTTCTTCTGTATCATAATAACGACGCTCAGCCCAGTTTCCGTTTTCATATACATCCTTATATGAGGCATATCCGCCTTCTTTACGATTTATTGGTTTTTTATTTGTATCTTCATAACTAACTGACACTTCATTTCCAAAAGCGTCATACACGCTGTGTACATGCGCATAGCCCAGATCTGTGCGGATCATCTGCTGTCCGTCCACTCCATAATACCAGGTGTCTGTGCGGTTGCCCCGTTCATCATATGCGTATTTCGTTTCTGCACAGTGATATACTGAACTGATGACAGGTCGTTCATCGGATCCATAATATTGATCGGAGATACGTTGTCCATATTCGTCATACTGAAGTTTGATCGTCACACATCCAATATCACTGCGGGATACTGGTTTTCCTGCTGCATCATAATAGCGACCTTCCATCCAGTTTCCGTTCTCATAAACATTTGTGTAGGAAGCATAACCGCCTTCCTTGTATATGGCAGGATGTCCATCGACATCTGTATAGCTGCCTGTCAGCGTATTTCCACGGTCATCATATGCAAATTGGGCATGCGCATAGCCCCGATCCTTGCGGGTCATTGGTTCTCCGTCCAACCCGACATACCAGATCTCAATATTGTTCCCTTTTTCGTCCTTTTTGTATTTGGTTCCTGCACAGAAATATTCTGTGCTTATGACAGGTTGTTCGTCTGTTCCATAATAGTATTCTGCAGTACGCTGTCCATAATCATTATATTGTAATTCTATGACGGCATATCCTGTATCACTGCGCAGCGTGAGGTCTCCATTGGTGTCATAGTAACGGCCTTCCACCCACTTTCCATTTTCGTACCTATCCCGAAATGAAGCAAACCCCCCTTCTTTCTTCAGGATGGATCGATCATTGACATCAAAATAATATTGGGCTGTCACGTTTCCCATGGCATCATATTCGCTATGTACATGTGCATAACCCAGATCACCCCGGATCATCCATCTGTTGTCCGTTCCTACGTACCATGTATCCGTCGTATTTCCCAGTTCATCATAAGCATACTCAAATCCTGCGCACTGGTATTTGGTGCTAATGAACAGCTTCCCATCCACTCCGTAAAAACGGGAAGAGATCTGCTGCCCCAGATCATCATACTCATATTTTACATATGCATAACCTAAATTTCTGTTCGAAACCAACTGGCCATCTATGCCATAATAGTATCTGGCTTCCAACAGACCCTGGTCGTTATATCTGTTCTCAAATGCGGCGCAGCCGATATCGCTTCGAAGCGTGGGATTTCCCTCTGTATCAAAATAGTGTTCGGTCACCAGCTGTCCTTTATCGTAAACGTACTTCGTAACTGCCGCACCGGTCAGTTTGTTGGAGACAGCGACCAGATTCTGATTCTGATACCCATCATAGCGCCTCCCTACCAGCTGACCGTTCTCAAATTCCTGATAGACAACTGCATAACCGGTATCGATCCGGTTTGTCGGCTTGCCCTGTACATCCTTATACCATTCCCGTATCCGGTTTCCATTGTCTGAGTAGTCATATTGAATCTCTGCCACATTATAGTCCATCCGGCATACAGGATTTTCCGATATATCATAATAAGTCTCACAGACCAAAAGCCCCCTTTGGTCATATGTCTGTATCCTTTTGGCATACCCAAGTTCCGGCAGTATGACCAGTCTTTCTGATGTGTCATAATACCTGCTTGTAACCTGTTCCCCGCTGTCCAGCTGCGAATATTCAAAACAGACATATGAATAACCCGTCTTTGTATTAAAGGCTAATCTGCCGTCCTTATTCAAATATTCTATTTTCCTGATCTTATTGCTTCCTTCGTCGCAGAACGTTCTTTTGATGATGGCATACCCATCGCCTGTGAGGCACTGCGCCCCGTTGACATCCAGAAAGGTTTCCTCCGTAACACGCAGCTGATCGTCATAGCCAAAACGGATCATGGCACAGTTCTGTTCATTTGTCACAAGGGATCCGTCCTGATTGTGATAGCTCATCTCCATGACTTTGTCGTTGTTGATCAGATAACGTATCAAATCATATTTTCTGTTTATACCGGCAGATTCATGGTACACCGGTGCGTTGTTTAAATTTCCGGCCGGATTCTGCTGTATCTCTGAGGCATCCAAAGAATCACTTTCGTTGGCAGCCTCCTGTGATGAGGAATCGGTTTTGGCAGTCATATTTTCCGGTATCGGAGCCGTCACATCTGTTGCCGCAGCTTTCACGGAATCAAGTGAGACCAGTATGATCTGGTTTGCATCATCCTGTTCTTTGTGAAAACCGATCGCATAGCTGTGAAAACGGTTTTCCCGAACAGGTTTATCTCCAATGCCAAAAAACTTTTCCTATGTCAATGCGCCGTCCTGATAGTCATACTCATACCGGTATACGCCGTTTGTATCATTTACCCAGCTGCTTTCACTGCGATTCAGCTGTTTGCGTTCCGTCAGGTTCCCCGTCTCTTTGTCATAAGTAAAATTCTCGCAAAATACGCCATAAAATCCCTCTGTCTGTTCTTTTCCGTTCTCGTCACTGTAATAACGGATGCTCCTCAGTTTTCCTGGTGTCTCATACTCGAAAGAGATCATCATGATGCCCAGTTTGTTACATACGGTATTTCCGTTGTGGTCGAGATAATACAACTTTGACAGCTGCCTGTTCTCATCATAGACATAACGCTCTCCATTGACTCCATACTGGTTATAGAGTCCAAAGCATAACCTGCGCACGGAAGGCAGACCGTCCGGGTCATATCTGACTTCGATCTGCTGGGATTCGAGATCTGTCTCATCGGTCTGGTCGTCAGGGATTCTGAGAAGCGTGGACTGAAATAATTGCGGCCTCTCCTCGGGCGAATATACACTCAGTTCATATTGATCGCTCCCGTTCCCATCCAGCTCCAGCAGAAGCTTTCCGCTGCTGCTGTAATAGGATATTTTATTCAGATACCTGCCAGAAACAGTGTTGGACGTATATTCATATTCGATGCGTGCAGGCGTCTGAAAAAGTTCCATGCTGTAGAGCCTGGAGTATTTCCGCATCAATTCCATCTGCTGGTATGGATCGACATAGGTCAGCACTGTATGCTGTCTGTAAGGATAATCGTCAATCCGCCAGTAACCTGACCGGTGATCAAGCTCTTCCTGATCCAGAGGATCTCCTACTCCCGTCGGTAATCCATAGACTTCAGCCACAGACGTATAGTATTCCGTGGTGTGGTAATTGCGCCGGACATTTTTCCGGATGCCGGCTGCCAGGACAAGCGCCAGTATAATGATCATAAAGAGTGCGATCCTGTATTTCCGGGAATGATTTTGGAAATATTTTACGAATCGCTCTGCGATCGTCTGAATAAATTTTCCAACCTTCTCCCAGTTCTGGTATCCTACAAGACAGATAAATTCCCAGCACAATATGCCGCACATGATGATGGCTGCTATTTTGGATAGATAAATAACCGGCATATCCTGTGCCTCAGCATACTCTGAGCTGATGGAATGATTGACTACCAGACCCATTATATTGGTGATCATAACGCCGATATTGATCCAATTGCTTTTTGCGTGATTATCCTCTATTGCTTTCTTTAATCTTAACAGGATATTTTTCATGGCTTCTTTTGTTTTCTGGACCATACTCTTCCTCCATTCCAGCTGGCGCCTTTCTCTGTCTGAGTTCCCCTGCAACAGCAACTTGGCGGCATCTTCATTTGTATATAATGACGATTCTATATAATTTGATTTTACAATTTATATAGAAACTGTACAAGATACAGAATTGACCAACAGCGTTTTATTGTCTAAAGCGCTCCCTGAGCTGTACTGAACAAACAGTCAAATACACTCCAGTATATCCGCAATCCGTTCACAAACAGTGATATGAAGACCAGCTCGGTGTCTCCGACTACAAAGAACTTCTTATTGAGAAATCACCATTTTTAAATATTAAGGTGACGCCGCAAAAGGACGAAGCTTTTCCAACAGATGCCCGGCACATTTCTCCATTCCCGACGCACGCGCCATTCCGGTCTCATCCACCGAGATCCGGATCCTGCCAAATCCCTTCTTCTCGTGATCATATGTGGCAAAATCTTCTTCATACAGCACAAAGCTGCCCGCCTTTTTCCCAAAATGCCTCACATGCATATGTATCGGCTGTACAAAGGATAAAACAGAGATGCATTGTACTTTTACAGTATTTAAGAAAACGAACGTATTTTCGATTGTGGGTTAAAACAATACTGTCTATGGGCGCTGTATCAGTTTAAAATTTTACAGAGGTGCGGGAAAAGAAAGTGGTGAACGAATGGTGTGAAAGGAACTACCTGTACTTTTTAAACGGAAGGAAAAATGCTGTGTCTGCACTGCCTGCTATGCGGTCTGTCCCCGGTCAGCCATAACGATGACAGCGGATGAAGAAGGATTTGAGTATCCGCAGGTGGATGAAAAAAAGTGTGTGTACAGGACGCGGGCTGTCCAACAGCAGGAATATGGCATTGGAAAATGCGGAGGATGATATCTGTATCCTGTGTGATGATGACGTTGTGTACTGCGACCGCTATGCAGAACTCGTGGAGGAGGCGCTTGAGATAGTACCGGATGCGGATATGATGGTGTTTAACATTGAAACGATCTCTCCTGTTCAGGCTGTTCGCCGACGCAGCAGGCGCCGGCACCGCCTGAAATATCCGTCGACCTGTCGGAAAAACAGATCACAAAACAGCCCGATGCCGACATCACGATCCCTTCCGTATTGGTCGGCGACGAGGTCGGACAGATCCCGGCGGACAGTCCTGCCACAGACAGCGGGAACAGAACCGTCACCTACTCGTTAAAGGGCGACGAGATCAGCAGCATACTGCATCAGATCTCCGTCAATACATCCGACAGTATTTCATTGTCGGACGGTCAGATGAAGATATATGAATCAATGCCTGTGATGTCCTTCTACACGATCGGAAACAGATATCAGATCTACAGCGGTGTTCCCCCCGAACAGGCCGTGACAACTGTGATCTATATCAATGATACAGACGATTCCGTGATCAGCAGGACGGATTCCACGTCTGTAGAAGGTTTCTCTGCTAAGCCTGAGTTCTGAACTCAGGCTTTTTTGATATTGTTATCGAACGATTTCATCCCTCACCGCGTCCAGCTGTTCTGCTGTCATGCCGCAGGGCGGCATGACGAGCGACTGCCCGTCGTCGTTGTAGCGCGGGATCAGGTGCACATGAAAATGGAACACCGTCTGTCCCGCGATCTCATTGTTGTTCTGTACCACGTTAAATCCGTCACAGCCAAGCTTTTCCGTCATCATGACTGCCATCTTTTTTGCGAGCGGCAGTACTTTTGACGCTGTGCTGTCCTCTATCTCGTACAGGTTCTGATAGTGCTCCCTGGGCAGGATCAGCGCATGCCCCTTCGTGGCGGGGTTCAGATCCAGTATCACCCGGAAGTCGTCGTCCTCATACAGTGTCCTCGACGGTATCTCACCGTTTGCGATCTTACAGAAAATGCAATTCTCATCCTTCATCCTTGAAATCTCCTCCGTTTTTAACAGTTTTCTTATACTTTCTGTGTGCCGAATACATACAGCAGGTCCAGTGTGCGCAGGACCTTGAAATCCCCCTTCATCTTCATGTCCCCGGACATGAAAGCCTTTTGAAAGGTCATGCGTCCCGCCACGATCTCATCTATAACGTCGCTGGAAACCTGCATCTCGACGTCGACGCTGTCCGTGTCCCCGTAGTAACATTGCATCTCCGTGTGGTTCACCTTGACGATCAGCGGCAGCCGCGTCTCCGGCATGATAAATTTATAGACTGCGCAAAATCCTGCCTGTGGATAAAAATGCGTCCGGAACTCCTGCAGGTACGCCGTACTGTCCGGCTCCTTCACGTTCATCAGATCCTTGAACATGCTGGCTAACTCCTGTATATCCTCCTTCTGTTTCTGTACATACAGGTCATCGCTGGCAAGCTCAGAGAGCTGTTCCGCCTCCTGTGGTGTCAGGTTCAGGCTCTGCGTGAACGTGATCTTCTGTTTCACCGCCTGGTTGCTGTTGGGGAAGACTGGAACCTTCTGATTGATGGAGCGGTACATGTCCTCCGTGCGCTTCTCGATCACACGGTCATAGCCCGCATTCTGCTCCAGCTCCGAGACCTCCGCTATGTATCCGCAGATACCGGTGATGGGACGTCCCCCCAGGATCTCCCACGCCTCGGTAAGCACCTTTGTCGCATCGTGTTCACCGTAGGTCGTCGCCATGACGACGGGACACATGTAGATATTGGAAATCTTTTCCTTGTCTCCATACAGCCAGCAGGAATCGAGAAACTGCTGCATGTATCCGCCGATACCGTACCACTCCACCGTCGTCGCGAGGATGACGCCGTCCGTATCCTTCAGCGTCTGCGGCAGCGTGATGATATTGTTCTTGAACTCATAGAGATCATAGCGCTCCACGCTGACATTCAGCTCGCGCAGCACCTCCTGTATCTTGTTTAACACATATAAGGTCGGATCCCCGATGAGCCCCCGGCCTCCATAATAAATGTTAATCTTCACCCTTTATATCCTCCTAGTTTTTATCACATTCATGACCGCCATGACCAGCAGCCCGCACACAAGTCCGCCCACATGCGCCGCATTGTCAACGCGCTCTGCCCTCGTGCCGGAATAGATCATGTAGACGACCACAAATACCAGTTTGCCTACCGATATACTCTCGTATCCGTCCGGCATCACCCTGCCGTCCTCGTCGAGAATATCGACCGCTCCCCCGCTGCTTTCCCGCCGCGCCCGGCGTCTCATATCGCGCACGACAAGCAGGATGAACAGCGCGCCGATCAGCCCGAATATCGCGCCGCTGGCGCCGACGGCATCATAGATATCCCCCGTCAGAACAGCATACATGATCGAGAAAACGCCCGCGCCAAAGCCCGACAGCAGATACAATACCGCAAACCGGACATGGCCGGTCATCTGCTCCACCATCTGCCCCAGGCCGACAAGATAGATCATGTTGCTGACAATGTGCTCGATATCCGCATGCAGAAATATGGAAGTCACAAATCGGTAGTACTGCCTGTCCACAAGGACCCTCTCCGCATTCATGCTACCCATATTATACACCACTTCACCCATTTGTGTACACAAAATATATCCGGCAATGTTCATCGCCATGATCACCAAAGTAACACTGTAATTGCGCCAGCTGGCATCTCTCTGTTCTCTCATCGTCCATTTCTCCCATGTATGAGAAGTATACTGCATTGTGGGAGCTCTTGTCAATGAATCCGCCAAAACTATGGGGCTGTCCGCAGGATCTTTTCCATCGGCTTTCCCTTTGCCAGCTCATCGACCAGCTTGTCGAGGTATCTGATCTCCTGCATCAGCGGCTCCTCGATCTCCTCCACGCGCACGCCGCATATCACGCCCCTGATCTGTTTCCTGCCCGGATTCAGTCTGGGCGCGTTCCGAAAAAAATCCCCATAGGGGACGGACCTTTGAACAGCGCCATCGATCTCCTGCGCGCTGTATCCGGTCAGCCAGCAGATGATCTCGTTTACTTCGTCCTGTGTCCGTCCCTTCTTCTCCGCCTTTGCCACCAGCAGCG
>Ga0183011_11197_pt1 | contig 9587 bp, 6 predicted proteins | sample NAcewD2O_March_FD_122322 | JGI IMG/M metagenome (GOLD analysis project Ga0183011, IMG submission 122322) | Mouse cecal microbial communities from Vienna, Austria - N-Acetylneuraminic amended D2O_March | ecosystem: Host-associated > Mammals > Digestive system > Large intestine > Cecum | place... | reverse complement strand
CGAGCCGATACCCCTGTTCTGTCATAAAATCATGCATCCGGCTGACGGTCTCCGGCTCATTGTCATAAGGGCCGATATGCATGCTCTGCACGCACAAACCCTCATGATAAGTCCAGTACATCACCCTGGAGAAATCCTCCTTCTTCTTCGTCTCCGCCTCATGGACTGCCCAGTCAAAATCGTCCTTTGTCACAAAATCCGGCAGTCTGATCACAGAGAGAAACTCGAAGGTCTCCTTATGCGCATAATCGATCCCCTGTACGCCATCCTGCCACCAGAATCCCTCCAGCGGCGGGACCACATAATCAAAATACCCTTCGATCTGGTGACTGCCCTTCCTGCTCATCTTGATCGTAAAAGCGACCGCATACAGCAGTCCGATCGACTGCTTGTACTCGCCGCCCTCGATGTTCGGATCGCCCTTTCCGCGGACCGCGATATAATTCATCGCAGGCACTTCGACGAGTCCCGGTTTATTCTTCGGCAGATAAAATTCTTTATACTCCTTCTTGTAATCAAAGGCCATCTCTTTCCTCCATACTAATAAATGATACGCTGATCACCCATTTTTTCCACAGCAATTCTTATATTTCTTGCCACTCCCGCAGGGACATGGATCATTGCGCCCCACTTTTTTGCCCTGTCGGACATATTGTCCGTCCTCCTGACTATCCCAATGCACCTGCCCCATATCCTGGCGCTTCTCAGGGTAGAGCTCATAATAATGCCCGCTCTGGTATTTTCGCTCCTTCTTTCCATACTCTTCCAATATCGCATCTTTCAGTAAGGACCTTCTGCCCTTGCTTTTTGTGATGATATCCCAGACATCTTTCATGCAATCGTATGCGCAGGGATATTCCTGCTGCATGAGCGCTATCTCGTCACGCTGCTTCGGCCACGCTTCCAGCTGACAGAGAATCGCATCATCCTGCATAAAGTTCTCATACTCCTCCTCCGAATAACCTTCGTCATCCTGCAGTATGAATGCTTCCATCGTCAGTTTCATCAGATCGCTGAACCGCTCGTCCTCCAGCAGGTGATATGCCTCAGTAACCTCCCTCGGCTCTTTCTCATCAAAGATGTCCGGCACAAAAACGCTCATTTTCTCCGCAAGCGCATCGATCTCTTCACCTTCGTCGGTCACGGCTGCTGTCTTGACAAGCAGATACAGCTGTATCAACAGATCATCGTAATCATGGATCCTGCTGCCCACCTGATCCAGAAAAGCGCTGCACTCATCCACCACTTTCCTGATCGGATATGGCTTGTCCAGATAAAGCGCCAGCAGCCCGGTATATGCCTCCAGCAGCTCTGGTATCCATCCCGCCATCTTCTCAGGCGGGATGGAAGCGATCAGGTTTTCGAGCACCTGCACTGCCTCATCACATTTTTTTTGTGCGTAGCAGCACAGACTGAACAGATTCAGAAAATCGATCTCGCGCCATCCCTGATCATAGACCTGGCGAAATACAGTATATGCTCTTCGCGTGTACCCTCTCAGATGATATGCCTTTGCCAGTTCGCTTTGATAATAGAGCTTATCCGGAAAGCGTTTCACCAGCTTCTCATACGATTTGACAGCGTTGCCCGGTTTACCGTCCAGAATGCTGCATCTCGCATACAGATACAGGAAACACTCAACCTCCTGATAGTATTTCATTCCCTCCTTTGCCGTCTGGGCGGCTTTGCCATACTCCCGCTCCTGCATCAGCTGATGGATCTGTTCATACATACTCTCCGCAAATTTATCATCAGCCGGAACCTCGATCGAAATACTATTTTCGGGCTGATCTTTTTCCTCTGTCAGACGCTCATATGCCGCCCTGATCTCCTGAAACCGTTCCGGGTCTTTTTCTGGAGAATGCGTCCTGATCAATTTAAAATATGCTCTTTTGATGGCTTTCTCGTCCGCATTTTCATCGATCCCCAGTATCTCATAATCTTTTCTCATTCTTACGCTCCTGTGTAGTATTGTAATTGGTCCCCAAGCTCCTCCGCCTGTGGATCATCCTCTTCCAAAATCGCCTTTTTCAGCCGGTACAGCAGCTCGTCTACCTTTTGATCTCCCTCGTGCGCCTTCATCCACTTTTCTGCCCGTCTGATCACCGCCCTGTAATCCCCTGCGAGTTCTGATGCTTTCCAGCCGCTGACATCGATCCGTTTTTCCTTTGTGTTCAGCATATCGATGTCAATAGAGGCCTCCTCACCCGTGCTGACGATCACGCCTGTCACCTGCAGCATACCATTCTGATTGTATGAGAAAGAGATATCGATCGCCTCTTTTCCCGCCCGCTCCGAAGGAATCCCGCTCAATGTAAATTCACCAATGCAGTGATTATACCGTGTAGACGATGATTCACCCTGATAAACCTCGATCACTGCCGTTGTCTGCCCGTCCCATGAGGTATAATATTTCTGTTTCTTTGTAGTCGGTATTGTCTTGTTTCTTGGAATGATCACACTCATGTAATCATCGTCATACCCGCGGAGTGCGCGTACCCCCAGCGTGTACGGATTGACATCTGTCATCACGATCTCGCTGCTCTCATCAATCTGGCCTGAAATAATCGCCGCCTGAATCGCCGCCCCCTGTGCCACCGCGTAATCCGGATCTATGGCTGCCTCCGGTTTCTTTCCGAAATACGCCTCGATGTCCCTGCGCACCAGCGGAACGCGCGTGGAACCTCCTACCAAAAGGATCTTGTCCAGCTGCTGCGCAGAAATACCACTGTCTGAAAGCACCACATCGATCGGCTCATGCGTGCGCGCCACCAGATCCAGAATCAGCTCCTCAAACTTAGCGCGTGTTATGACCTCGTCCATTGCATATGGAATATCATCCTTTGTCACAAGCACAGGGATCTGCACCTTGTATTCCTCCTGTACACTCAGCGCGATCTTACAGCGAAGCGCCTCATCACGCACGCGCGCCATTGCATATGGATCCCCGGTAAGCTCTATCCCATTTTTGTCCCGAAACTGTCCTGTGAGATATTGTATCAGTCTCTGGTCAAAATCCTTTCCGCCCAGTTGATTGTCACCGCTGCTCGCCTTCACCTCAAGCACGCCTTCGAACATTTCCAGAAGCGTCACATCGAACGTGCCTCCCCCCAGATCATATACCAGCACATAGCTCTCCTCATCCATATGTTCGAGACCATAACTCAGCGCTGCCGCCGTCGGTTCATTGATGATCCGGTCCACCATAAATCCTGCTCCCCTGCCGGCTTCCATCGTCTCCTGCCGCTGCAGCTCGTCAAAGTATGCCGGCACAGAGATCACTGCTCTGCTGACATCTGTATCAAGATAGCTGCTTGCATAATTTCTGACATAGGACAAGATCATGGAAGAGATCTCGACAGGGGAATAATGCCTTTTTCCCATCTCGACCTCTTCCGCAGTTCCGATCAGCCGTTTCACTTCCCTGACAGTGCGTCCTGGCGCCAGAAGCAGCTGCGCCTCCGCCTTCTCTCCCACGATCACATTTCCTGAATCGTCGAGTCCTACCACGGAAGGCGTCACTTCCTTTCCATCAAAATTAAGCATGATGACCGGCTTTCCGTCCTGATATACAGCCGCTTCCGTGGTTGATGTACCTAAGTCGATTCCTATAATTGTATCCATCCGTATCTCTCCTATTCTTTTCGGTATGCCGCTACACGTGCTTTCCTGATGACAGCTCCCTGATAGAGCATCCCCTGACTGTACACTTTCGCTACTGTTCCTTCCTGTTCCTTTGTATCTGGTTCCACTGCCTGCAGAACCTCATGAATGCGGTAATCAACCAGTTCTCCCGCCAGGCCGGTCCGCTCGACCGCGCACAGCCTGCTCTCTGCCGCCAGTTTTCCCTTGAGAATGACTTGCTGCTGTTTCCAGGCTTCCAGTGCCGCATCGCCGTTTTCCTGGTTCTGTGCGGATAACCACTGTTCAAACAGCTCTGCCTGTTCCTGATACAATCCCAGCAATCTCAACAGACCCTGTTCCCGTTCTTTTGCTCTTGCATACTCCTCCCCTAAACGCTGGCGCTCCTCATTTTCTTCCTGCAATGTATCCAGAAAGTCTTCCACGGTGTCGGAAAGCCCCCTGACCGCTTTCTGGTTCTTTTCCATCATATCCATCATCTCATTGAACTGCTGCACCTGTCCGGCCTGCTGTGCGTCCATCTCCCGCGACTGCTGCCGGAGCGCCTCCGTCAGAACCTCCTCCACCATGTCCTTCATCTGCTGTGTATTTTTCCTGCCAAATATCATTTGCTGTATCTCCTTATCTATATTCCGCTTTTTATTATATCAGATAATTACTTTTTTTCAATCTCCGTACACCTTCTTTCGTCGAAACGATCCTGTTTTTGTTCCTTTTCACGGATACAGAAATAAAGAGGTCCTTCAGACACCCTTATTCATCAGAAAGTCTTTCTGTTACAGACGGCGGTTTTGGTCACAGCCCGGACCATGATTTCGATTGAATCCCATGGGAGGCTGTGATAAGATAAAACTATACCGCACCATACAGGAGATAAGAGATGGAATTCACGACAATAGGAAGTCTGATCAGGAAAATACGGAGATCCAAACATGTCACAAGGAAAGAATTGTCTTACGGAGTGTGCTCCGAGCATGTGCTTCAGGAACTGGAAGCAGACCGCTATGCAGCGGATGTGCTGATGCTGGATATACTCCTGCAGCGTCTGGGACAGTCGCCCGATAAATTTGAAATGGTATTAGGCAGCAGTCTGTTCAATATGGTCAGACTGCGTGACCTGATCTCGGAAGCTGTTTACCGCAGAAAACGAAATCTTGCGGAGCTGTTGCTGCGATCTTACCCATCACGCACACAGGTCGATGAGATGTACCGTTGCCGCATGAACGCCTTTCTGGTCTATCATATGGATAAGGACTGCGCTCTTGCCGCAAAACATCTTCAAAAGTCGATCGCCCTGACTCTTCCAGATTATTCTTATGAGCCTTTTTATGAACAGATGGAAAATCACCTTATTTCCGCGGTGGAGCTGGAAAACCTGCTTGCTCTGGAGCGGATGAACATAGAGCGGAATACCGGGGACAGCCATACCAGAGAAATATCGAAGCGCCACCTTGAACTCTGCCTGGATTATATCGAAAAACATTTCCGCGGCGATGAGGAGTATGCCAAGCTGCTCAGCAAATGTGCCTGGCTGGTCGGAGATATCTGTTATCTGGAAAAAGACTATGTACAGGTCATGGTATTCTGCAAAAAAGGAATCGACGAACTGCGGAAAAACACGATCCTCTATTTTATGCTGCCTTTGCTGAAGCTGATGGTAAAATCAGAGGCGGCTCTTGGAATCGCACCAGAGCAGAGCAAGTGGGTACAGTATTATGATATACTGACATTCTTATGGGAAGGGTATGCAGAAAAGTGGTATCCGACAGATTCATTATTTCACAATTGTTACCAGAGGGACTATCATCTGGATCATGAGCTGATCCGCTCTGAGCGGGAGGCGCACAGCATGACACAGGCACAGCTTGCAGAGGGCATCTATCAGAACACAGAGTCCCTCTCCCGCGCGGAGACCGGAAAAGTGTCTCCAAGTAAAAAGACTTTTGAAAAAATGATGGATAAGCTGGGACTGGAAAAGCGAAGATACAATGGATGCGTTATCACAAACTCCTTTGAAGTCATGGAACTGAAAAGAAGTATTGACGGCCTATTGATGCGCCGGGAGTATCAGAAAGCCAGGGAAGCAACCCAAAGACTAAGGGATTCTCTTGATTTGGATATATGGGAAAATATGATGGTCGTGAGGCTTTATGAGATTATCACAGCGAAACGCCTTGGAGAAATGCCATTGGAGGAAGCTTATATAAAACTTAAAAATTTAGCAGAAAGGTTTTTAAACTTTGAAGAAAGAACTTTTTCCCATATTCCTATGCGAAATGAAGTGCTGGTTGTCAACAATATTTGTATTACATTATGTAGTCTTGAACGCAAGGATGAGGCGATTGATTTATTTCGGATCACATTAGAACGAATAAAAAACAGTAAAATACAAATCAAATACAGATACCGCTCATTTCAAATCCTGTTTAACAATTATATCCGTGAATGTGGAACGATGCAAGATGCTCTGGAGGAACTGCAAATAGAATTCTTATGCGGAAAAGCCATGGAGTTTTCACTTTGTATGAATAACATTTTACAAATATTATCGAGAAATAATATTCCCGACGACGAATGTGATATATGGGCAAAAGCAACATACTATATGTTTGATCTATTTCTTTTTGAAAGTGATAAAAAAATGTATAAAGATTTTTTAGAAAATAAAAGGGGGATAAAAGTTCTTTAAAAAAAGTACATGACTTTTTGCATATAAAAAAACAACCATTTTTTGTATGTGAGAAGTCATGTACTTTTTTCGATATCAGTGTATCATACAGTTTATCCGGGAATCGCAATATACAATTATAGTAAGGAGTCTAAAAAATGGAAACTAAAGTGCTAAAAAAATATCCTTTTCAGGTTTTTATGATGACGGCCACATTTCTGATCATGATGACACTGCCCATACTGATGAGTTATCTGATCGACAACATCCTTGGATCCGACGATATGAACGCGCTGATCCGCTGGTTTGCGATCACGTTCGGTTTGTCTGCGGTTGGAATTCTGTTCAAGTTTTATTTCTGTGAATATACCCCCGTGAAACTGGGCATCAAAAACACATTCCGCCTGCAGGAAAGATCGGCTTCGGACATCCTCAGGATGAACCAGTCACTGTATGCGCAGAAGGACAAAGGATATTATTACAATGTCTGTTCCAACAGCTGTGCTTCTTACGGCGACCTGCACGAAGAGATCCACCTGAGAATGGTCAGCTGCATACTCTATATTTTCAGCATACTCGCCGTCATTACCTATGTGGATGTCTTTTTCGGCATCTTTTTTCTGGTCTATGGGGCAGTCCTGATCGTGATCTCACTCAACAGCGCCAAACCGCTCTACACAATGCAGAAGGTGGTTCTGCCCACGCAGGACAAATATCTCGGCGGGATCCGCAATATCATCGAGAACAAAGCAGGTATCAATGCCATCCATACAGAGAGATATTTCGAGAAAGAGTACGCAAAGTACGTCGGAGATTATGAGCGGTTTGTTTTGAGATATCGGTTTTTTGAGTATTTCTGCAATTATCTTCCGGATATCATCAATCAGATCTTTGGTGTCGCATATCTGTTTATCGCCGCCATCCTTGTTTTTCGCGGGAATATCTCCGCGGGCGTGTTACTGATGGGCTATCAGTATCTCGGCTACTTCTCCAGTCCGATCTCCGGTGTGTGCGGTATACTGATGCGCTACAGATCGAACAGGATACATATCGAACGGGTCGATGAGCTGACGAAGGACGCAGAGAAACCAAACGAGCTGACTCCGTATCAGACAGAGACAGAGTCGGTCTTTACAGCCAGAGATCTTGACTTTTACAAAGGCAGCCAGCCAGAGGACTTCCTGTATCATATTCAGCATATGGAGATCAGGAAAAACGGCCTGTATGTGATCAAGGGGGAAAACGGAAGCGGCAAGAGTATGCTGATGAACCTGATACTTGGAAATATCACACCGCAGAACTGCAAAGGAAGTTTCCGTGTATCAAAGGACATCGGGCACAATACATTTCTGACTTATCCCATATTTACAGTTGACGGAGACTTCGAGGATAATCTGTATGAAAAACCCAAAGTGGAGCACCTGATCAGAATGTTAAACATAGACTTTGAGGACAAGGAGATCACAAGCAATCCAGTTAATCTGAGTTATGGACAGCAGCAGAAGCTGGCACTGTACAGGGTATTTGCGTCGGATACACCGATCTTCTTCCTGGATGAACCTCTGTCCAATCTGGATGCAGAAACGCAGGAAAAGGTTCTGGCATATATTAAAAGTCTTAAGGGCAGTAAAACGATACTTGTAGTAATGCACAGCAGTGAGCTGGATGACGCGGCGGATGATATCATACTGATCAAAGATCACCAGGCGTCCATGATAAAGACAGGGGCTTAGGAGTTACAGCTCCTAAGCCCCTGTGCGCAGGGAGATCACAGCATCGAAGCCCGCAGCTCCTCCGCGCTCTTTGCGCTCAGATACGACGGCACGATGTCAAACACGGTCCTGCACCCGCTCTGCCCTTCCCCTGCCAGACGATGCGCCGCCCTCGCGTAAGCGACGAGCACGCTCGCCGTGAATTCCGGATTCGAATCAAGCTTTAAGCTGTATTCGATCAGATGCCGGTTCTCCTTCTCCCAGCCGGTCACGCCGCTCCGCAGCACGAAGCCGCCGTGCGGGATCCCGCTGTGATCGGCGAGAAGCTCCTCCTCGCTGATGAAATGAACCGTCGTGTCGTAATCTGCAAAATAGTTCGGCATGGTCCTGATCTCCTCCTCGACCTTCGCCGCATCTGCCCCCTCCTCGAGCACAACGAAACACTCGCGCGTATGCTTCTGCCTCGTCGTCAGCTCCGGGTTGCTGCCAGAACGCGCCGCCTCCAGCGCGGACTCGACAGGGATCGTGTACTGCTTCGCATTTTTGACGCCCTCGATCCGGCGGATCGCGTCAGAATGCCCCTGGCTGACACCTTTTCCCCAGAATGTATAGTCCTTTCCTTCCGGCAGGATCGCGTTCGCATACAGACGGTTCAGCGAGAACATACCCGGATCCCAGCCCACGGAAATGATCCCGATATGCGCATTCTCCTTCGCTGCCGCATCCACCTTTGCGAAATGCTCCGGGATCTTTGCGTGCGTGTCAAAGCTGTCAACCACGTTAAAATACTTCACATATGCCGGCGTCTGTTCCGGCAGGTCTGTGGCGCTGCCGCCGCAGATGATCATCACGTCGATCCGGTCCTTCCACGCTGCCGCGTCCGATACCTTGCAGACCTTTGCCGTGTCCGTCAGGATCGATACAGACGACGGATCCCTGCGCGTAAACACTGCCGCCAGCTCCATATCATCATTTTGTCTGACCGCGCACTCCACGCCGCGCCCCAGATTGCCATATCCTAAGATTCCTACCCGTGTACTCATTTTTGTTCTCCTCCATGTTTTTAGTCGTTTTAGCACCCATGTAAATCTGCTTTCGTTCATATCGCCCTGTCAGTTGTTATCCCTGCAGTGCACCACGCACTCTTTGCCACAGAAGGCAATGCCATAACAACTCACATACTTATATCCATCATTTCTAAGCTCGGCGTCATACTGTTTCTCTGCGATCTGCCGCAACGCCTCGTCTGCCATCGATTCCATATCGTCGATGTCCTTTGCAACCTTGAATTCTATGACAAAAGCCTCCCGGCTCCTGCGGACAGGTCTGACGAATAAATCACTCCGTCCTTTTCCGCCTTCCCTGTTAGATCGTATCCCAAAGCCCTTGATCCCTGTCAGCAGTCCCGCGACCATTCCATGATAATAATATTCATTCTGATCCATATAGCTGATCGTCTCCTCAAAGATATCGTTGAGCTGGTCTTCCAATGCTGCACAGTCCTTGCTGGCAAATGCGGTATAGAACGGTGTCATGTCCCTTCCCTTGATCCGCTCACGGAACCA
>Ga0183011_11185_pt1 | contig 9653 bp, 8 predicted proteins | sample NAcewD2O_March_FD_122322 | JGI IMG/M metagenome (GOLD analysis project Ga0183011, IMG submission 122322) | Mouse cecal microbial communities from Vienna, Austria - N-Acetylneuraminic amended D2O_March | ecosystem: Host-associated > Mammals > Digestive system > Large intestine > Cecum | place... | reverse complement strand
CGGGTAGCCGCGTCTGGCAAGGATAAGTGCTGAAAGCATCTAAGCACGAAGCCCCCCTCAAGATAAGATTTCCACATAAGGGTCGTCAGAGACGATGACGTCGATAGGTCGCAGGTGCAGGGACGGTGACGTCCACAGCCGAGCGATACTAATCACCCGAACCCTTTCCGCAGCCTCCGCCGCTCTTCTAGTGAGAGTGGCGGAGGAGAAAGAAACAAATCCGCAGCTGCCGCAGACCCGGCCTGAAGCTCTCCGCCTTGAGCGCAGGCGCTATAAAGGTCACAGCAGCGAATGCCGGATGACTCACTCCCTCTCTGGAGTCAGTTGCGATCGCTTCCAGTTAACGATATTCAGGTGGTGTTAGCGTGAGGGTTCCACCTCTTCCCATTCCGAACAGAGAAGTTAAACCTCACTACGCCGATGATACTGCGAAAGCGGGAAAGTAGGTAACCGCCCCCTTTTTGACAAGCTGCCTCCATGGTCACTCCGACCATGGAGGCAGCTTTGTTTTTTTAAGGCAGGAATGGTCGCAGACTACCCCAGCCGCAGAGGAGAGAGGAGTAATCAAGAGTGATCGGGTTAATCGGAATTATCGGCGGGAATGATGGATCGGCGGCGTGGAGTAGTGGGTGGAGCGCTATGTGCCGGTCGGCGGCCCGGGCTTGCGCGGGCGGCTGATCTCGCATGCTCCGCAGCTCGGCCGGATTGGGGTGGCGCTCTCCTGACCCCGGTCTACGCGGCACGCTCCCACGCCCCGCTGACGCGCGGCAGTGGGCGTCATGCCGCGTAGACCGGGGATACTGTCTGCCCGCACGCTCCGCGGCTCTGATAGCGCCAGCCCGGTCGCAGAAGAGAAGCCGGATGGATCGGAAGCGATAGCGCTACCCCTGCCGGTGGAGGAAGGCGGGAATGGTCGGAGACCATGCGACTTTGGTAAGCCCTGCCATGGCGCGCAGCAGCGCCTTGGTGGGGTGAACCGAGGGGTACGGACGGCTTCTTCGTAGGTGAGCCGCTACCGCGATGGGTGGCCTGTTGCTGCTCATCTACGAAGATCCGCCGGGCGGGTGATGCTAACCCCACCAAGCCGCCCTGCGGGCGCCATGGCGGGGTTTACGGAGGTCGGTGGTCTACGACTTACCCAAGCCGGCTGGGAGTGAGGAGTAATCAAGTAATCGGAATTATCGGATGGGGTGGGGGAGTTTTGGGGGATCAGGAGGTGGGGCGGTAGAGGAGGGTGGCGGAGCGGTCGGAGCCGCGGAGCGTGCGGGCAGGTAGTAACCGGGGTTCGTAGAGGAGCATGGGCGACGCGCCGCGATAGCGGAGCGGTTGACATGCGAGTCGTAGACCCCGGATGGAGTAGATGGTACGATATGACGCGGCGAGTCCCGGAGGGCACGTGGCCGCGTAATGCGTCAGCACAGGGTGAAAATAGTGGAGATGATGTGGGGGATTGGGATGACAACGCTATGTGCCCGGGCTTGCGCTGGAGGCTGATCTCGCACACTACGCAGCTCGGCCGGATTGTGGCGGTGCTATGGCGTGGAGGGAAATAAAGAAAGCGTCTTCGCTTGCTGTGAAGTCGAAGACGCTTGTGGAGGTTGTCTCGCCAGGACTCGAACCTGGACAAGCAGAACCAAAAACTGCTGTGCTACCATTACACCACGAGACAATCCGTGGCTCAAGCTATCAATGGTGATAGCCTAAAGCGGTGCAAAGTTACGAATTTTTCTGCATTATTGGGCAATCAGAAGGAAATAATTCTTCTTGCCGCGCTGGACAAGCAGGTATTTTCCGTTGAGAAGATCGGATACTGTGACTGTGGCGTAGGGATCTGTGGCTTTCTCTTTGTTGACCGAGAGGCCTCCCTGTTGTGTCATTTTGCGCATTTCGCCTTTGGAGGGGAATACGGGTGCTGCGTCGGTGAGCAGATCGACGAGTTTGACGCCTTCTGTGCTCTGAAGCGCCTGAAGCGAAATGATGTGCTGTGGCACACCTTCCATGACTTGCAGAAGGGTCGTTTCGTCGAGACGTCGGAGTGCTTCGCCTGCATGGTTGGAGAATAGTATCTTGGATGCTTCCACTGCCATCTCGTAGTCGTCGGCGGAGTGTACCATTGTGGTTATCTCCTTGGCGAGACGTTTTTGGAGGGGGCGCTGCGAGGGGTCTGCGGCCTGCTGTGCTACAAGCTCGTCGATCTCTTCACGCGAGAGTGTGGTGAAGATCTTGATGTATTTCTCGGCGTCGGTGTCTGAAACATTGAGCCAGAACTGATAGAATTTGTAGGGCGATGTATAGCGGGGGTCGAGCCACACGTTGCCGCTCTCTGTCTTACCGAACTTGCCTCCGTCAGCTTTGGTGATGAGGGGGCAGGTGAGTGCGAAGGCCTCACCTCCGAGAGTGCGGCGTATGAGTTCGGTGCCGGTGGTGATGTTGCCCCACTGATCGGATCCGCCGAGCTGCAGGCGGCATCCCTTGTCGCGGTAGAGGCAGAGGAAGTCGTAGCCCTGTACGAGTTGATAGGAGAATTCGGTGAACGACATTCCCTGCTGGCTTTCGCCCGAAAGACGCTTCTTGACCGAGTCCTTTGCCATCATGTAGTTGACGGTGATGTGCTTGCCGACGTCGCGGATGAAGTCGAGAAACGAGAACTGTTTCATCCAGTCGTAGTTGTTGACGAGTTCGGCCGCGTTGGGTTCGGTCGAGTCGAAGTCGAGGAATTTGGCGAGCTGCCGCTTGATGGCCTCCTGATTGTGGCGGAGCGTCTGTTCGTCGAGAAGTTTGCGCTCCTGGCTTTTCATCGACGGGTCGCCAATCATTCCGGTGGCTCCTCCTACGAGTGCGATGGGCTTATGGCCGGCGCGTTGAAGATGCTTGAGCATCATGACTCCCACGAGGTGTCCGATATGCAGACTGTCGGCTGTAGGGTCGATGCCGAGGTAGGCCACGGTCATCTCCTTCTGCAGCTGTTCTTCTGTGCCGGGCATCATCTGGTGGATCATGCCACGCCATTTGAGTTCTTCTACGAAGTTCATAAATGTATGATTGTTGTTTTGTATGATCTTGTTTTGCATCTGCAAAGTTAGCGATTTTATTTGAGAAGGGCATGTTTTTGGTCGTGGGGAATAAAAAGGCGACATAAAAGCTTTTATGTGGGCGAAAAAATTATTAACTTTGCGGCTCGAAATGTGCCGACGTGGCTCGATGCCGCAGCTGCGGCGCTCTGTGGCGGCACACAATGCAAGGATCAATAAGCTAATTCAGAATTACAGAATAATGGCAAAGGACAATGACAATGAGACGCGGACGGCTCTTGACGAGATCAACGAGTCGCTGACCGGCCTCGAACAGAAAGTGCAGAACAGCCAGCGCACCATCATGTGGGTGATTCTGGCCATAGGAGTGGTAGTGTGTGCGATCCTGATATGGATCTATGCCATACGCCGTCCCGGCATGGCTGCGGCCGACAATGCCGTAGGTCAGGCCGACATCACGCTGTCGACAGGCAACGACTCCACCGCTCTGGAGCAGTACCGTCAGGTGGCCGACAATTACGGCTACTCCGCCGGCAACCGTGCCGCCCTCAACGCCGCCATCCTGCTCTATAAGGATGGTAAATACGAAGAGGCTGCTAAGTATCTGGATAAGTATGACGCCACCGAGAACGTGATCGGCGCAGCTGCCAAGAGCCTTCAGGGTGACTGCTACGTGAATCTCGACAAGCTTGGCGAGGCACTCGGATGCTACGACAAGGCCATAAAGATCTCCGACGAGAATCCGCTCTACACCCCCTACTTCATGATGAAGAAGGCCACAGTGCTCCGCGAGCAGAAGAACTACAGCGCCGAGGCTGCCGTCTACCGCGAGATCATAAAGGACTACCCGATGTATGGCGCACAGAACGGCATCGAGATGGAGAAATATCTCAAGCGCGCCGAGCTTCAGGCCGAGGCCGGCAAGTGATCCGTTGTCAAAAAAATTTGGTGTTAGCGAGATAATAGTTATCTTTGCATCGGTTTTCCTGCCGGAAGCCGCGCATCAATAATAATCCTGACGTGGGAAAGTTTACCGATTTCAAGCTGCCGCTCAAGAGTCTGCCCGAAGGCACTCACGAGTTTGAGTATCATCTCGACAAGGTGTTCTTCAAGAACATGGAGAGCGAGGATGTGCACAACGCCGACCTTCTGGTGAAGCTGACGGTGGTGCATAAGGTCGACATCTACGACCTCACTTTCAATATCGAGGGCGTGGTGACGCTCATCTGCGACCGTTGTCTTGACGATCTTGAGATGCCGATCGACACCACTTACCACATCAGCGTCAGATATGGCGACGAGTACAACGACGAGTCGGACGACCTGCTGGTGATTCCCGAGGCCGACAACTACCTCAACACCGCCTATATGATCTACGACACGGTGGTGCTGTCGATACCCATAAAGCACGTCCACCCGATGGGCAAGTGCAACCGCCAGATGAGCGCGATGCTCAAGAAACACCGCGCCACCGAGCGCGGAGCCTCCGACGAGGATACAGAGCTTGAGGACAGCCTGATCGAGGAGATCGATTCGATCGACGCCGCGGGCTCTCTCCCCGAACAGTCCTCCGATCCGCGCTGGGACGCGTTGCGGAAGCTCTCCTCCGAAGGCGACGGCGCTACGGCCGACGAATGACCGGCCACCCGCGCAGCAACCGAAACGAACACATCTTTAACCGAGATAAGAAAAGAATAAAACAAGAATAAACATAGAAAGAAATGGCACATCCTAAACGCAAACAATCGAAGACCCGCACAGCTAAGCGTAGAACCCACGACAAGGCCGTTGCCCCCACTCTGGCACTCTGCCCCAACTGCGGCGCATGGCACGTGTACCACACCGTGTGCGGCGAATGCGGTTACTACCGCGGCAAGCTCGCCATCGAGCCCAAGGCTGCGCTCTGAGGCGAAGCCGTAGCCGACTGATGGCGGCGGCCGGCACAAGGCTGCACCGCCCGGTCGAAAATCATCACATCTCCTGAAAGAGCCGTGCCACGGTGTCGGCCATTTGGGAGATTCTTTTTAGAAGCCCAAACTCTCAAAATATACTCAACATGCTTTACGCTCGCATCTCGGGAATCGCTTCATACGTTCCCGACGACATACTCGACAATGAGATGCTCTCGAAGATGGTCGACACCAACGACGAGTGGATCACGACCCGTGTAGGCATCAAGCAGCGCCGAATCCTCAAGAAGGAGGGCGCCGGATCATCTTACATGGGCGCAAAGGCCGTGGAAAAGCTTCTTGCCGACACGGGCACAAGCCCCGAAGAGGTAGAACTGCTGATCTGCGCCACCTCCAACCCCGACTACCGTTTCCCCTCAACGGGTTCGGTGATCGCCCACGAAGCCAAGCTCTCCAACTGCTACGCCTACGACATCCAGGCCGCATGCGCCGGATTTATCGTAGCGCTCGAAGACGCCGCGGCCTACGTCCGCTCGGGTCTTCGCAAGAAGGTGATAGTCGTGGCCGCCGAGAAGATGTCGTCGATGGTCAACTATGAGGACCGCAGCACCTGCGCCCTCTTCGGCGACGGCGCAGCCGCTGTGCTCGTTGAGCCTACCGAGGAGCGTACGGGCGTGATCGACGCCGTGTTCCATGTCGACGGCGAGGGTCGCGACCACCTGATCATGCCTGCCGGCGGATCGGTGCTCCCCACAACGCACGAAACCGTCGACGCCGGACAGAACTTCCTCCAGCAGGACGGCCGCTACGTCTACAAGCACGCCGTGACCGACATGCTCACCTCGAGCATGGATGTGGCTCAGCGCAACAACCTGACGATGGACGATGTCGACTGGCTCGTGCCACATCAGGCCAACCTGCGCATTATCGAGGCCGTTTCGTCGCGCGCAGGCATCGCTCCCGAAAAGGTGCTTGTCAACATCGAGCACTACGGCAACACTTCGGCGGCATCCATCCCCCTCTGTCTCGACGAGTACAAGGATCGTCTGAAGAAGGGCGACAAGATCATACTGACAGCTTTCGGAGCCGGATTCACATGGGGCGCCATGTATCTGGTCTGGGATATCTGATTCAACACACATTCCCCCTACCGACAGCTGATTTTAACACGAAGATAGCATCTTTTGGGGTGCTATCTTTGTTGTAAATGGTAGTAATCGAAATTCAAGCATTTTATGGCAGACAACAAACACCGGGCCGGCTTCGTCAATATCGTCGGCAACCCCAATGTCGGCAAGTCGACACTGATGAACGATCTCGTAGGCGAGCGCGTGAGCATCATCACCTCAAAGGCCCAGACCACCCGCCACCGCATAATGGGCATTGTCAACACCCCCGAATACCAGATAGTCTTTTCCGACACTCCGGGAGTGCTCTCGCCAAAATACAAGCTTCAGGAGAGTATGCTCGGATTCTCCGAGGGAGCGCTGACCGACGCCGACATACTGCTTTATGTCACCGACGTGGTGGAGGATCCGACAAAAAATGCCGACTTTCTCGCCAAGGTGGCCCGCGAGGAGGTGCCGGTGCTGCTCGTGATCAACAAGATCGACCTCGTGGCCAGCCAGGCCGACCTGGAAGCCAAGGTGGCCCGCTGGAAGGAATTGCTCCCCAACGCCGAAGTGTTCCCAACCAGTGCCAAGGAGCATTTCAACGTCGACAACCTCATGGCACGCATCGTGGCTCTGCTCCCCGAGTCGCAGCCCTACTTCGGCAAGGACGCATTGACCGACAAGCCCGCGCGCTTCTTCGTCACAGAGATCATCCGGGAGAAGATACTGCTCAACTACGACAAGGAGGTGCCTTACTCCACAGAGGTGATCGTCGAGAAGTTCGACGAAAAAGAGGGCGCCATCCACATCATGGCCGTCATCTACGTGGAACGCGACTCCCAGAAGGGCATACTTATCGGCAAGGGGGGCGCGAAGCTCAAGAAGGTGGGCACCGACGCCCGAAAAGACATCGAGGCATTCTTCGACAAGCGCGTCTACCTCGAACTGTTTGTCAAGGTGGAGTCCAACTGGCGCAACCGCGAGAACAAGCTCCGCTCGTTCGGCTATATCGAGTGAGGCGTCAGCGGCGCGGCGATATTTGCAGAGGCGGAGCCAAAATGCTAACTTTGTAAACGAAAACCAAACACCCCACACACATCTATGGGACAAATGATAGCTATAGTGGGACGCCCCAATGTGGGTAAATCCACTCTTTTCAACCGTCTGACGCAGAGCCGCACAGCCATCGTCGACGAGACGGCCGGCACCACCCGCGACCGACAGTACGGGCGCGTCGACTGGAACGGCAAGGAATTCTCGATCGTCGACACCGGAGGATGGGTGGTCAACAGCGACGACGTGTTCGAGAGCGAGATCAACAAGCAGGTGGAGCTCGCCATTGAGCAGGCCGACGAGATACTATTCGTGGTCGACGCCATGAACGGAGTGACCGATCTCGACGACCACGTGGCCGAGATACTCCGCAAAAGCCGCAAGCCGGTGATACTCGTGGCCAACAAAGTCGACTCCAACGACTGGCTTTACAACGTGGCCGAATTCTATTCACTCGGACTGGGCGACCCCTATCCCGTGTCGGCCGTCAGCGGATTCGGCACCGGCGACCTCCTCGACGAAGTGGTCAGGAAGCTGCCGGAAAAGCCCGCCGACGAGGAGGAACAGCTCGACGACATACCCAAGTTCGCAATCGTCGGACGACCCAACGCCGGAAAATCCTCCATCATCAACGCCTTTATCGGCGAAGACCGGCATATTGTGACCGACATCGCCGGCACCACGCGCGACAGCATCTATACGCGCTACAATAAGTTCGGATTCGACTTCTATCTCGTCGACACCGCCGGCATCCGCAAGAAAAACAAGGTGCAGGAGGACATCGAATACTATTCGGTCATCCGCTCGATCCGCTCCATCGAGGCATCCGACGTGTGCATACTCATGATCGACGCCACCCGCGGCATAGAGGCACAGGACGTCAGCATCTTCTCGCTCATACAGCGCAACCGCAAGGGACTCGTCGTGTGTGTCAACAAATGGGACCTCGTGACCGACAAGTCGCCGCAGGCCATACGCCACTTCGAGGATACTATCCGCGAGCGTTTCGCGCCATTCACCGACTTCCCCATACTCTTCACCTCCGCCCTCACCAAGCAGCGCATCTACAAGGTGCTCGAAACAGCTGTAGAGGTCTACGGCAACCGCCGCCGGGCGGTGCCCACCTCACAGCTCAACACCGTCATGCTTGAGGCCATCGCGGCATATCCGCCCCCTGCCAACAAGGGCAAATATGTGAAGATAAAGTATGTCACCATGCTCAAAGGCGCGCAGATACCCACATTTATCTTCTTCTGCAACCTACCCCAGTGGGTCAAGGAACCTTACCGCCGCTACCTCGAAAACAAGATACGCGAGCACTGGGACTTCTCCGGCACCCCCATCAACGTATATATGCGCGAGAAGTAGCCGCACCGCACCCCCGGAACATCAGAGCTATCAGAGCATCGGAGCTATAGTATAAGGAAACTCCGATACTCCGATAGCTCTGCTTTTTTTGCGCCCTATTCGTCCCGCTATTCCGCCCCCTCTCCCTCCTGCCGGATGGGCTGGCGTCCCGCCTCCTGCTGCCCACGTCGCTCCCCCTCTCTCCTCCCTGTGCTGACGCGCGGCGCGGCCACGAGCCCTCCGGGACTCGCCGCGCTGTGTCGTGCCCTCACTTCCCTCCGGGGTCTACGCCTCGCGCGGTCACCGCTCCGCTATCGCATCGCGTCGCCCACGTCTCGCTCCGAACCCCGGTTACTGTCTGCCCGCCCGCTCCGCGGCTCCGCTCTTCCCGCCTACCGCTCGCCGACTCTCTGTGTCGTCGCTCCCCCCTCGCCCCTCCTGCCGGATGGGCTGCCGTCCTCTGTGCCGCCTCCCCCTCTCCCCGGCTCCCGCCCGGGTCACCTTCTGCCGTATGGCATCGCCGCCTCCGCCTCCGACTCTCTGTGCCCTCGCTTCCCCCTCTCCTCCCTGCCGGATGGGCTACCGCCTCTGTCTCCGACTCTCTGTGCCGTCGCTTCCCTCTCTCCTCCTGCCGGATGGGCTGCCGCCTCTGTCTCCGACTCTCTGTGCCGTCGCTTCCCTCTCTCCTCCTGCCGGATGGGCTGCCGCCTCTGTCTCCGACTCTCTGTGCCGTCGCTTCCCCCTCTCCTCCTGCCGGATGGGCTGCTGCCTCTGCCTCCGACCACCTCGATCGCCTCCTCTCTGTGCCGTCGCCGCCCCATCCCCTCATGCCGGATGGGATGTCGTCCTCGGAGCCGCGGAACGTGCGGGCAGATGTTATCCCCGGTTCGGAGCGGAGCGCCGCCCACCTGCCACGCGTCAGCGGGGCGGGGGAGCGCGCCGCGTAGACCGGGGGAGAGGAGCGCGCCCCCATTCGGCCGAGCTGCGGAGCATGCGAGATCAGCCGCCCGCGCCAGCCCGGGCCACCCACCACCACATAGCGTCCGTGCCCTCTATCCCCGCCCCCTCTCCCCGCCATGACGCCCGCAGGGCGGCTTGGTGGGGTTTACAGATCGCCCGCTAAGCGGATCTTCGTAGATGAGCCGCAGGGACAGTCAGCTCACAGCAATGCCCCTCAAAAAATAAACGCGCCCCGATTC
>Ga0183011_11183_pt1 | contig 9674 bp, 9 predicted proteins | sample NAcewD2O_March_FD_122322 | JGI IMG/M metagenome (GOLD analysis project Ga0183011, IMG submission 122322) | Mouse cecal microbial communities from Vienna, Austria - N-Acetylneuraminic amended D2O_March | ecosystem: Host-associated > Mammals > Digestive system > Large intestine > Cecum | place... | reverse complement strand
CAGAAATATGAGGAGGGGTCACTGATTTACTGTAACTATTATCTTACAGTGAATGGTGTGAATAAAGAATACAATTTAGTCGGTAAGATCCTGCATGTCAGTGAGGTAGAAAAACAAAAAGGAACGTTCGAACACCGCGTACAGTATATCAATATTGATTCGACGGAGCGTGAAGAGATCATACGCTACATTTTTGAAGAAGAGCGTAAAAACTTAAAGCGCGAACAAAAATGAATTTGATAGATTCTGGGGATTTTCTATTGTCATGAATGGATGGTGGATGTCAAAATGGAAATCGTAAAGAAAAATATATTGGTTGTTGATGACTCTGCACTCATGAGAAGTGTCCTTTGTGATATAATTAACTCTGATGAACGATTCCGTGTGGTAGACAGAGCGATCAACGGTGTGGATGCGCTGGAGCTTTTATCAAGAAAGCAATATGATGCGGTCGTACTTGATGTGAATATGCCCAAAATGACAGGTGTGGAACTTTTGCGGGAGCTTTTCAGACGCAAAATTGCAGCGCGGATCATGATGGCAAGTACGGATACCCGTGACGGCGCGCAGATCACGTTGGACTGTTTGGAGCTCGGTGCACTTGACTTTATTCATAAGCCGGATAAAGCTTCAGATGCGCGGGATGCCGATTTTCGCAGACAGTTTTTGGATACGCTTTTTGCCGTGTCCCAGTCCGCACTTCCCTCTTATGCCAAGAGCACGATGGGGATACGGGAAATACGGGAAACCAAAGAAGTTGTGAAACTTGTCGAAAAGCATGCATCCAAAATAAGCGGCAGGCAGATCGTTGCGATCGCAAGCTCCACTGGCGGGCCGAAGGCACTGCAGAGTGTGATTCCGCATCTGCCGGGCAGATTAAGGGCACCGGTTATTTTGGTACAGCACATGCCTCCCGGATTTACAAAGTCTTTGGCGGAGCGGCTTGATCATTTGAGCGAGCTTCGTGTCAAGGAAGCGGAGGAGGGTGACCTGGTCGAAGAAGGCTGCGTTTATATTGCGCGGGGCGGTGTTCACTTAAACGTTGTCGAACAGAATGGCATCTGCCGCGTACATTATACGAGCGAGCCGCCGAGAGAGGGAGTCCGGCCGTGTGCGAACTATATGTATGAATCCTTGAGAAAATGCAGTTACGAGAGGATTACCTGCGTGGTCATGACCGGAATGGGGGCGGATGGGACCAAGGGTATCGTTTCATTACATGAAGAAAAGAAGATTCATGTGATCGCACAGGAAGAATCTACCTGCGCGGTATATGGCATGCCAAAGAGTATTGTGAATACGGGACTCACGGATCAGATCGTTCCGCTTGAGGACATTGCCCGTGAGATTATTATGAACGTGGGGGTAAAATGAGATGGATGTAAGCCAGTATCTTGAGATCTTCATTGACGAGACCAAAGAACATCTCCAAAATCTGAACACACAGATATTGGAATTAGAGCAGGATCCGGAAAATGAAAATACCGTGAACGAGATATTTCGTGCCGCGCATTCCCTGAAAGGTATGGCGGGAACGATGGGCTACAAGCGGATGCAGACGCTGACGCACGATATGGAGAACGTATTTTCCGAGGTGCGTAACGGTTCGATCAAAGTGAATAGCGAGATGATCGATATTTTATTCCAGTGTCTGGACGCACTTGATGAATATCTTACCAATATTCAGCAGAGTGCGGATGAGGGGACGAACGAGAACGAAGCCCTGATCAAGGCGCTGAATGAACAGATGGGGACCAAGGGAAAGAGTGCTGCCGTTCCAAAAGAAAAGAAAGCAGCCGAGGAGCCGTCGCAGATACCTGCCGAGGCAAAGAAATGGCTGGACATCAAACTGGATGATTCCCAGAAATCCGTGCTGGGCAGGGCAGCAGCGCAGGGGCAGCATATTTATGGTGTTGATGTTCTTGTACAGGAGAGCTGCCTCTTAAAAGCGGCACGCGCTTTTCTTGTCTTTAAGGCGATTGAAAAATATGGGGAGATCATTGTATCAAGTCCGAGTGCGCAGGATATCGAGGACGAAAAATTTGATCTTGAATTCAGTCTGATCGTTGCATCAAAAGGGGAAGTTGATGAGATTTTAGTCGCGATCAAAAACGTTTCTGAAATCGAAAATGCATTTGGCGAGGCGATGGATGTATCCGAGTATATACCGGAAGAAACGAAAAAGCAGGAGACTGCCGTCTCGGAGAGCAGTTCGACGGAGATGACAGAGCAGCTGAAAACGGAGACAACTAAGACAAAAGAGAAAAAGCAGACTGCTGTGTCAAAGCCGGTTGTCAACCGGACCGTGCGCGTTGATATTGAGAAGCTGGACGTGCTGATGAATCTGGTCAGCGAGCTGATCATAGCCAAAAATTCTCTTGTATCCGCATCGGGAACGGAAGGCAGTAAGGGGACCGGATTTAACGAGCAGATCGAATATTTGGAAAGTGTTACCACAAACCTTCATGAGTCGGTCATGAAGGTGCGCATGGTGCCGATTGAGAGCGTTGTTAACAAATTTCCGCGTATGATCCGTGATCTGTCAAAGAAGCTGGATAAAAAAATGGAGCTGTATATGACCGGTGAGGAGACAGAGTTAGACCGCACCGTGGTCGATGAGATCGGCGATCCGTTGATGCATTTATTGCGCAACTCTGCGGATCACGGACTGGAATCGGCAGAGATCCGCAGACAGAGAGGAAAGAGTGAGACAGGCTCCATCTTCCTGAACGCTTATCAGGACGGCAATAATGTCGTGATCGAGGTTGGAGACGACGGTAACGGAATTGATACCGAAGCGGTTAAACTAAAGGCGATCGAGCGCGGTGTCATTACGCCTGAGCAGGCAGAGAACATGGCGGAGAAAGATATCGTCGATCTGTTGTTCAATGCGGGCTTTTCCACTGCAAAGGTAGTGTCCGACGTATCGGGCAGAGGTGTCGGACTGGATGTTGTAAAATCCAAGATCGAGTCCCTGAGCGGAGAAGTGGAAGTAAAGACAAAACTCGGAGAGGGGAGCACCTTTATTATCCGTCTGCCGCTCACCCTTGCGATCATTCAGGCATTGATGGTGGTTGTCGGCGGTGAGAAGTATGCGATTTCTCTTGGCTCGATCCAGACATTAGAGGATATTCCGGTTTCCGATATCAAGCTTGTACAATCGAAAGAAGTCATTAATCTGCGGGAGAACGTCATTCCGCTGATCCGCGTAAATGAAATGCTGGATATCGAATCCTCCAAGGGACCGGATGATAATCTGATGGTCGTGATCGTGAAGAAGGGTGATAAGCTGGCAGGATTAGTCGTGGACGACCTGATCGGTCAACAGGAGATCGTTATTAAATCTCTCGGAAAATATATCAATAAGTGCAAGATTATCAGCGGTGCGACAATCTTAGGAGACGGAGAAGTTGCGCTAATCCTTGATACGAATGCGATGCTGTAAGCGGAATGGAGGCGGTAGTGATGGAGGAATTAAGAGATAAAGAAGCGTTTATTGCGGCGCAATACATCGTCATCCGGCTTGGCGATGAAAAATACGGGATTGATATCCGCTATGTCGATAATATCCTGCGCATGCAGCAGATTACACGTGTACCGAAGGTAGCGCCCTATTTTAGGGGAGTCATCAATTTGCGCGGAGAGGTCGTTCCGGTCATGAGTGTCCGGGTGAAAATGGGATTAGAGGACGTCGAGGAGACGAAGGAGACGAGGATCATCATTTTGAAAGCGGATGGCGTAGAGAAAATCGGCATCATCGTAGATGAGGTCAAGGAAGTCGTTACTTTGGAAGAATCGCAGATTGACCGGATGGCGTATGATTCCAAAGAAGAAAAGAGTGCATTTGTTACTGCTGTCGGTAAGTGTGATGAAGATTTGATCTCGTTGTTGGATCTGCATGCGGTGCTTGCGGAACAGGTAGTATAAACTGCATGGACAGGGGATGAGAATATCCGATCAACGGATATGCAAACTGTCGGTGCATTGTGATCATGATGCAGAGTGTGTGGGGCGGGGCATAAACGAAAGGAATGGAGAAATCTTATGTCAGACAAAATAGACCTTCAGGCCATGTCGGATCAGTATGTGGATGTCCTGATGGAATTAGGCAATATTGGTGCCGGTAATGCGATGACTGCACTGGCGCAGATGCTGCAATGTAAAGTAGATATGAAAGTACCGCGCGTCAGGCTGTTAGAGTTTTCAGAGGTAGGCACAGCGATGGGCGGCGAAGAACAGATCATGGCGGGGATTTATTTAGCGGTAGACGGGGATATTACCGGGAGCATTATGTTTCTTCTGGAAAAAGATTCCGCGATGCATCTTGTTGGAAAACTGATGGGTATGCCGACGTCCGAAGACGGCACATTTTCAGAAATGGAAATATCTGCGCTGCAGGAGATTGGGAATATCATTACCGGTTCCTATCTGAATTCCCTTTCAGCCATGACCGGATTGAAAATTATCCCGTCAATACCGGCATTGAGTATTGACATGGCTGGCGCTATATTAAGCGTGCCGGCAATTGAGTTTGGGCTGATCGGAGACAATATTCTGATGATTGAGACACAGTTCAGTGATGATCAGGAGATTGCCGGATATTTTATACTTGTACCGGATCTGGAATCCTATGAAAAGATACTGACTTCTCTTGGACTGCGGTGAAACGCGGCGGCGGGAGGCAAGCCTTAAGTACGGTAGAATGAACGTATGACAGAACGCGGGTGAACGCGGATAAACATGGATAGGGAAAGAAGTATGATAAGCTATGAGTGAGATTATTAAAGTTGGTATGGCGGACCTCAATATTTGTAAAAGTCCGAACGGAATCACGACGCTCGGCTTAGGGTCGTGTGTGGGAATTGCAATCAGAGACCCCCTTACCAAAATTGGTGGTTTGGCACACATTATGCTGCCGGACAGCACCGTAATAGCGAATAATTCTAACAAACCCAAATTTGCGGATACGGGGATTGCGATGCTTGTCGATCTGGTTGTAAAGGCAGGCGCGAACAGGGCAAGACTCGTGGCAAAAATAGCGGGCGGCGCACAGATGTTCGGATTTCAGAACAAAAACGAACTGGTGCGCGTCGGGGAGCGTAATGTGGAGGCGACCAAAAAGAAGCTTGCCGAGCTCAGGATCCCGATTTTAGCGCAGGATACAGGCTTAAATTACGGGCGAACGGTGATTTTTTACCCTGAAACGGGAGACTTTATTATACGTGCGGTAGGGAAAGATGAAAAAACAATCTGAGAATCAAAACAATAATCAGAACGGGCAGGATGAAAATTTAGAGGAAGAGCAGGCAAAAGAGCAGCAGGAGGAGTTTGACCGCCTGAAAACCAAACAGCTGCCCGCCATGATCATGCTTTTGGGTGGTGCTGTTGCGGCTCTTGTCACGTATACGCGTGATTTTTCGTTGAAGGATATGCTTGTGATCGTATTGATCAGCCTGATCGGTTTTTATATCCTGGGGCTTATATTGAAACGCATTTTTGATTCGTTTCGCATCAAACGCCAGACCGAGAATGAAGAAGGTGTAGCGGAAGAGGGCGAAGTGATCGAAAAAGAGCCGGAAGAAAAAAACGAAAAAAGTAAAAGCAATAAGAAATAGAGATAGTGTAAGGCGGAACTTTAGAGGCAGGCGGAGGACGGCATGGACGATACTCTGAGAAAGAGACTGTGGGAAGAATATAACAAAACAAAGACGGCAGAGACACGGGAAAAGATTATTATTGAGTATGCACCCCTTGTGAAAGTTGTCGCCGGACGACTCAGCATGTATCTCGGTTACAATGTGGAATATGAAGATCTTGTCAGTTATGGAATTTTTGGACTGATCGATGCCATTGATAAGTTTGACTGCGGCAAGGATGTGAAGTTTGAGACGTACGCGAGTCTTCGCATCCGCGGGGCGATCCTCGATCAGATCAGAAAGATGGACTGGATCCCAAGGACGGTCAGGCAGAAACAAAAGCAGATTGATGCTGCGATTCGTGAAATCGAGACGGAGACGGGAAGAGGCGCATCGGATGCGGAGATTGCCGTTAAACTTGGCATTTCCAATGATGAGTATATTGACTGGCAAAGTCAAATGAAAGTGACGAACTTAGTGTCGCTGAATGATTATCTCGATCAGGGCGGCAGTGAAGTTCCGAACGACCCGGCTGCCTCCAGTCAGTTTGATGTGCCGGAAGACGTGGCGATGCAGTCGGAATTAAAGGGCATGATCATCGAGGCAATGGATTTGTTAACGGAAAAAGAACGCAGAGTCGTGGAACTATATTACTACGAGGAACTTTCCTTAAAGGAGATCAGCCGCGTTCTTGAGGTTTCCGAGTCGAGAATCTCACAGCTGCACACGCGTTCGCTGCAGAAGATGAAAGAGCGGCTAGGCAAATATATGGGAATATTGCATGTGCTTTAGAAGAGTTTCCCGTGGAAACTCTTTTTTTGGCAAAAGACAGAAAAGGTATTGGTTTGCGCGCGGTAAGGAGGCTGAATATGAAAAAAAACGGATATTTTCAACTGATTACGAGCGGGGGTACTACAGCGATCCGGCTAATACCGGAGAAGGACGGAGGGGAAGCGCTTCGGATCAATGAAGTTGCAAACTACTTGAAATATCTGAAAATACCTTTTCAACCCAGACTTTTGGATGAGGGATTGAAGAAGCACGAGGATACGGTGATCCCGCTTGATGCACAGAGTCGTGCGCCCGAGCAGGAGATGTGTCTGATCACGGTGAGCGATGACAGGATGCATGCAGTGATCCGCTTTTATGCACCGTCCGATAATGGCACTGTCATGGATAGAAGTGAGATCATGGACGAAATTGCCTGCAATAAGATCCAATACGGCGTGATTCAGGAAAATCTGGATGCTTTTTTGAAAGAAAGGGAGTACTGCAGGGATTATGAGCTGGCAGCCGGCATAATGCCGAAATCGGGAAAGGATTCACAGATAGAGTATCTGTTTTCAACGGATACGCAGGCAAAGCCGAAGCTGAAAGAGGATGGGAGCGTTGATTTTTTTAATCTTAGTACGATCTGCCATTGTAAGAAAGGGGACGTACTGGCAAGACTGCATCCTGAACTGCACGGTGAGCCGGGTACGACCGTATATGGGGAGAATCTTGCGCCGCCTGCCTTTGAGAAGAAGGTATTGAAATTTGGCAAGAATGTTCTGCTTAGCGATGATAAGACAGTGCTGACAGCGGCGAAGGACGGTCATGTGACATTAGAGGATGGTCACGTCTGCGTCTCGGATATTTTTGCGGTGGACAATGTAGATACTTCTACGGGAAACATCCAATATGAGGGCGATGTGCATATCAAGGGCAATATCTGTGAAAATTATAAAGTAAGATCAAGCGGGAATGTATTTGTCGGAGGTGTGGTGGAAGGCGCTTATGTAGAGGCCGACGGTGATATCATTATCAGCCGAGGCATGAACGGCATGGATAAAGGCGTCTTAAAGGCAAAAGGAAATATTGTTGCTAAATTCTTGGAAAATACGACTGTGACGGCATCGGGGTATGTCGAGGCCGAATGTATCATGCACAGCAGGATCACGGCGGGAGACGAGGTCATCGTAACGGGAAAGAGGGCCTTTATTACCGGGGGCAGCGTTGCGGCGGCAAACCGGATTACGGCAAAAGTGCTTGGTTCGCAGATGGCGGCGGCAACGACGTTAGAGGTTGGGGTGAATCCCGAACTCAGGCAGCGCTACACACAGCTTCAAAAAGAAACGGCGGATCTACAGGCGGGTCTAAAGCAGATCGAACCAGTGATACAGTCGTCCATGATGAAGCTGAAGCAGGGAGTGAAGCTGACGCCGGAACAGGTAAAATATGTGCAGACACTCTCCGCAACAAGCGCCGCGCACCGAAAGAAGATAGAAGAAAACATAAAAGAGATGGATGAACTGGGCGAACAGTTTGACGCGACCTCAGAAGCATGCGTGGTCGTCTCAGGTGTTGCGTATCCGGGAACAAGGATCATTATTTCCGATATTCCGTTGACCCTAAATAAAGAATACCGATATTGTAAATTCAAGCGCATCAAGGGAGAGGTAAAAAGCGAACCGGTATAAAAATAAGAAGCACAGAGCCGAAAGCAGGGCGCGGTTTGTGCGGTGAGAGGCTTGGAAGGAGTGTGTGGATATGGCTATTACGCCGTTAGAGCAGTTTGGTACAATCGGAAGGACTCAGGACTATTCCATATTGAAACAGCAGGAGGATACCAGAGGAGCCGTTGAGCAGGCTAATATTCAGGTAAAGGCGGAAAAACAGGCGGATGAAAGACTCAATCAGGTGAGAAGCGCTGACAATGCACAGTTCAATGAGAAAAAGTTTGATGCCAAAGAAAAAGGGAGTAATGAGTACTCCGGGGATGGAGGACGAGGCAGAAAGAAGACGGAGGCCGGAAAAACAGACGGGAAAGTCATCTTAAAGCGGACACAATCTTTTGATATGAAGATTTGAATGAGGAGACAAAAGAAATGACGTTGGTAGAAATCATCTTATTGATCATTGGTATTGCTGCATTTGTGGCAAGCTTTTTTGTCCGGGCTTCCGGGGAACAGCTGAGCCATGAGGAGCGTAAACGCACGGATGAAGAGATTAAAGCGCGTGTTGACAAGCAGATGCAGGACGCAGCAGCCAGACTTGATCATGCCGTGGACGACGCGGTTTCGTATGCGGTCGAAAAGACAGAGCGCTCATTGGAGCGTGTATCAAATGAAAAAATCATGGGAGTCAGTGAGTATGCGGATACGGTATTGACTGATATCCATAAAAATCATGAAGAAGTAGTCTTTTTATACGACATGCTCAATGATAAACAGACCGCATTGAAAAATGCGGTTACAGAAATAGAAAAAACTGCAAAAGCTGCTGCGGTGCTTGCAAAGGAAGCAAAAGAATCGGCAGCTTCTGCAGCTGCAGCGGCAAAGGAAGCAGCGGACAATTCAGAGGAAGCTGCAGAAAGTGCAGCGCAGGCAGCGGACAATGCGGATGAGGCATCTCAGATCGCACAGGAAGCAACACAGAGCATTGACGAGGCGATCAATGGCGCGGATGAGGCTTTGCGTCGTGCATCGGATGCGGCAGCGAAGGCAGATACGGCGCTGAGGGCTGCGGAGGATGCGGCTCTCAGGGCAGATTCTGCAAGACAGACGGCGGGTGCGGCAGCACAGACAGCCAATGAAGCAATCCTGTCTGCGGATACGGCAAGACAGGCCGCCGAAGATGCAATGAAAGGCGCAAAAGAAGTTCAAAAAGTGAGCGGAGTGAAGAGTGTGCCAACGGTGCGTCAGCGTACAGCCGGTAACGAACAGAATCTAAGTGGACTTGCGCGTATGCAGGGAATACGGGAAGCGCAGAATGAAGCGGAAAATCTGTTAAAAGAAAAAGAGGCGGAAAAAACGACTTTGAACTCCACGCAGGAGCCGGAGGGAGGAGAACACCAGCCTCAGACCGCATTGCAGAAGGAGCCGGGCGAAAAAGCAGAGCCGGAACGCGTTGTGACGACGCAGGAATCGGAAAAGCGTGTTCCGACAGTGCCGCAGCCGACGATGACTGAGAAAGTCAAACCACAGGAAGATGCAGGAATCTCTTTGGTGGATATCCGGCAGAAGACGACGCCGGGTGAGACAGAAGGTTTCCGGCCGT
>Ga0183011_11182_pt1 | contig 9696 bp, 6 predicted proteins | sample NAcewD2O_March_FD_122322 | JGI IMG/M metagenome (GOLD analysis project Ga0183011, IMG submission 122322) | Mouse cecal microbial communities from Vienna, Austria - N-Acetylneuraminic amended D2O_March | ecosystem: Host-associated > Mammals > Digestive system > Large intestine > Cecum | place... | reverse complement strand
GATTGCCAGAATGATTGAGCAGCACTCCAGGAACCGTAACGGCTAGCTACGTATTGATCAGCTACTCGTTCTTGGTTAGCTTCTGAGTAGTCACCATTTAAGTATGATGCTGACAATTGGTACTTACCAATGTATTGACCATTCCGTGCACTGTAGCTACCACCTGATTCGCGAGCTGCGATCCAAGCCTTGGCAGCAGCATCATTTCCAGCTACATTTGAGTTATAGCTAGTTGATGCTTGAGCACTAGATTGTTGTTGTACATTTTGTGTTTGTGGAGTTTGTACTTGTTGTTGAGCAACTGGTGCTTCTTGGTTTGATTGTACTTGTTGGTTTTGTTGTGCTTGATTTTCAGCAGGTGTAGCTTGTGTATCTGCTTGTGGTGCAACATTTGCGGCTGGTAAAGTAGCAACTTCTTCTTGAGTAGCTGGTGCAACTTCACCATCATCCTTGATTACTAATTGTTGACCAACGTAAATCAAGTTCTTATCAGCAATATTATTATTGTTTGCTAATGTATCTACAAAAGTTAGATCGTGACCTAATTTGTAAGAAATCCCAGAAAGGGTGTCACCTGCTTGCACCGTGTAAATACTGTCGGCGTTTGCAGTTGTTGCAGTAGCTACTGTTCCTAATGCAACTGCACCAGTAATCGCTGCTGTAATCTTGGCTACTTTCTTAGATAACTTCATTATAAACTCAATCCATCCTTTTCTCTTAATTAATCAAATAACTCATTTCAACGATAACTACTATACAGGATTAGGGTTACGAGCGGGTTACTAGGACTTATCAAATTTCGTTATTTCTGTAATTTTTTGTAACAAACGTTCGCTGATTTTTTTATAGTTGCTTAAACGTTGATTTAATCGCTTTTGAGTGACTTGTAAAATTATAACTAGAATTATCTCATGTAAAAATTATTCAAAAAAACTGCTCATTTTTTTCTTGATGACACAAAAATCGCCCTGTAACAGGCTGTTTGTTACAGGGCGATGACAAAATTGTCTTAATCGTAATCTTAATTATTCATCAAAACATCAAGCAATTCTTGAGCTGATTCTTTCAAAGCATCCTTTGACTTGTCATTACCAAGGTGAGTAAAGATTTCTCCAACGTATACATCTTGGTCAAATAGCTTTGTAAAGACCTTGTCAATAATCGGCTTAGTTAATTCTGGTTCTTGAACTGGACCAAATGGGTTAGCAAAGAATGTCTTGCTCATTCCAACTTCATCAGTTGTTCCAAGGGCCTTCCGTTGTCCAGCAATAAATACTTTTTCTGCTTCTTCCTTTGTATCAAACCGATGAATACCAACTTCATCACTATAATTGTTAGCGTATAGCCACATATCAATATGGTGATGTTTGATTACATTTTCGTAGGTATCAGCAGGAATAATAACCCGGGCATTCTTTTGTTCAGGATTAAGGTAAACACCACGGTCCATGTTATTGAAGGCCACGGCACTACTCAAATCATCAAGACGAACAAAGGCCCCAGTTTCTGTTCCTTGAGCATATACCCCTGGTTCACCATCAGTAAGGGTAAAGCTTCCCATGTCATCAAAGATTGTCTCCATGCTGACAATCTTATCGTCAGCTAATTCTTGCAATGCTTCAATTGATTCTGACTTTCCGGCACCTGAATCACCGAAGAAAACAACATTCTTTTCTTTACCATTAGTAAATTTAATCTTCAACATGGACCCGTGAATTGGCAGGCGACCATTGTAAATTTGATGAAGGTTATGGAGCGTCAAGCACATCTTCTTCATGTAACCAAAGTAAGTAGTCTTATCTGTGTAAGGTACTTCACCAACCCACAAATTATTCTTTTCGTCACGATAGTAATGAGAAACCATGCCTTCTGTTTCTTTTAGACCGAAAAGAAGAATCATGTCAGGTTTTTGTCCCTTAATCTCATCAGGGGATGCAATTTCAAATAAGTTCGAAAGCGCGATTCCGTTTACTAAGTAATCAACATTGAAGTAAATAAAGGCTAAACTTTCACCAATCTTGGCTGGGTAACAATACCACTTACCACGTTCACCACGGAAACGTTCGATCGGGTTATCTTTTACTTCAGAAAAGACCCCTTCCCGTTTGTTACTCTTAGTGTGCATCATCATTGGTGGACGAAGCATCACGGTATTAATAAAATCAATATCCTTTAGTTCTTCATAACCAGCTGGAATCTTCCAATCTTGTTGTTGAACTAAAATTGTTGCGTTAGTTGCCGCATTAACTTGTCGATAAGTCCGATTTTCAAAACCTTGAAGCTTTTCTTCGAGGATCCGGTATGCTTTACGCACTAAGTCGTTGAATCGAGTATCAATGGTCCGGAATTCGTTCCCGATAATCTGATTATCACTAAGATTAATTACTGATACCCGTAATAGTGAACGATAGTATGAGTATAATTCTTCAACACTCTCAAGAATATCTTTAGGGTCATATTCATCAAATGCACTATCATCATCAAAAAGAACTTTCTTTAAGATATCAACAAACTTGTTAACAGTGGCATTATCAAAAGCATCATCATCATTATCAGGGTTACGTGAAGCTAAATACAGACGAACAATTCCCTTTACTTCATCACTATTAATTAATGATGGAATATCAGTAAAGTAATTTTGACTATAGTTTAACGTTGCAACACCGCGGTCAGGATTTACATATAATGATTTTGTATCAATAATCTGACTCTCTTTTGCCATGGATCTCATCCTTTCATCACTTGAATAACTCTATTATAATATATTTTTTAAGATTTGGATGAAAATAATATTAACTTTTTTTCATTTTACTAAAAAAGAGGAAATCATCCCTTTATTGAGACAATTTCCTACTTTAACAATTAATTATTAAATTTTAGTACCAACCATGTGATTGCCAGAATGATTGAGCGGCACTCCAAGAGCCATAACGGTTAGTTACGTATTGATCAGCTACACGTTCTTGGTTAGCTTCTGAATAGTCACCGTTTAAGTATGATGATGACAATTGGTACTTACCAACGTATTGGCCGTTACGTGCACTGTAACTACCACCAGATTCACGGGCAGCAATCCAAGCCTTAGCCGCAGCATCATTACCACTTACACTTGAGCTGTAGTTTGAGCTAGTAGCTTGAGTTTGTACTGGTGCACTGTAGCTTTGTTGAGCAGCAGAAGCAGTTGATTGTTGTGGTGCTACTGATTGTACTGGAGCTTGTTGTTGCACAGGTGCTTGAGATTGTACTGGAGCCTGTGATTGAGCAGGAGCAGAAACCGGTGCAGCTGATGATTGTACTTGGCTTGTTGCTACAGGAGCCTGGCTAGCAACTACTGGAGCTTGGCTAGGTTGTTGACTTTCAACGCTAGCTGATGCTGGAGCTTGAGATGCTTCCGGTAAGGTAGCAGCTTGTTGAGCAGTTGCTTGGGTTACTTCACCGTCATCTTTAATTACTAACTTTTGACCAACATAAATTAAGTTCTTATTGGCAATTTGATTAGTTGAAGCTAAAGAGTCAACATAAGTTAAGTCATGACCTAACTTATAGGAAATACTTGATAAGGTATCACCACTTTGCACCGTGTAAACAGAATCAGCATTAGCAGTAGTTGCAGTAGCGAATGTTCCCAAGGCAACAGCACCTGCAACGGCAGCAGTGATTTTCGCGATGTTTTTAGTTAACTTCATAAAGAAAAATCCCATCCTTTTCATAAAATTCTTTTTATTAGTTAGTTATTTATTAGTTTAATTTAGTTTATGTTGTTGAGTCCTCATATCTCTCAACACCTATTACTATACTCCCTCAAAATTACATGCGGATTACTCCGAAATATCAATTCAGTTGATTTTCGTAATACTTTGTAATAAAAATTTTAATAGTTTGTCAAGTAAATTAACCTCGGCCACGTCCTGATGGCAACTTAGGTCTAACTAACTTTTCACCAGAATTAGCCAAAATTTGTAACATAATAATAAATAAGTCGCTGAATTTTTCTTATCAAGAAGATTTTCAACGACTTATTTTTCGTGATTAATGATTTCTTGTAACATTGCTGTAATTAACTTTAGCCCCTATTCAGCAATCATTGTTTGTTTTAACCAGTGCTCACTACTAGCTAATTCTTTTAACGGATGGATATCTTCGCTAATTGACAGTGGTTCGCCGGCTTTTACTTTAAAAGGTGCTCCAGTGACCATTTCTGGATCCCGATATTGGGTAAGAGTGGCAGAAGTTCCCTTACCAAAACCATCAACCAGTGCGGTTAACTGCTGCGTTCCGCTTAAAGCAATTGTGGGGGTCCACTGAGTATTTTGACCATCCAGAAAACTATAAAGATCAACAGTAGCTTTAGTTTGAACTTGACTCGCTACTTCAAACTGCAGCGTTGAACCATGGGCTTGGTATGCATGGATTGCCCGATAGATATTTTTACTAGTTGAGCGATTTGCCTGCCGGTACGTAACGTGCGCGTTAGCTCCAACTAAAATCTCCGTCCCTTCATATGATGGTAATAACGTATCATTAACCATCCGTTCTTCAATTACCGCGCTAGCCCCCGCGCTGATGACAATAATATTATGGGTGTTTGCAGAGTTAAGATGGGGACTAAAGACAATTGGACGCTCCTGAGTACTTTGTGGACGCAAATATATAAACTGTCCACAGTCAATATTTGCAAGATGCATGGCCGCTAACTGGTTATCCTGCCAAAAGATGGCCTTCTCCATTAGATTTTCTTGTAATAGTGTTGAGTATTCATTAACCGCTTGTTCAAGAGGCATCGCTGTTAGGCTGTCTTCCTGTAAAGAAAGCCAACCCCTACTTACACCAGTTGTTCTCTTTTGCCAGTGATCTACCCATTCTTCTTGACCAGGTAAAGTCGGGAACCGTGATTGCAGTATAACTGCTAGTTGACGCTTTTTCTCTAACCATGCTGGCTCTTTCTTCCAAATTTTTGCCATCATTTTCTCCTCTAATGAACAAGCTTATCCCAAATAACCACTTTCCCCGTTCGAAGAGATTGCGGAACATCAATAATTCGTTGGTTAGAACTCCCTCTAAACTGAAGGGTAAGATCCTTTTTAGCCAGCAAGAATCGACCATCGACTAGAATATCGAGGTAGTGTAGAAGTTCAAGTTTATCGCTCGACTCCTTCATTAATTCTTCCCAAGTATAACCAGACCAGGACCAAATATCCTTTTCGTGACCGAATTCTTTCCGAACCCGTTTAACTAACTTCAGACAAACCTGAGTATTAAGGAATGGTTCGCCACCCAATAAAGTCAATCCTTGAACATAACTCTGCGAAAGGTCTTCGATAATCTGGTCTTCTAAATCCTGGGTATATGGCTGTCCATAATGAAAATTCTGCGCCGCCTTGTTATAGCATCCGGGACAGTTAAAAAGGCATCCACTAACATATAAACTACACCGGACCCCTTCCCCGTCAACAAAATTGAGGGGCTTATAGTCTGCAATATATTGTAATGAATGATCTTTTGCTAACCACTCTTGCGGCTTAGGATTGCGGGGTAATCGTGTTTCTGCCATTTCTTTTTCCTCCTATATAATAAAAGGCCGGTAGCTTTGTGGGCGACTGGCCTTTTGATAATTAATTAAATTTGATCACCAGTAATATGAGCATGGGCTTTATTATCCATTTGCCGCTGCTGCTCAAATTCAGCTACATTCTTGATCATTCCAGCATTCATATGTTTAACCCGGTGAATAATTTCCTCATGCCGTCCATGAACCATTGGCCGCTGCTGAGGATTACCAAGATAACCACATGTCCGCTTAACAACATCACAAGTTGCTGGGTCATGGTTTCCACACTGCGGACACTTAAAGCCGCGAGCAGTTGCTTCAAATTCACCTTTGAAGCCACACTTAAAGCACTGATCAATTGAAGTATTTGTTCCCAGATAACCGACATGATCATATGCCCAGTCCCAAACTGCTTCTAAAGCTTTTGGATTTTGGCGTAAGTTAGGATATTCGCAATAATGAATAAACCCACCAGCCGCATATTTAGGAAAAGCCTCTTCAAATGATAACTTTTCAAAAGGTGTCGGATGTTTACGAACATCATAGTGGAAACTATTTGTGTAGTATTCCTTATCTGTTACATCTTCAACTCGCCCAAACTTCTTCAAATCATCTTGGCAGAATGTATCTGTTAACGATTCAGCAGGAGTGGAATAGAGACTAAAATGGTATCCTTCTTCTTTTTCCCATTCAGCACATAAATCATGCATTGCCTTAGTAATTGCAATTGCAAAGTCATGCGCTTCTTTATTATGCTCCCAATTTGACCCATAAAAAGTCGTACATACTTCATATAAACCAATATAACCTAGTGAAACGGTCGCCCGACTATTCTTAAAGACTTCATCGACACTGTCAGTCTTCTTTAGCCGTTTACCAAATGCACCATACATATAAAGAAGGGGAGCATTTTCTGGCTTAGCTTCTTTAGTACGCTTAATCCGGTAATCCAAGGCAATCTTACAAATACTCATCTTCTCTTGAAAAATTTCCCAGAATAGTTGCTTATCGCCATGAGCCTCCAGGGCAATCCGTGGCAAGTTGACTGTCACTACCCCTAAATTCATCCGGCCTGAGTTTACTTCTTTGCCAGTTTCTGGATCTGTCCATCCCTGTAAGAACGAACGGCAACCCATTGGTGTCTTAAAGCTCCCCGTTAGTTCCTTAATCTTGTCATACATCAAAAGATCTGGATACATCCGCTTCGTTGAACACTCAAGCGCTAGTTGCTTGATATCATAATTAGGATCTTCAGGGTCAAGATTTAAGCCTCGTTTAATAGTAAAAGTTAATTTAGGAAAAATAGCTGTACGATGTTCCTTACCAAGACCCTTAATCCGGATCTTCAAAATGGCTTTTTGGATCTCCCGGGCAATCCAGCTTGTCCCTAAGCCAAAGTTAATGGTCGTAAATGGAGTTTGACCTTGGCTAGAATAAAGGGTATTAATCTCGTATTCTAAAGCCTGCATTGCATCGTAAATATCCTTTTTTGTCTTTTCACGAGCAAATTCTTCTCGTTTCTCTGGTACTATCCACTCTTCGGCATCCTTCATATGCTTTTCGTAATTTAGCTTTGCATACGGTTCTAATAATTGATCAATCCGATTAGCAGAACATCCTCCATATTGCAGAGACGCCACGTTAGCAATAATCTGCGACATCTGCGCAGTTGCCGTTTGAATCGAGCGTGGTGAAGAAACCCAAGCATTACCAATCTTAAATCCATGCTTAAACATCTCATCAAAGTCAATTAAACAACAGTTAGTTTCAGGCGTTACCGGTGAATAGTCAAGGTCATGCCAGTGAATATCACCACGAAGATGCGCCTTAGCTACAATACCAGGAAGCATCCGTAACCCCAATGCACGGCTCACGACTCCGGCTTCAAGGTCCCGTTGAGTATTAAAAACATGGCTATCTTTATTAGCATTTTCGTGAACAATTCGTGAGTTTCGGTCGAAAAGCTGCTCTAACTTATTTTGGGGATTAGTGGCTTCGGCAAATGCTTCTTCATCATGCTGGCGATAATCACGGTAAACTTTTGCCAATTCTTCATGATTAGCATTGACCAGTCCTTGAACAAAAAGATCTGCAATCTTTTTAGTAGTGACAGTTGTTTGATTAAGCAAGGCATCCAATAAGGTAACATAAACACTTTGGCTAGTCTGCTCATCAGCATTGAGCGCATTTAAAATAAGGTTAATCTTATAGGAATAGAATGGTGTTACTGTTCCATCACGTTTAACTACTTGAACACTTGTTAAACTTTGAAGATCCTTCTTATCAATTATTTGCACTTTCATTTTTATTTCCCCTCTCGTAATTAACGTTATCTATCATAGCTCAAAATACAACTTATAGGAAGTATTGACATTCGAAACACTATATGTTGTGGTCAAATTACTTCTTTAAATATTCTGTTTATATTCTATTCTGATCTACCAGGAATAAAATGAGGATACAAGCAACGACGCTATTTTGAGATTATTGCGAGACCTTTTAAATCATTTATTTTTAAATTCCTATTATCACCGAATAGAATTTTTTATTCCGAAAAGCTCGAATTTGAAAACGCTAAACCTAACTTAATAATCTTAATCAATATACTTAAGATTATTAGTTATTAAAAAAATAACTTACGAGCAGATAGCACGATTTGCTAGACTAATCCTTGTGCAATTTTTAGGGTAAAAGGAGTTTTTATATTTATGGAAAATGCTTTACAAGCTCGTAAGCAAGCAGCGCACCCAGGATTAATGATGGTTAGTATGCTGCTAGGAGCTTTTGTCGGAATGTTTAGTGAGACTTCATTAAATATTGCCTTGCCAAAATTGATGGCTGCTTTTCAAGTAAGTCCGTCAACAATTCAATGGTTAGTTACTGGATATATGTTAATTATTGGGATTATCTTGCCACTGTCCAGTATTATTACTAAATGGTTTACGACCCGCCAAGTCATTATTTTTGCATTAATTGACTTCATGGTTGGGGCTTGTATTTCTGCCTTAGCGCATAATTTTACTATTTTGTTGATTGGACGAATGATTCAAGGGATCGGAACAGGTTTAATTCTTCCATTAATGTTTGCAGTAGCAATGCAAATCTTCCCACCGAAACAAATAGGAGCAGTTCTAGGAATGTGTGCCCTCGTAATCATGTTTGCCCCTGCAATTGGTCCTACTTTAACTGGACTAATTCTTGCTAAGCTATCATGGCAATGGATCTTCTGGTTATTTATCCCGTTTTTATTTATTGCCTTAGTCTTTGCGATTATTTCATTAGAAAATGTTGGCGAAATTACTAGGCCACATGTTGATATGCTTTCAATTATTGAGTCGGCAGTAGGTTGTTCAGGACTTGTTATTGGTGCTAGTTTGGCTAGTGAAGATGGTTGGACTTCACCTACAGTTCTCAGTGCTTTAATAATCGGAATTATTGTCTTAATCTTTTACACCCATCGCCAACTTCATCTGGAAGAACCAATTTTAAATCTTCATATCTTTAAGTATCCGGCTTTCACAATTGGTTCTTCAATCGTGATGCTTGACTTTGGAATTATTCTTTCCACGATGTATCTTTTACCGTTATTCTATCAACGAGGGCTCTTAGTTTCTGTTGCCCTTACTGGACTAGTAATGCTCCCTGGTGGAATTATTAATGCAGCCACTTCTGCAATTGCAGGTCGCCTTTACGATAGTATTGGAGCTAAACGTCCTGTTTTAATTGGTTTTGTTCTTGCCTTATTTGGTGCTTTGATGCTGGCATTTACGACACCGCATAGTCCCATTATCTACGTTGTATGTGCGCATGTTATTTTAATGATTGGTTGTCCTTTAGCAATGTCTCCTGCACAAACTAGTGCTCTAAGTACGCTTTCTGGATTAGAATCTGGTGACGGCAGTACAATCATGAATACGATGCAACAGGTTATCGGTGCGCTTGCAACTGCCTTAGCTACTAGTTGCTTGGCTTGGGGTAGTTCTTCTATTAGTGGATCTGAAGCTATTCGCTTTACCAATGGTTTCCACTACGGCATTTACTTTGCAATTATCTTAATTGTGGTAGCACTGCTCTTATCATTTAAAATTAAAGATCGGAAATCGAGTAGGAGATAATTGATTATTTCAATTATCGACCTCTCACACCAC
>Ga0183011_11173_pt1 | contig 9785 bp, 4 predicted proteins | sample NAcewD2O_March_FD_122322 | JGI IMG/M metagenome (GOLD analysis project Ga0183011, IMG submission 122322) | Mouse cecal microbial communities from Vienna, Austria - N-Acetylneuraminic amended D2O_March | ecosystem: Host-associated > Mammals > Digestive system > Large intestine > Cecum | place... | reverse complement strand
TCAGCAAAAAGCATTGTCCGAACTAGTGATTGAGGCAGAATGTCATGAATCTGGTAGCAATCGAAAAGAAGTTTGGCAACGGATGCAAGCAAACTTACTGACGATGCGAGCCGCAATTAAACAGGGTGAAAATGAGCTGGGAGTTCGGTCAAAAACTGGTCTAACTGGAGGCGAAGCGATTAAGCTGAAAAAATATCGCGCAAAAGGAAAGACCCTCTCTGGTGATGTTATGATGGCTGCCGTGGAAAATGCGATCGCAACTAACGAGGTTAACGCAGCAATGGGAGTCATCTGCGCAACCCCGACTGCGGGTTCATCCGGGACCCTTCCTGGCGCTCTTTTTATGTTAGAACAACGATTAGGTCTTAGTGAAGATCAGATGATTCGCTTCTTATTTACTGCTGGTGGGTTGGGCTTAATTATTGCCAATCATGCGGGAATTGCTGGCGCGACAGGCGGCTGCCAAGAAGAAGTTGGTTCAGCATCGGCAATGGCTGCCGCGGCGGCTGTTGAAGCAGCGGGTGGTAGTCCAGAACAAAGCAGTCAAGCATTGGCAATTGCTCTTAGTAACTTGTTAGGCTTGGTATGTGACCCGATTGCCGGTTTGGTAGAAATCCCTTGCGTTAAACGAAATGCGATTGGAGCTGGAAACGCGTTGATTGCAGCTGATATGGCACTCGCTGGTTGTACGAGTACGATTCCGGCAGATGAATGTATTTCTGCCCTTGATAAGGTTGGCCGGTCAATGCCAGTTGAATTACGAGAAACAGGTCTTGGCGGTCTAGCTGGAACCCCAACTGGACAGACGATTAAGGCGAAAATCTTCGGCAAGGAAATCTAATCTATTTAGAATTATTCTAAAATTACTTGCAAATTAGCATAAAAAGGTTATACTAAGAGTTGTAGTTAAGAATTATTCTAATTTAAGGAGAGGATATACATGAACTTTGTAGGACATGAAATTGAAGATTTTAAGGTAAATGCTTATCATGATGGTGAAACAACCGAAGTATCTAAGAAGGATGTTTTAGGTAAGTGGAGTATTTTCTTCTTCTACCCAGCTGACTTCTCATTTGTTTGTCCAACTGAATTGGAAGCTTTACAAGATAAATACGAAGACTTCAAGAAAGCAAACGCTGAGATTTACTCTGTTTCTGAGGATACCGAATTTGTCCACAAGGCATGGGCTCAGGCTTCTGACAAGATTGGCAAGATCAAATATCCAATGCTTGCTGACCCAGCTGGTAAGTTAGCCCGGATGTTCGATGTTCTTGACGAAGACGCTGGTCAAGCATACCGGGGAGTCTTCATTGTTGATCCTGATGGTATTATCCAATCCTACACAATTAACAACATGGGAATTGGTCGGAGTGCTGATGAGATCTTACGGACACTCCAAGCTGCCCAATTTGTTCGTGAGCATGGTGACCGTGTCTGCCCAGCAAACTGGAAGCCAGGCCAAGATTCAATTAAGCCAAGTCTTGATCTAGTTGGTAAGCTTTAATTTGGTGAGCTAAATGGCAGAACAACATTTATATGATTTAATCATCGTTGGTGCTGGACCAGCGGGATTATCTGCTGGTTTATATGCTGGACGTGCAACTCTGGATACGTTGATTTTAGAAGGAGATACTGTCGGTGGTCAGGTAACAACGACTTCTGTAGTCTACAATTATCCAGCTGTTGAAAAAGTCGACGGTACCCAATTGATGAACCAGATGCAAAGTCAGGTAGCTAGCTTTGGGGTTGAAATTCAACATGATGCGGTTGAAAAATTTGAGCTTACTGGTGAAGTTAAGACATTGATTGGTAAGAGTGGGCAAAAATATACTGCTCGAAGCGTAATTATTGCGACTGGTGCTAATCCTAAAAAAGTTGGTTTTCCCGGTGAAAATGAATTTCGTGGGCGGGGAATTGCCTATTGCTCAACTTGTGATGGCGAACTCTTTACCGGCCTTCAAGTCTTTGTCGTTGGTGGGGGATATGCAGCCGCCGAAGAAGCTGACTATTTGAGCCGCTTTGCCAAGCACGTTACTGTTTTAGTTCGTGGTGATCATTTTACTTGTCCTGTATTGACGGCTAAGCGTGCCTTGGACAATCCGAAAGTCAGTGTGGAATACAATACTGAGGTAAAAGAAGTTAGTGGGGATGATTACCTTACTACCGCTACTTTGGTTAATAATAAAACTGGCAAAGAGACGGTGTACCATGTCGATGATGGTGACCAGACATTTGGGATGTTCATTTATATTGGTACGCAACCAGCAACGAAAGCATTAGCTAATATCCTTGATTTGGATGATCGGGGTTATATCATGACGGATGAAAATGGTAAGACAAACATCGATGGCGTTTACGCTGCTGGGGATGTTATCCATAAAAATCTTCGCCAGATCGTGACAGCTGCATCTGATGGGGCGGTTGCTTCTACTGCTGCAGAACGATACGTTATTTTGCAAAAGGAAAAGCAAGGTATCCCAATTCATGCAGAAACTAACAAAAAGCCTGCTAAGACCGTGGGACAGACGAGCGAACTTAGCCAACAAGAAAACACCACGCCACATGAAGGAAACTGGCTGCCAGCTGAGATTGACCAACAGTTACAACCAATCTTTGCCCGTTTAACCAAGGATATTAAACTCCAAGTGTTAACCAATGAGACAGAGCTTAGCAATCAGTTGGTTAGCTTTGTTGAAGAATTTGCTTCACTTGATCAGCACCTGCAGATGGAGACTAAACCGGCACCAGCGGACGTAAAGTACTTACCACAATTGCGCTTGCTTGATGCAGATGGTAATGATACTGGCTTGCATTATGCGGGGATTCCGACTGGTCACGAATTAAACTCCTTAGTTCTAGGTGTTTACAACGTTGCTGGTCCTGGACAAACAATTGCACCAGAATTGGTAGAACGAATTAAGAAACTTGCGCCGACTAAGATTCGGATTGGCGTTTCCTTAACTTGTCATTTCTGCCCTGATGTTGTTGCGGCTTGTCAACGGATGGCTTCTCTGAATGCGGGAATTACTGCCACGATGATTGATCTGCAACACTTCCCAGAATTACGAAAAGAAAAGAAGATTATGAGTGTTCCAGCGACGATGATTGATGATGATCCAGTTATTTTTGGTAGTCAATCATTGGAAGAGTTAGTTACGGCAGTTGAAAAACATCATCAAAATTAAGATAAACGAGGATTTGAAGAAGTATAAACTCTTTGATCCTCGTTTTTGTTTTGCTAGATTGTATGAATTACGCGATTATTATCCTCTAGAAAAAGGCTTTATATCAAGTGATAAATAGAAAGTGACGGAGGATTAACGATAAAATGCTTGAGTTTTTTATTAATGACAATCGAAATCAAAATTTAAAATTTATGAAATAATGGGATGAAAATCTTTATTTATCAGCGTTAAGGAAGGATAAAATGCTAGAAAACGCCTAAAAACAGTAAAAAGCATCAACTTATGTATTGAAATTTATCTAAATTCTGTTATTCTATAAGTGTGGATAAGTTATAAAATTTATCACATGGTAATTATTATAACAATGCGGAGAGCAAGGGTTTATTGCAATGACTTAACGCTTATGCAATGCTTGCTTAATTACTTACAGTAATACTCGATGCATTGTCTAAAAAAACTGTCTTACAATAGTGGTGTTGTAAGGCAGTTTTTTTGTATGCTAATTTTAAATCATTTATCAGCTTGTAATTATAATTAGATTGTTTTATTATGTTTGTGAATTGATGCTTAAGCCACATCTATCAACCATCGATCAATAGAAATTACTTGTAAAATTTTTACTATGTTTTTTCCTATTGATTAATAGTTAACCTTTTTTATTAAAGAGTTGATCAGTAAAATTTGCTGATTAATTTTAGGAGGAGTTTATATTGACTGCAAAGAATAATCAGGTTGAACGGTTGACAAAGAATATGCCGATAACGCAGCGCTTTGCCTTGCGAAAGCTTAGTGTTGGGGTAGTATCGGTTTTATTGGGAACAAGTATTGCTCTTGGCCTTAATGGTGAGACCGCCCGAGCTGATACAAGTGCTAATCGAATAATGCCCCAGCCAGCTGCTGCTCAAACAACACTACCAACTGCTGTTTCCGCAAATGAGAGCCAATCAAATATCAATACAACGACATCAACTAGTAAGGAGCTAACACCAACGACACCGGTTGATGAAACAGCTTATACGGTAACAAATGTTAAAGCAGCATCTGAACAGGGAAACGGGACTGATCACACTGGCCGGACTAATCTGGCCTTTGATCTTGACCTTGATATTGCTAACCATGAGATTGAATCGGGAAATTACATTAATGTTTCCATGGGAATTCCATATCAGCTGACGGCTAATGATCAGCAACACATCTTGTCCTATGGGGGTGGGGCAAGTCAAACAATGCCAATTAACATTAACTATCAAGCTACTAGTGGGGAAAGCTATTCAACGGTAATTGGTTATATGCGGCCGGTTGCTGCTAATAATCGATCATATGCCATTAGCAGCCCGAAATCACAAGTTGTTAAGGATCTGCAAGATGTAACCTGGGAAGCATCACAAAATAATAATACCCTTGGTAGCAACGGGAATGGTGGGTCCAACGATTCCTACCAGATCGTCTTCAATGATGAGCTAGAAAATATTAAGACTAAGTACGGTAAGAATAACCTTTCCTTAGCGCGCTTGCATTTTAACTTGACGTGGCACAATATTACTGGCTTTGATCTGGATGAGGCACCGTTGGATACTCGCTATTTCCATCTTTATTCCAGCGCAGCAACGGCATCAACAATGCTCGTTCCACAAAACGACATTCAAATTGGCAATCGCCGGTTTACTAGTGGTTTTAAGATTCCAGTTGAGGCTGAGGTAAAGCCTGCTGATAACTTTAATCAAACTATTATCCCACAAAGCAGCAGTGAGTATGCTGTTCATACTTGGTACTATAATCAACAAACCAAGACGTGGAGTATCGGTGATGAAGCCGTTCGTTATCCTGATCATGAAGAAACAGTTGCCCTTGCTGTTCAGAGTGAAAGCGGAGTTAAATTAGGAAAGCATTTTACGATTACCGTTACTAAACCTGCTGACAATGATCAGGTTGATTATCAGTTCATCAGTGCCGCAGGGGTTAAAAATGCACTTAAAAAGAGCATCATTTCCCACTATGAAAACTATAACCTGGATCCCGTTATTGATGCCTCTAATACCTATGTTACCCGCAAAATGATCTCCACAACGGCTCCAGCGATTACAGTTAAAAGTACAGATTCAAGCGATGGATTGACGAGAACCTACGATGTAACAGTTGCAAGTGATTATATAGGTTTTAGAAAAGATACTGGCATTGGCCTAATTAACTGGCGACCTAAAAATTTAGATGGAGTATTACCACCAGCTAATATTAAGGACCCCAATGCAGATCAAATCTTTACCAAGGGTTACTATCAAGGGGTGGCTTTAAAATATACCGCTTTACAAAATTACCTTGAGCAGCATCCATGGAAGTTGACTGTTACTAACGAGCAGGGACAAGAATTAGTCAATCAGGAAGCGGGCTATTACCTCCAGCCATATGTTTATCGGAATGATACTACTAGTAACAGTGGGATTTTAACTGGAAAAGTAAATAATGTTGAAAACCAGCAAGTTAAAGAAACGATCCACTATCTTTACAAAGACACTGGCAAGGAAGCAGTGCCAACTTATACAACTAAGTTAGGCTTTGCCCGGATTAATGATGATGGTCAATGGCTTGCCTGGACACCTGTTAATGATACATTTGCGGCCGTGGATGTTCCGGTAATTGCTGGTTACCACGCGGTCGATGAAGGCGGCAATCCGGTTAAAGCAATTGCTGCAATAACCGTTAAACATGATTCACCAGATGTTGATATCACTGTTTATTATGTAGCTGACCCACAAGTACTTACCTATACTGTCATTGATAAAGATACGCAAAAAGTCTTAGAAAATCAGGTCCCATTAGCGAACGGCTTAAGTGATGAACCATTGCCAACTGATACTGCTGCTAAGTATCAACAGGTAATTCAAGGGTATCAAGATAAGGGCTATTACCTAGTTTCTGCCGATAAGTTACCTGCTGCTTTTGATGACAACTCAAGTGTTAACCAAAACGTAACAATCTATGTCGCTAAACGAAATCAACTGCATAGCGAAGAACGGACCGTTACGCGAACGATTACGTACTATGACAAAGATACTGGAAAACAGCTTGATATTTTGCCAGTTAAGCAAGCGGTTAAATTCACCCGGCAAGCGGTAATTAGTGGTCAAGATGGTTCTCTTCTTGGCTACAACCTTGATGGTAAACAGGATAGTCATGGCAACTATCTTCAACTATCTTATTGAAGAGACTAATGGTGACAAGGCCTGGACTCATGCTGCTGGTGAGTGGACAGCTTCGACTAATCCGATTTTGACAGAAAAAGGCTATGAACTGGCCGAAGACGCAAATGGTCAAGCTTACCCACTTGTTGCAGAAGGCCACCCAACTGCTTTGTCTGGGGATGAAGAAGTAAAAGTCTTTTATCCAGAAAAGGTAATTGTCACTAACGAAGAATTGCCAGTCAAGCGGACAGTTAATTATGTTTATGCGAATGGGCCACGAAAAGGTGAAATCGCTGCTCCAAGTGTTCATCAACAAGTTACATTTATCCGCCCTAAGAAGGTTAATCAAGTAACTGGTGAAACAAAAGTAGGTGAATGGACTGCTAAGGACAATCAATTCTCCGCTGTTAGTTCACCGGCAATCGACTACTACACGCCGAGCCAAGTAACGGTCGCAGCCATGCAAGCTAAACCGGACGATCCTAATATTACGGTCACGGTAGAATATAAGACCGCTCCTAATGCAGTTACTTATACGATTATTGATGATACCGATGATAAGACACTAGTTGATCACCAATCCTTAACAAGTGGCTTTGCAGATGAAGCATTACCGGCAAGTGCAACCGCTGCTTATCAGGGAGCGATTGATCATTATCGGCAATTGGGTTACACGGTTGTGAGTGAAGATAAGCTGCCAAGCAAATTTACCCATATTGACCAAAATGTAGTTGTTCATATCTTGATGATGAATAGCTTACGGGTGGAACATCAAACAACCACGCGGACGATTACCTATTATGACCGCGCCACGGATAAACAGATAATGATTGAGGGTGTTACTGAACCAGTCATCCAACAGGCTACCTTTGCCCGGCAAGCAATTGTGGCCGGCCCTCACCACCAAATTATTGGTTATACGCTGAACCAACAACGTGATCAGAATGGCAATTACCTGGTTGAAGTCCCACTTGCTAATGCTGATCAAGCATGGAAGCTAGAAAGGGGTGGTTGGCCAGCATCACCAAATCCAGACCTGCAAAAGTATGGATATGCGGCTCCAGAAGGTACAAAGGGCAATCCGTATCCAGTTGTGGCAGATGGGCACCCAACTGCATTAGTGCCAAGTGAAAGTGTCAAAGTATATTATCAACCGCGGATGACATCAAAAGAAGAACAAGTGCAATCATTACGGACCATTCATTATGTATATGCGAATGGACCACGAAAAGGTGAAACCGCTGCTCCCGATGTTCAACAAGTAGTCATTTTTGCTCGTTCATTAACGACAAATGAGGTTACGAAAGAAATTAACCGGGGCGAGTGGCAAGTCTTGCAGTCGGAAACGATTAAGGATGGTCAATCAGTAATTGAAAGTGATCCGACGAGTTTTGCGGCAGTAATTTCACCATCAATTAAGGGCTATACTCCAGATCAAACAGTAGTTGCTAGTGAGCTTGCTAGCCAGGGCGAACAGCCGATTGAAGTGACGGTAAATTATACAACTGAACCTCATGAAATTACTTATTCCGTAATTGATGATGCGACAGGGCTAACCCTTATTAATCATGCGCGATTAGGATCAGGCTATGCTGACGAACAATTACCACTTGCAATGCGTGAAAGCTATCAAAATGTCAGTGCCCATTATGAGCAACTTGGCTATAAACTGGTTAGTCAGGAAAACTTGCCAGCTACATTTGCTGACCATGACTTAAATGTAATTGTTCACTTAATTCATGGAACAGAAAAGGTTACTGAGCAACGAATAATTAATGAAGATATTCGCTATGAGTTTGTTGAGGGCGGAATAGCAGCTCCTTCATACCAAGCAGCCCCGATTGTCTTTACTCGCGATGGATTAACAGATCAGGTAACGGGTAAAACTAGTTGGGAGTCATGGGAACCAGTAAGCGATCACTTTACACCAGTTGTTTCACCAGTAGTTGCCGGCTATACTCCTTCAAACCAGCAAATTGATGAACAGTATGTGACAGCAGATAGTCAAGACCTTCATTTTATTGTTCTATATTCTAAAGATCCGGTTAAACCCCATCCAACACCTGATGAACCAGATGTGCCAGTAACGCCGGTTAATCCGGAAAAACCAGCTTCATCGTCAAGTGCTGGAAGTACGTCTGCACAGCCGGATGAACCATCGCAGTCCGACACACCAAGTTCTTCTGGAAGTGCATCAACGCAACCAAGCGAGACGCCTAAATCGGATGGACCAACATCGTCGGCGGTTCCAAATTCGGAAAAACCGACTACACCGACAAGTACGGCAACAGGAGTAAATTTAACTCCAGATAAGGCAGTAAATGCTGCTGGCGAATCCCCAGTGAATGAAATGCCTGTCTCCGAGCCTGTAACCGTCCATGCAGTAAAGGGGGATGTTACACCAACCATTGGCAAAAACACTTCCTCAACTGTATCCCAAAAGTTACCGCAAACAGGTAATCAACACCAAAGTATTTGGCGAGTAATCCTTGGTACGTTCCTTGGATTATTTGGGATTAGTTTAGGTAAGAGAAGAAAAAAGAATAGCTAATTAGAAAAGTCTTATGGTATTTAGAAGCATTTCGGTTGCTGATAGAAATCGTAAGGCTTTTTAAATATTAAAATCCTAATTGTAGAATAAATTTATATTTATATTTATAAAACGAATGCTCTAAAACAATGAGTAGTATAATAAAAACAATAACTATGAAAAGGAGCTTTAGCTTAATGGTACAAATGAATTTTGTCTTATCAGGAGATTATGATTATATCAATCAAATAGAAACAACGGCTAAATCAATTATTTACCATCATCATAGGGCGAAAATCTATATAATTAATAAAGATATTCCACAAGAATGGTTTCTTAACATTAATAATCATCTTAGAAAAATTGGTAGTCGGCTTATTAATTTACGGATAGATGCAAATCTTTTAAAAAATGAATATGTTTCACAACCACAAATTAATGAAATGTCATATGGACGTATTCTGATTCCTGATCTAATTAATGAAGATCGTGTGTTATATTTGGATAGTGATATCATAGTGGAGGATGATCTTAGTGAATTATTTACTATGGATTTGAGCAATCATCCTTTAGCGGCAATTACTGATGTGCTTTATACTGATCAATTCAATTCTGGAGTACTCTTATTTAATATGCCAGTTATTAAAGAAATACCGAATATTGTAGACAAAATGCTTAAGGCTGGAATAGATGATAAGTTAACAGAAGGTGATCAGTCTGTTTTAAATCATTTTTTCAAAAAGACTTATCTACATTTATCACTGAAATATAACCTTACAATTGGATATGATTTTCTTTGCACGTATTATTCTGGTTATAATCATGATTATTGGAATAAGACCAATATTAATGGGAAAATTATCCATTTTACTAGTCCGTCCAAGCCATGGC
>Ga0183011_11165_pt1 | contig 9855 bp, 13 predicted proteins | sample NAcewD2O_March_FD_122322 | JGI IMG/M metagenome (GOLD analysis project Ga0183011, IMG submission 122322) | Mouse cecal microbial communities from Vienna, Austria - N-Acetylneuraminic amended D2O_March | ecosystem: Host-associated > Mammals > Digestive system > Large intestine > Cecum | place... | reverse complement strand
CGACGCCGTCATGAAGTTCTGCCAGGCGCGCCTCTCTCCCCCGCTGCTGGGTCAGTTGGTCGCCGAGGCTTCGATCGACGCACCGCGCAGCTACAGCACCGAAATCTACGAGGAGTACATCGAGCGGCGCAAATGCCTGATCGACGGTCTGAACCGCATTCCGGGCGTCTACTCGCCCATCCCCATGGGCGCTTTCTATACGGTCGCACGGCTGCCGGTCGACGACTGCGACAAGTTCTGCGCCTGGTGCCTCTCGGAGTTCAGCTACGAGAACGAAACCGTCATGTTGGCTCCGGCATCGGGCTTCTACTCCGATCCCGCCTATGGCCGCAACGAGGTGCGCATCGCCTACGTCCTCAAGAAGGAGGACCTCGAGCGGGCGCTGCTCGTCTTGCGCAAGGCGCTCGAAGCCTACAACGCCAGGTAACAGCATTCGGGGCGGCCGTCTGGCCGCCCCGGCTTTTTCATCGCATCTCTTTCTTGGCTTCTTCCTTCGTCTTCTTGAAGGGTACGAACTTGCGATAGTAGGGCGTAAAGTAGCCCTTCTCAAGCAGCCATTGGTTGCGTTCGATCAGTTTGCGCGTGTAGTTCTGGCAGTTGAGATGCCGCATGTAGCCCAGGTAGGAGTTGACCGTAGCCACCATCATGCTCGCGGGGCGGTGTTCGGCGCTCCGCATCTGGCGGTTGATCCGGCGCTTGGTCTTGTTCACAAGGTAGCGGCGATAGGGTTTGATGTTGGCTCCCAGAAAATTGACTCCTTTGGTCACTTCCTGTAGATAAATCTTGTCGGGATGCAGCATCAGGCCCAGTTCATCTTTCAGGAAATTGCGGATGATGGGCACCAGCTGCATCAGCTTGGCTTTGTCGGTGCCGACAATGTAGAAGTCGTCGACATAGCGGCCATAATGTTTCATCCGCAGGGTCCGTTTGATGAAGTCGTCGAGTTTCGACAGGTAAACGTTGCTGAAAAGTTGCGACGTCAGGTTGCCGATGGGCAGGCCGCAGCCGTCGGGCGTGTGGAACAGGCTCTTCGAGCGGGGCAGTCCGATCCATTGGCGCTGCGTGCCGCGCACTTCGCAGTTCTCGGTCGGGTCGTTGAACACGATTTCGCGGGACAGATAGCGCACCAGATCGTAGTCGAGATACTCTTCCCAGGTCTTGCCGTCGAAAGCACGGCGTTTGGCAAAGCGGTCGAGTTTCTCCATGATAATATTGAAAAGTATCTGCCGGTTGATGTTCATGAAATAGCCTTGTATGTCAAGTTTCAGCAGGTAGCATTTCCATTGGAAGTTGTTCGAGCACGAGCGGATGTGGTGTTCCAGGCGCGCAATGCCGAAATGGGTGCCCATGCCCTTGCGGCAGGAGTAGCTGTCGGTGATGAAGGTGCGTTCGAAAAGCGGGGCTACATAGTTGCACAGCAGGTGGTGCACCACACGGTCGCGGAAATCGGCCGCGAAGATTTCGCGTTTGACCGGTACGTTGGTCATGAAGCATATGCTGCGGCCCACCTTGTAGCGGCGTTCGTCGATCTCGTGGAAGAGTTCGATCAGATTGGCTTCGAGGTCCATCTCGAAACGCAGTTGGCTGAGGGTGTTCCGCTTGTTTTCGCGGGCATCGTAGTAGGCCCGGAAAACATCAGTCAAAAGTTTTTCGTTCATAGGGTATCGTTAAATAATTAGGTAAAACAGCTCCGCACAGATGCTGGACGCAGCGCACGGAGAAGCCGTTGGCCCGGTTGTCGTTATTCAACGGGTTCATGCGACTTGCGTCGCAGAAGAAACTGCCTGCATGGAGGTTGCCCGAGGCGTAGGACGACGAGGACCACCAGTGGCCGTTCGCGCCGACGTCAGCCAAGGCTCCCGTCGTGTTGACGCGGTAGCCCGTAGCAGGCCCAAGCGCAATCGCTGGATTGGATGCACCGAAGAGACGCAACGGCTTCGGTGCAGGCTGGAATGGACAACTGGCTTCTTCGCGGCGGTTATCCGGCCGAGCCAGTGGATTGCTGAATCTGTGGCCGCTCTGACACGGACCGTAGTCCGCACCACTCGGGGCCGGGAGCCGTTTTTGCTCCGAATACTCTATTCGGTTCCAAATATAGTCAAAAAAGATCATAAAACAGCAGTAGATGCTGGACGCAGCGCACGGAAAGGGCCGAGGCTCGCGTAGCGTTGTTCAGCGGGTTCACCCACGTCGCGTTGAAGTTCAGGTTGCCCGCACGGCTGGCGTTGGCGCCATCGGCCGCAAAGGGGGACGAAGAGCGGTAGTTGCCCTCCGTGCCGACGGCCGTCAAGGCTCCCGCTCCCGCACTGCGATAGCCCGCAGCAGGAGCACGTCATGCAATCGCTGGATTGGGTGCACCGCAGGAGCGCTCCGGCCGCTTCGGTGCAGACTGGCATGCACAGCTGACGCGGTAGCGCCAGCGGATTGCGGAATCTACTCGGCCTCGCTGACCGGGACCTTGGTCTCCGCCATTCCGGACCGGGATGTGCCGTATTACGATCGGAAAAGGATAAAAAAACAGCCCTCGTAGATGCTGGACGCAGCGCACGGAAAGAGCCGATGCCCGGTTCGCGTTGTTCAGCGGGTTCACGTTGTCCGCGTTCAGGTTCAAGTAGGCCGAATTGATACTGCCGGCAGCATAGGACGACGAGGCATGGCAGAGGCCCCACGTGCCGACGTTCGCCAAACCTCCCGACGACTCGTGGCGGTAGCCCGCAGCAGGCATCGGAAACAATCGCTGGAGTGAATGCTCCGGAGGAGCAGGCGCAGAGGCCAACTCCGGAGCAGACTGGGTTGAACAACTGATGCCATGATCGAACAAGGCCGTCAGTGGATTGTTGAATCTACCGACCGCACTGACAGAAGCCGTAGCCTCCGCCATTCAGGGTCAAGGGAGCGTTTTTTATCGGGTAGTTTGCAGGAGCGCAGGCGTCGGAAACGATTCCGCGTAGATGCTGGACGCAGCGCACGGAGAAACCGTAGGACCGATTGTTCGCATTCAGCGGGTCCAAACGGTCCGAATGAAAGTACAGGTAGCCGGCATCGTACGAGTTGCCCGAACCGCCAAAGGACGACGACGACCAGCAGAGTCCCTCGCCACCGACACCGCCAACAGCTCCCGTCAGCGTGTGACGGTAGCCCGCAGCAGGCATTGGCGCAATCGCTGGGTTGAATGCGCCGAGGATATGTTACGTTGCTTCGGCGCAGGCTGGAGTGCATAGCTGACCGGCCCGTCGCGGATGCCGGCAACGGATTGCGGAATCTACAACCGCGCTGGCAAAAGCCCGTAGCCTCCGCCACTCCGGGTCGGGGGAATCCGTTTCCGAGCGCCGCATTCTCCGGTTGCGGAAACGATTAAAACAGCTTCGCAGATGCTTGGACGCAGCGCACGGAAAGGGCGTTAGCCCGGTTCGCGTTGTTCAGCGGGTGCAGGTCGCCCGAACCGTAAGCCAAATGGCTCGCGTTGACATTGCCCGCAAGCAGAGGCGACGAAGCGTAGTAGGCGCCCCACGTGCCGACGCTCACCAAGGCTCCCGACGCGTTGTTGCGGTTGCCCGTAGCACCCGGGACAATCGCTGGATTGGGTGTTCCGGAGGAGTTCGGCAGCAACTCCAGGACAGACCGGAATGTACAACTCACAGGCCGCACGGCGGTCGGTGAGTGGATTGCGGAATCTGCGGACCTCGCTGGCCGGAGCCTTGACCCCGGCCATTCCGGGCCGGCAAGCTGTTTTTCAGCGTGTTTGAGCGTCTTTTCGCAGCAGAATGGCAGTTTGTATGGGATAGTCGACAGAAATTAAATAAAACAGCTCTCCGTAGATGCTGGACGCAGCGCACGGGAAAACCGTTCGCCCGGTTGTTGTTGTTCAGCGGGTTCACTACGGTGGCATCGAAGCCGAGGTTGCCCGCGTTGACGCTGCCGGAGGCGTTGGGTGACGAGGACCAGGCGAAGCCGCTCGCGCCGACGCTCGTCAAGGCTCCCGTCTCACGGTTGCGGTTGCCCGTAGCGAGAAGTGAGCCGCAATCGCTGGTTTGAATGTGCCGAAGGGGGCTGGCAGAGCCGCTCCGGCGCAGACTGGGATGTACAGCTGACCATGTTTTCGGGGCATCGTCAGCGGATTGCTGAATCTACCCGGCCGCGCTGGCAAAAGCCGTGGCCTCCACCACTCCGGGCCGTAGAAAAAGCTGTTTTTTAGGGATTCCCCCGTCGGGCGGGCAGGAACGGCCTTGCAGATGCTTGGACGCAGCGCACGGAAAAGGCGTTGGAACGGTTGTTCCAGCCAAGCGGGTTCACGTTGCTCGCGTTGAAGTCCAGGTTGGCTGCGTAGATCTCGCCGGCAGACCGCGGCGACGAAGACCAGTAGTAGCCGGCCGCGCCGATGCCCGCCAAGACTCCCGTCTCACGGTTGCGGTTGCCCGCAGCACCCGGTTTTCCGGCAATCGCTGGATTGATCGTCCCGAGGAGTTCTTTCCGAGGTCGCCCCGGGACAATCTGGGATGAACAGCTGGTCGGCGCCTCACGGCCCGGCCAGCGGATTGCGGAATCTGCGACCGCGCTGACAGAAGCCGTGACCTCCGCCATTCAGGGTCTTGGCCGTCCGGCCGCTCTCCGAGTCGAACGGCTTCCAGGGGTAGATGCTGGACGCAGCGCACGGAGTAGGCATTCGCACGGTACCAGCCATTCAGCGGGTTGACGTTGCCCGCAGTGAAGTTCAAGTTGCCTGCGCTGACACTGCCGGAGGCAGCGGTCGACGACGACCGGTAGTTGCCCTCGGTGCCGATGCCGCCCAAAGCACCCGTCTCACGGTTGCGGTAACCCGCAGCAGGGGTTTCATAACAATCGCTGGATTGAATGTCCCGGAGGAGTTCGGCAGCTCCGGCACAGACTGGGATGCAGAGCTGGCGTGCGAACCGCCGCCAGCGGATTGCGGAATCTACCCGACCGCTCTGACCGAAGCCGTAGCCTCCGTCACTCCGGGTCCCGGAGAGCCGTTCGTCGGAGAGTTCTTGCCGCTTCGGACGGGTCGGAAACAGCTTTGCAGATGCTGGACGCAGCGCACGGAAAGACCGTACGCCCGGGACGTGTAGTACAGCGGGCTCACGCCGCCCGCGCCGAAGTGCAGGAAGCCCGCGTAGATATTGCCGGACGCAGAAGTCGACGAGCACCAGACGCCGCCCTCGGCGCCGACGCCCGTCAAGGCTCCGCCGTCACGGTGGCGGTAGCCCGCAGCAGCCGAAACGTGGTGTGGCAATCGCTGGATTGAGCGTTCCGGAGAGCTTCGCGGGTCGCTCCGGTACGATCTGGGATGAATAGCTGGCAGCAGTCGTGCGGAGCGCCGTCAGCGGATTGCGGAATCTGCTCGACCGCTCCGGCACAAACCGTGGCCTGCGCCGCTCGGGGTCGGTTAGCTGTTTGCGGCCGGGTCTTGCCCGTCAATAGAAGCCGCCTCCCCTCACACGCAGATGCTGGACGCAGCGCACGGAAAGACCGTTCGCCCGGTTCGTGTTGTTCAGCGGGTTCACCCACGTCGCGTTGAAGTTCAGGAAGCCCGCGTTGATATTGCCGGACGCATAGGTCGACGAGCACCAGACGTCGCCCTCGGCGCCGACGTTCGTCAAGGCTCCGCCGTCACGGTGGCGGTAGCCCGCAGCAATAGGCAGCAATCGCTGGATTGAGCGTTCCGGAGAGCTTCGCGGGTCGCTCCGGTACGATCTGGGATACATAGCTGGCAGTCGTGACACCGCCAGCGGATTGCGGAATCTGCGATCACGCTGACCAGAGCCTTGGCCCGGGCCACTCCGGATCCGGTCGGTTCGGTTCTATCTTCGGGTAAATCGCGCCGGTTCCACGGCATGAATCAGCTCGTATAGATGCTGGACGCAGCGCACGGAGTAGCCGTTCGCCCGATTCGGGTTGCCAAAAGGGTTCACTGTGCTTGCAATGAAGTATACGGAGCTCGCGTTGATGTTGCCGGCGGCGTTCGACGACGAGCCCCAGTACTCGCCGTTCGTGCCGGCGCCGCCCAAGGCTCCCGTCTCACGGTTGCGGTTGCCCGCAGCCCCGTATTTGTAGCAATCGCTGGTCTGATCGTCCCATAGAGGTGCTATGGGGTGATCTGGGTTGCATAGCTGACCTCGCCTTCGGGATGCGGTCAGCGGATTGCGGAATCTATCCACCGCTCTGACAGAGGCCTTGACCGCCGTCACTCCGGGTCGGAGAGCTGTTTCCCGTGCCGTCCGGCAGGAAATCCAGGTAAGAAAACGGCCGCAGATGCTGGACGCAGCGCACGGAAAGAGCCGCTGCCCGATAGGCGTTGTGCAGCGGGTACACGTAGCTGGCGTAGAAGTCCAGGAAGCCCGCGCCGTGATTGCCGGCAGCATAGGACGACGAGGACCAGGCGTAGCCGCCCGCGCCGACGCTCGCCAGGGCTCCCGTGTCGTTGTGGCGGTAGCCCGTAGCTATGTTGTGGCAATCGCTGGTTTGAATGCGCGGGGGATGCTCTGTAGTCGCCCCGGCGCAAACTGGGATGAAAAACTGACGGATTCCGGGATGGAGGACCGCCAGCGGATTGCGGAATCTATCGACCGCTCTGGCGCAAACCGTGGCCTGCGCCACTCGGGGTGACAAGCCGTTTTCGGTATCATACTTTTGGATAAAAAGCAGCTTCCGCATAGATGCTGGACGCAGCGCACGGAAAAACCGTTGGAGCGGTTGTTCGCATTGAGGGGGTTCACCCACGTCGCGTTGAAGTCCATGTTGCCCGCGTTGATATTGCCGGACGCAAAGGTCGACGAGGACCACACGTAGCCGTTCGCGCCGACAGCCAGCAAGGCTCCCGTGCCCACACGGTCGCGGTAGCCCGCGGCAGGATTTGATATGCAATCGCTGGATTGGATGTTCCGAGGGAGCATCGCAACCTCGGTCTAACCTGGGATGAAAAGCTGACGATGCGCCGTTCGGACGCCGACAGCGGATTGCTGAATCTACTCGGCCGCACTGGCAAAAGCCGTGGCCTCTGCCATTCCGGGTCGGAGGAGAGCTGTTTTTTATCGTTCGAATTCTTGCACCTTTTCTCGCCTCGGCATAGCTCAAGCAAGCTTGGCTCTGCACTCGGCTTATCGAAAACGTTCAAATTCTTGCACCTTTTCTCGCCTCGGCATAGCTCAAGCAAACTTGGCTCTGCACTCGGCTTATCGAAAACGTTCAATTTCTTGCACCTTTTCTCGCCTCGGCATAGCTCAAGCAAGCTTGGCTCTGCACTCGGCTTATCGAAAACGTTGAAAAATGCTCAATGTGTCAAAGAGCCCGGATAAAAAACAGTCGTTCCGGGATAGATGCTGGACGCAGCGCACGGGAACAGCGTTCGCACGGTTCGTCCACTCCAGAGGCGACGCGGTGGCCGCATGAAAGTAAAGGATACCGCCGCAATACACGTGGACTCCGTCTGCTGCAAAGGGCGACGAACACCAATAGTAGCCGTTCGTGCCGACAGCACCCAAGGCTCCCGTCGCGTTGTGGCGGTAGCCCGAAATTGTGATGAGCAATCGCTGGAATGAATGTCCCGAAGAGACCTTGCGGGCGCCCCGGTACAATCTGGGATGGACAACTGACAGCGGTCGGAGGGCGGGGGGATGAATCCGTCCCGGGACTCTGCGTCAGCGGATTGCTGAATCTACTTCACCGCACCGGCACGAACCGTAGCCCGCACCGTTCCGGGTCGAAAACAGCTGTTTTCTATCGTTTATTCGAGTCCTTCGGCCAGAGCGTCGCTTTCGGGTTCGGCGTCGGGCGTGCGGGACTTGTTTTTGTCTTTCTGGGTATACTTCTGCCATGCGGTCAGCTGGCGGGATATGGTCTCCAGGTTGTCGCAGAGCAGGGCGTATTGTTTGGTCGAGAGTTGCTGGGTGTCGTGGAGCAGGCGTACCAGCAGCTTCACGGGCACAAGTTGTTCGCGGGCCTGTTCGATCAGAGGCGCCTTTTCGGAGGTCAGATTGGCGCGGTAGATGCTGATGCAGAGCCCCAAAATCTCTTTCTTGAGCGATTCGCCCAGCGTGTAGCGGCTTTCGCGTCGCATGTTGACCGAGAATTTCACCACCTGCAGCAGCAGGTCGTAGGTCGCCTTGAAAACCGGCAGGTTGTCATAAATAGCCATCGATCTCTTTTTTCAAGTCTGCAACAAATAATAAACATTCTACGGGCGTCGCCGCTTCCAGGCGGAATTCGCGGATCAGGCGCACTACCCGTTCTTCTTTCGTTTCACGCCGGTTGTCGTCGCAGCTTCCGGGCCGCGGCCCGGAAAGCGCAGGTCCTTCGTTGCGGAGGGCGGTGCGGCGGGGTTGCGATCGGTCGCCGGCCGGTCGCCCGGGGTCCGGCTGCTGGTACGTCCGGCCCGCAGCAGCGGGATCGGCCGCTCCGGCCAGTCGGGCGAGAGCCTGCGGCATCGCGGCTGTCAAACCATCGGTCCGCGCCGCGCCGGTCACCAAGGCGTTCGCTTGCGGCGTTGCCGCCTGCCAATCGCTTGTCCGCACCGCGTCGGCCAGCATTGCCATTTCCGGGACCAGCCCCGTCCGGAGCATCGCCATCGCGGCTTCGCGGTCCGCCGGCAGCAGGAGCTTCCCGTTTGCGGTCATTTCCCCGCGCCCCGCGCCGGAGCCCTCGGCTTTACCGAGTCCCTCCCGAGCGGTATCGGGCCGGATTTTGCGTAGCAAACGCCGCAGCCACGTCGTCTTTTCCGGCTTCTCTTCCGGACTTTCATTGCCCGTTTCCGCGCCGTATCTCCGGCCGGCAGCAGTCGGTTCGGACCGCTCACCTTCGGATCCGGACAGCTCGCCGCAGGGCACCATAGGCCCCGTCGTCTCGCTCCGGTCGGTCTCCGTCCCGGCGGTTCGGAAAGCTCCTTGTTCCACAGCCCCCCTTCCCCCCGTCGTTTGCACCGGTTGCTTCGGCCCCGTCGTGCCGGCCGCAAGGACCGGAGTGCCGGGTAACAGGTCGGCCGGATGCACGAACAGATTGCCTGTTTTCTCGCCTCGTCCCAGCGTCGGGAGATAGGCTTTGCTGCTTCCGCGGGGTCGTCGTTCCTTGAGGGGAAGCGACGCTTTCCACGTCTCGCAGGCATGCGTGTCGATGTCATCCTCGAGAGTTATCTCTATCCGTCCATCGGAGAGAGGTTCGGGCGCCGCAGGAAAATACTTGGCGAGCGCCACGGCCGGAAACCCTATCGACGCCATCTCGCGAGCGCAGTACTTGATGCGTTTCTTGGATGGTTTGAAAGTGGAAATCCGGCTCACGCATGCGAATGCCGACCGGTCGTAAGCCTTGTAAAAAAGACCTTCGGGATAGAGAACGATCTGGTTTGCGTTCCGATCCTCCCGGTGGGCGATTTCTTCGAAGAAGCGCATGTAACTCTCGTTTGCCGGGAAATCATCGGGCGTGGGGTCGTCGGTTTCGGATGTGGTTGTCGTATCGGGTTCCGAGGGATTTCCTGGCGGCAGGCGGCGAAGCGAAGCCGGGCGGTCGATGATCGGTCGAGCGGACCGGGTGCTTCGGAGTGTCTCCGTCTTTGGCGCGGCAGGCGACTCGCGCGATGATTCCCTTGGAAAACCGGGAGAGTCGTCAGCCAACAAGATAGCGGCAAGATAATTCTCGTCGCTCGCAAGATAATTATGATTTTTATCTTGCGTTATCTTGTCGTTTGCAAGATAGCGATCGGAAGATTACGAGAAAGAACGTCCAAAAAGTCCGAAAACTCCGCGGTTCCGGTGGTTTCCAATAGCAAAAATAGTCTTTTTCGGGGAACTTTCAAAAAAATGACCCCAAAAATCGAAAAATTTTTCGACCGCCTTAAAGGCGGTATTC
>Ga0183011_11156_pt1 | contig 9927 bp, 8 predicted proteins | sample NAcewD2O_March_FD_122322 | JGI IMG/M metagenome (GOLD analysis project Ga0183011, IMG submission 122322) | Mouse cecal microbial communities from Vienna, Austria - N-Acetylneuraminic amended D2O_March | ecosystem: Host-associated > Mammals > Digestive system > Large intestine > Cecum | place... | reverse complement strand
ACTTTTTTTGCTATTTGAAAAAAACTCCGACAGATGAATGACGATGAATTTTGAAAGGAATTTTCGGTTTCTGTTGTGCAAATGTTGTGCAAAAAGCAATAGTAAAACCGCAACTGGTTAAACATAAATCAGTTGTGGTTTTACCTTGTTGCCTTGGAAGGGATACAAAACAATGCGGATGCCGTAGCCCTCTGTGGGCGCGGCATCCGCAAAATATTTTATCAGGGATTATCTACTCCGGTCGGCCTTCACTTGTGAAGGATGCTGTCGGCTACCTGCTGTGCCAGATCGCCATTGTCGGCGCAATACTCCCAATACATTGCTCCAAGCATACCCTTCTGCTTGATGTAGTGGAGCTTTGCCGCCATCGAACGCTGGTTTTCAAATCCCATGAGTATACGTCCGCTGATCGAGTCGGCCATATACGGAGTTTCAGCGATGGAGTCGTAAATCTCCACAGTGCCGGGAAGCACTTTGAGATCCTTGTAGTCCATATAATCGGGATAGGGATCCACGCCGCGTCCGTAGAACGGCAGACCGAGCACAAGCTTTTCGGCAGGAATTCCCGCAGCGAGATGTGCACGGTAGGCAGAGTCGGCAGAGTGGTTGCCCGAGGCCTCGCTTGCATAGAGAGGAGCATGCGGACGTCCGCTCGATGCCGGCGACATGTCATACGACATGATGTTGACGAAGTCGACGTATGGCAGTATAGCCTCAAAATCGATATACTTGGCGCTCCAGATGGTAGCGAGAGTCAGCAGACGGTCGGGACCGAGGGTCTCACGGAGCTGACGCATGAGCAGAGTGTAATTCTCCGTGTCTTCGGGCGACGACGATATGCCTGCGGAGCTGCTTGTGGGATACTCCCAGTCTATGTCGATGCCGTCAAGCCCATAGCGCTCCACCTTGGCCAGACAATCGTCGGCAAATTTGGCGCGCAGTGCCGAATCGGCTGCCATCTCGCTGAAATTTCCGGCACCCCAGCCACCGATAGAGAGCATTATCTTCAGATCGGGATTCACACGGCGCAGAGCCACCACCGAATCAAGACGGGCGGGATTCTGCACGGTCACCGAGTCAAACGTAGGCGCTACCTTGCCGAAGGCATAGTTGATATGCGTCATGAGGCTCGGATCGGGAGCGCAGCTGCTCCAGCCGGTGACGTAGGCCACCACGATCTGCGATGTCGGATCGGCCGCATTGTCCTGAGTGGCCGACGAAGTGTGGTTGCAGCCGCTGAACACTGCCGCCACCGACATGACCGCTGCCGTCACTACGGCAGCTTTTTGTAGTTTTTTCATATTAATGTATTGTTAATGAGATTTATGGCCTATTTAAAATCAGTCGAAATCGTCATATCTGTCGGCGGGAGCCTCATCCTTGGGCAACGGCTTGTGGCACGACAGCAGACGCTCGAACGATGACGGTACAGGGGTGGAGAACGACATCTCGCGACGTGTCACGGGATGGACGAAGCGCAATGTCTGGGCATGCAGAGCCAGACGGTGGATGACATTGCTGTGGCCTCCGTAGCGACGGTCGCCGCTTATCGGACAGTGCATATCGGCCATGTGGACCCTTATCTGGTTTTTACGGCCGGTGTCAAGCTCCACCTGAAGCATCGCATAGGGATTGGATGACTTAAGCGTCGTATAGCGTGTGACGGCAAGCTTCCCCTCATCCGGTTTGTCGGTTGAATACACCTCGTAAGCCGAATTTTCGGCGAGATAGCTCCGGTATGTACCCGTGGCAGGTTCGGGTGTCCCCTCCGTCACAGCCAGATAGCGGCGCTCAAGCACCATATTGTTCCAGTTGTGCTGCAGGGTTTCCTTGGCCTTTTCGTTTTTTGCGAACACCATCAGACCGGATGTGTCGCGGTCAAGACGATGCACTATGAATATCTTGTTGCGCGGATTGCCCCACTTCACATACTCGCGAAGGATCGAATAGGCAGTGCCCTCACGCACCTTGTCGTTGCCCATCGAGAGCAGCCCGTAGCCCTTGTTTATCACGATTATGTCATCGTCCTCATAGACGAGCTTGATGCGCCGGTGGTAGAACACGCGGAATTCGCGGGTGAGATTGACCCTCACCTCATCGCCGGGAGCAAGCGAGTGGTCAAACTGTGTGACTGGTAGTGCGCCGACAGCCACCTGACGGTGTTTGAGGAGTTCCTTGACGTTGGTGCGCTTGCGCTGAGGCATAGAAGCGAAAAGAAAATCAAGCAGCCGGCACTCTTCACCGACACGGTAAGTCTCGATGCGGTCGGGCATGAACGCCGTCCGCTCCGCCCCTGGTTTTGTATTTCGTGGTCTGTTCATTTGCGTCGGGTTGATGTGCGCCGCGAAGTGCGTTTAGGCGCGGCGTCCTGCTTTGCGATGATCTCGCGCACTTCCTCTATGGTCAGCCTTTCCGGCTCGGTGACCGTCTTCGGTATCTTGTAATTGTTGCCTGCGGCATGGATGTAGACACCATATCGTCCGTTGAGTATCTTCACGTCGGGATCCTCTGCAAACTCCTTTACGGTCTTCTTTGTTTCGGCCTGACGTTTATCCTCTATAAGCGCTATGGCCTGGTCGAGAGTGACGTCGAGCGGAGCCATGTCGCGCGGAATGCTCACAAATTTTCCGGCATGCTTGACATAAGGGCCGAAGCGTCCGAGTCCCACACTCACCTCCGTGTCTTCGAACGTACCGAGTGTGCGCGGAAGTTCAAACAGCTTCAGAGCCTCAGGCAGAGTTATGTCGAGCACCGACTGGTCACGCCGGAGCGAAGCAAACTGCGGTTTCTCCTCATCCGTGCTCTCGCCTATCTGCACCACAGGGCCGAAACGTCCGATTTTAACGTAGACATTGCGTCCCGAAGCCGGATCCTGTCCAAGCAGGCGCTCGCCCACACGATGTTCAAGCCTCATGTCGGAAGCCTGCTTTACCTCCGGATGAAACACGTCGTAGAAGTCGCCGATCTCCCGGCTCCATTCGGCATCGCCTTCGGCTATCTTGTCGAACCGCTCCTCCACCTTGGCCGTGAAGTTGTAGTCAAGCACGTTGGGGAAATAGCGGGTAAGGAATTCGTTGACTATAGTTCCGGTATCGGTCGGAATAAGCTTGCCACGGTCAGAGCCGGTGTTTTCGGTCTTTTCCGTGCGGCTGATCTTACCGCCTGCCATGTCGAGCACCACAAAGCGGCGCGGTTCGCCGGGACGTTCCCCTTTCTCGACATATTCGCGCTGCTGTATGGTGGAAATGGTCGGAGCGTAGGTCGACGGGCGTCCTATGCCAAGCTCCTCCATCTTCTTCACGAGCGATGCTTCGGTGTAGCGCGGAGGCGCCTGCGTGAACCGCTGCGTGGCTTCTACCAGCGAGGGGGTCAGAGATTCGCCTTTTGCCACAGGCGGAAGCAATGCTGATCCGGGAGCGGCCATATCGTTGTCGTCGTCAGTACCTTCGATATAAAGCCGTAGGAATCCGTCGAACTTTATCACTTCGCCAGATGCCGTGAAGTGTCCGTCGACACCCGGAGCCTCTATCTCTACCGTGGTTTTCTCGAGCTCGGCGTCGGCCATCTGCGAGGCCACTGTACGCTTCCATATCAGCGCATACAGCCTTTGTTCGTCGGAGTTGCCCGGTATGGTCTGCCGGTCGACATAGGTAGGACGTATAGCCTCGTGTGCTTCCTGCGCTCCTTTGGATGACGTGTGATAGGTGCGGCGTTTGAGGTAGTTCTCGCCCATTGTGCTGCCTACGACCTTCGCTATGGAATTAAGAGCGAGCGTAGAGAGATTGAGAGAGTCGGTACGCATATATGTGATATGTCCGGCTTCATAAAGATGCTGCGCCACCATCATTGTCTTTCTCACGGAGAAGCCGAGCTTGCGCGATGCTTCCTGCTGGAGAGTGGAGGTAGTAAATGGCGGAGCCGGGCTCTTGCGCAACGGCTTGACATTAATGTCGGATATAGCGAACGAAGCTTTGGCGCACTCGTCAAGCAGACGCGTGGCCTGAGCCTCATCGGTTAGGCGTCGTGAATATTCGCCGTCGAGCGTGCCTCCCGAAGTGGCGAAACGTCCGGTGACACGGAAATATGGCTCAGGGCGGAATGCCTTGATCTCCTCTTCGCGTTCTACTATAAGCCTAACGGCCACCGATTGCACACGCCCGGCCGACAGTGCCGGCCTGATCTTGCGCCAGAGCACAGGAGACAGCTCGAAACCGACTATACGGTCGAGCACGCGGCGCGCCTGCTGGGCGTCGACCAGATTCAGGTCTATCTCACGCGGATGCTGTATGGCGTGAAGTATCGCGTCCTTGGTGATCTCGTGGAACACTATGCGCCGTGTTTTGTCGGGCTTCAGTCCCAACACCTCATACAGATGCCACGAAATGGCTTCTCCCTCGCGGTCCTCATCAGATGCGAGCCATACCATCGACGCCTGCGAGGCAGCCTTGCGCAGGTCGCGCACAAGCTGACGCTTGTCGTCGGGTATCACGTATTCGGGCTGAAATCCGTTGGCGGTGTCGACACCCAGATTGTTGGGGGCGAGGTCGCGTATATGACCGTAGCTTGACATCACCGTATAGTCGGGACCGAGAAATTTTCCGATGGTTTTCGCCTTGGCGGGCGACTCCACTATGACGAGATTTTTGACCATATTTGAGAGCTGTATCACTTCATTCGTTAAATCATCCGGCAAAATTAGGAAAAAGAAATCAATTTCGCCTCATTTTTTTAGAAAGCGTTGAAATAATGCGCCATAAAGACCACATTAGATCGCATTATGTCGCATATTGCAAAGGCCATGTGCCAAAATTCGTTTTTTTGACACATGGCCTTTGCATATTTGCCGCTCAGCTGTACCGTCGGCATCATTCTATGGCTTTACGGCTGGCCGATATGGCGTTCCACGCCAGAACGGCTATCACGGCACCTGCAAGCGGACCTACTACCATGATCCAGAAATCACCCCATGCATCAGGCGAGAACAGAGCCGGGCCGAAGCTTCTGGCAGGATTGACCGAGCAGTTGTCGACCGGAATACCGACTATATTGACCAGACCGAGTGCTATGCCTATGGCTATGCCGGCAAAGCGGCCGAAGCCATGACGCTCATCAGTGGCGCCAAGTATGGTGAGGACAAAGAAGAACGTGAACAGTATCTCCATCAGCAGAGCCATCCCTGAAGTAGCACCTGGCTGAAGCACGTTGGAGGCAAGAATATTGCTGCCGGTCACTCCGCCAAAATCGAATCCCATGTCCATATTGACGAACCAGTACAGAAAACCGGCTCCAACAGCCGCGCCGATGAGCTGAGCCACCACGTAGCCGCACAGATCGCGCCCCGACAGTTTGCCTGAAAGAAACATGGCGAACGAAACGGCCGGATTGACGTGGCATCCGGATATGTTGCCGATACAGTAACACAGACATATCAGCACCAATCCGAAGCAGAGCCCTATGCCGAGCACTCCGATTTTCGGACCTGCGAGCACGGCACTGCCGCAGGCCATCAATACGAGGAACATTGTGCCGAATCCCTCGGCCATATATTTTTTCATAGATTCATGAATTTGAATTGATTTTAAGAAAAAACAAACGCCGCTCGCCTTTTGTTGCAGCGAAGCGGCGTTAAAAATGTCGCACGATGACAGGGAAAGCATGGATTCATAGATTTCACTTCATTACCGGGAAAGGGTCTATGGCGTCGATATCCACCTGCTCGCCTGAAAGCAGGGAGCGTCTTATCTGCGCGGTGACCGCGCGGTAGCCGGCTGTTTCGAGCGGCGAAGCGTTAAGGGAGCGATCATCGTCGCTGCCGATGTCGAGAAGCGATTCCGTGCGTGCGATCGAGTCGAGCACCTTCTGCGACTCGGCACCGGTACGGAGCAGCGACAGCGTGTAGGCAAGCTGCTCGGGCAGACGCAGATTCCATCCGGCTATGGCGGATATATCCATATAATCCTGAAGTTCCTTATATCGCCGGCATACGTACAGTTCGATGAACAGAGCCGAAACCGGCGGAAGCTGATGCAGTCTGAAACTTGACACCAGCATATTGACCGCCGCACCATGACGTCCGGCGCGTATCAGCTCTTCGGCTTTGGCATTCCAGTCGTCGTTTCCCTCTGCGGCTCTTTCCATCGCCGCCATCATCACGTCGACCGGTATGGCACCGTCGGTGATGGTGTTGAGATACTCCACTGTCGGCAGATCATCGGGATGTCGGCGACGATACGCTTCAAGAGCATCGACAGCCATCTGCACGAATCCGGCCGCGTAGAGTGTCAGAGCCTTGTAGTGAGCCGGAGCCGGATCGTCGGGTTCCACCTCTATAGCTTTGTCGAGCCAGGCCACAACCTCTTCACATGGACGGCACATTTCGTAGAGTGCCTGAGCCTTGAGCATCATGGCTCTGACCGACTCGGGGTTTATGGCCAGCGCGTAATCGGCCGAATTGATGCTGTCGTCAAACTTCGATGCCGCGATCTGTATCTCTGCGAGATTTTCCCAGAATTCACAGTTGAACGGCTCCAGATCGGTCAGCTGTTCGGCGCATGTCATGGCCACCCCATAATCGTAGTTGACCTTGGCTACCTCGACCATCTCGTAAAGAAATGTCTGCGGGTAGTCGGTCAGACGCATAATGCGTTCTTTCGACTCTACAAGCCAGGCGAACTCCCCGATTTCCGAAGCGGTCTGCACAAGCTGTATGATCCATTCGTCCTCGAAATCTGATCCGCCATCTATGATGCTTTCGAGCCGTTCGCGGGCCTGCTGACGCGACGGCTTGTCGATACGCAACGCCAGCAGACGTCCGATGACCGAGCCGGCTACCGGCGCGACAGCCCTGCGGGCCGATTCATCGCCCGATGTATCAAACACCAGACACGCCTTACGCTGCATCAGCGGCTCGCTCGACGGGTAGAGCCGCGCCCCGACCAGCAACACGTCGATACGCGTCGCGTCGTCGGCCATGTCCGAGGCATAGTCGAATATCTCGATCAGATCATCCTCATCGAAATAAGCGTCGGGCTGCACGGATTCTTCCTTAAAGCGGTCGTAAAGCCGTTTCAGTTCGTCATTGTAGCTGCTGTGTGGATCGTCAAGTCTGCTCACCTGGCTGAAGAAGATGTTTTAGTAATGGGTTGATATGGCGACGGCTCACTTTTTCTGCTCCTTCTCCCAGCTGTCCTTGAGGGCAATGGTGCGGTTAAACACCAGATTGTCGGGGGTCGACGAGCGGTCGGGCGTAAAGTAGCCTATGCGCTGGAACTGGAAATGCTCTCCCTGACGGGCGTTCTCGGCGAGGAAAGGCTCCACCTTCACTCCCTCTACCGTGACAAGCGAATCGGGATTGAGCAGCTCGCGGAAATCGCGGTCGGTTTCGGCCGCAGGATTCTCCACGCTGAAAAGACGGTCGTAGAGCTTCACGGTAGCATCGACGGCATGGCGAGCCGACACCCAGTGGAGAGTGCCCTTGACCTTGCGCATGCTTCCGGGCAGTCCGCTGCGTGTATCGGGATCATACGTGCAGTAGATCTCCTCGATAGTGCCGTCGTCGGCTTTTTTGACGCCGGTGCACTTGACTATGTAGCCGCCTTTTAGGCGCACTTCCTGGTCAGGCGCCAGACGGAAGAATTTCTTGGGAGGATTCTCCATGAAGTCGTCGCGCTCGATATAAAGCTCACGGCTGAACGGCATGGTGTGTGTGCCGGCATCGGGATGCTCGGGATTGTTGTCCATCGAAAGCATCTCCACCTGATCGTCGGGATAGTTTGTGACTATGAGCTTCACGGGGTTGATCACGGCCATTCCGCGTGTGGCTATGGCGTTGAGATCGTCGCGCACGGCATGTTCGAGCAATGACACACTGTTGAGCGCCTCATACTTGGTGTAGCCTATCTTGTCGATAAAGTTGCGTATGGATCGTGGTGTATAACCGCGGCGGCGCATTCCGGATATTGTCGGCATACGCGGATCGTCCCATCCGTCGACGAGGCCTTCCTGCACAAGCTGCAGAAGTTTGCGCTTCGACATGACAGTGTAGGTCAGGTTGAGGCGGTTGAATTCGATCTGACGCGGGCAGTACGACTCATCGGCCAGTTCCTTTACGAAATACTCATAAAGCGGGCGGTGAACCACAAATTCCAGAGTGCATATCGAGTGGGTAACACCTTCGAAATAGTCGCTCTGACCATGGGCGAAATCATACATCGGATAGACTTTCCATTTGTCGCCGGTGCGGTGGTGGGGAGTCTTGATGATTCTGTACATGATCGGATCGCGGAAATGCATGTTGGGCGATGCCATGTCAATCTTGGCACGCAGCACACGCGCTCCTTCGTCGAACTCACCGGCATTCATGCGCATGAACAGATCAAGATTCTCTTCAGGTGTACGGCTGCGGTAGGGGCTCTCCTGCCCCGGCTCTGTGGGCGTTCCCTTCTGCCGGGCTATCTCTTCCGAGGTCTGGTCGTCGACATAGGCTTTACCTTCCTTGATCATACGGCATGCGAGATCAAACAACTGAGGGAAATAGTCGCTGGCGTAATACTCGCGGTCGCCCCAGTCAAATCCGAGCCAGTGGATATCCTCTCGTATGGCGTCGACATATTCCACATCCTCCTTTACAGGATTGGTGTCGTCAAAACGGAGGTTACAAGTGCCACCGAAACGCTCTGCGACTCCGAAGTCCATGCATATTGCCTTGGCATGGCCTATATGGAGGTAGCCGTTGGGCTCGGGCGGGAAACGTGTGTTGAGGCGTCCGCCGTTCTTACCCTCGCGGAGATCGTCGGCCACGATCTGTTCCACGAAGTTCAGGCCACGTGTTTCAGCTGCCGGCTGTATGTCTTTTTCTTCAGTCATAATGATAATGATGATGATAAGTTGTTGTTTCAGAATTTATATGCCGCCAGGGCATGAAAGTCGTAGTTGTGAATGCGCGGACAGACGATACCGTCGGTGCGGGCTACATTCTTGAATCCGCACTGCAGACGCGCCCCTATGGCGAAATGACGGCCAAACTGGAGAGCTGTGGAGAAATGCAGTCCGATGTCACTGCGTCGGTATGAATGGATAAAAGTGTCCTTGCTGTTGAAATAATCCGGTTTGCTCTTCACAACACGCGGGACGAGCTGTCCGAGATCGTTGATGACGGAGTTGAAAATAGTCTGATCCTGAGATCCCGAAAGCCCGTACTGATAAAAGAGTCCCGCATCGATATTCCATCTGATCGGGCCCAACACATGGAATCTGAATGACATGAACACCGGTATGTTGGCGTAGCAGTAACGGTTGCGAAGAAAAACGTTGCTCACACTGGTGGCATCATCATTGCTGACTCCCATATCAGTGCGGCTGTGGTTGAGGAGTATGTTTAATTCCGTGCCGAGTCCGAAAAATGTGTTCAGCCCGAATACAGCTCCGGCACCTACTCCATAACTGCCCCCCATCGAGTTGTTGATTTCGCGGATTTCAGGAAAACATGACGCATAGTTCTGTATGACGCCGCTTCCGCCGCCGAGCAGATGCACGTCGACTTCGAGAAACTGGCGTGCCGGTGCAAACGAAACAAACTGCTGCGCGCATGCACGCTCCGGACACGAAACCGCAGCCATCAGAGCCAAAACGACAGCAACTGTCGCCTTACGTATTTTTACGCATTTGTCAAACATGCCCCAAAATTACGCATTTTATCTGACATATCTATCGCAAATGCCATCCGTATTACCCGATAGCACCGAGAAAAAAATGTTTTCAGAAACATGGATCGCCTTGCGACACCAGCCTGCCGCATATCCCGACCTGCGGTCAGCGCGAAGACGACTCGCTGTCGATCACTGCCATCACGACCTTGCCTACAGCCTGAAGCGACCGCTGGTCGATCGACGACATATTATCGGAACGGGTATGCCATGTCGGCGGGAA
>Ga0183011_11153_pt1 | contig 9970 bp, 8 predicted proteins | sample NAcewD2O_March_FD_122322 | JGI IMG/M metagenome (GOLD analysis project Ga0183011, IMG submission 122322) | Mouse cecal microbial communities from Vienna, Austria - N-Acetylneuraminic amended D2O_March | ecosystem: Host-associated > Mammals > Digestive system > Large intestine > Cecum | place... | reverse complement strand
ACGCCAAAATTCCGCGGGCCAGGATATTTACTTTGTCCTTAATATGGGAAAGGGTAAACAACCATTACCAGTAGAATTTCAAAAGGGTTATCGAGACCTTTTGACTGGTGATTCACCTGAAACGCTGCTTGATTCGTGGGATGTTGAGATTTTGATTTAAGAATAAAAAATGGAGCAAGAGCATGAATTCTTGTTCCATTTTATAGATCAAAAATAAATAGGTTTATAGACAATTGTAAAGAAACTTGAAAAAACGTTATTGTTTTACTAGAATGTAAGCGTACTAAATTGGGAGAATAGTTGGAGGAGTAAATAATGAAAAAAATAAGATATACAAGTGTAGCTGTTGCAACATTGGCTGCTGCGACTTTAGCGAGTGCTAATAATAAAGTGAGTGCCGATGCAACTAATAATACTGTTATTACAGAATCAGCCAGACAAACGGTTCAAGACGCTGTCAGTGATGCACAAAATGCGGTTAATAGTGCACAATCAAATGTAAATAGCAAAGAACAAGCGTTATCAGATGCACAGGGAAAGGCACAGACAGCAAATAATGCTTACACTACACAGCAGTCTAAATTAATAGATAGTCAGAAAAACTTAGCTAATAAACAAGAGGCTGTTAAGCAGGCGCAAAATAACTTAGATAATGCAGAAAAACTTGCGCAACAAGCAACCCCAGAAAATATTAAACAAACGCGGAAAAATATTTCTGATCAACAAAAAGTTATTCAAAACGCTCAGGGAAATGTTAATGATGCAAATACAGAATTAAATAGAGCTCAAGATCAATTAAATAATGCTAAGCAAAAGCAGGCTAATGCTCAAAAGTTAGTCAATAATAAGAATCTAGCAAAGCAAGATGCTGATAATAACGTTTCTAAAGCAGAAGCTGATGTTAAAAATAGTGGCTTAAATGAAGCGGAACAAAATGTACAAAAGGTTCAAACTACTTTAGATAATATAAAAAAGACGAATAGTAGTAATGAATCTGTTTTAAAACAGAATCAAACTGCTTTGGCGGATAATAAGAAGAAAATTGCAGATTTAAACAATAAAATTGATGCAGCCAAGAAAAACGTAGCAGATGCCCAAAATAATGTTAAAGATAAGCAACAAGCATTAGCAACTGCGCAAAAAGCGCTCAGTGATTTACAAGATCAAGTTGCTCAAGATCAAGCAAGCGGAGCAGCTGGATTCTTTAAGGCAATTGCTGATAATAAAGATAATTCTGAAAGTTTAAGAGAAGATGCTCAAACTGCATATAACATTATCACTGGTCAACCAAATGCTTACCAGGATATTACTGTAGAATGGGCTAAAAAAGCTGTTGATTTGGGGCAAGAAAAGGACTCTACATCATTAAATAATATAGAAAAGGCTCTAGGATATTATCAGCATTGGATGACTTATCGTGATAAGTATGGTTTGAGTCACCCATCAATTTCTTTGACAGCTGTAGCTATTGCTATGCTTAGCTCTGATTTTCAACATTACTCTGATGAATTTAATCATCCTATTTTACTAACTGCTAAATATGGTCCGTTTTATGAAGATGAAGAAGATATATCAGCTGGAGACGTTAATCCAATTGATAATTGGATGAGTGAAAAAGCTGATATTGACAACTATATTAAAGACCATCCAGATGCAGCTACATATAGTTTTGAAAGTAATTATCCTCTAACTCAGGATGAATGGGAAAAAGATGTTGATTTTTGGAATGATAAACCAGTATATATTGGCCACTACACTTCCATGATTAAACCAGGTGCAAATTATGTTGGATTAGCTGGAAATGAATATGAGATTCAACCATTGATGAATAATGCTGATAGTATGGATGAAATTACATTTAATCCTAATGGAATGGACTTCGATAGTTACCAAAATTTAGTACATTCATACTTACAAAACGTTAAGCAAGAAGATAAAATTAAAACTCTTAATGCCAACGTAACAACTGCAAACCAGAACTTAACTAATGCACAAAATGCAGTTAAATCCGCACAAAATAACGTTAAAAGTTTACAGGATAATTTAGCTGAATTAAATAATAGCTCTGATAAGATTAATAAGGCGATTGCTGATACGCAAGCTGCTCTTGCTAAAGGTAAAGCTAACCTTGAATTTGAACAGAAACAATTAGATCAAGCAAATCAAACCTTAGCAGACGTTCAAGCTAAAGTTGGTACAAAAGCAAAAGCCTTAGATAATGCTAAAACTGCGCAATCTAAGGCGGCAGAAGCCCTAAGTCAAGCACAAAAAGCCTTAAGTGGAACAGAAGTTGAAGTTAAAACTGCCCAATCAAATGTTGAGACTGCCCAAAATAATCTCAATACGAAAAATAATGACTTAAAGGATGCTCAAAATAAATTGACAGCATTAAATCAAACTTTGAGTAATTTAGAAAATAGTAAGACTAATTTAGAAAAAGCGCAAAAGGCTTTAGATAATGCAAATGATGAAGCTTTGCAAGCAACTAAGGATGTTGATGCTCAACAATCAATTATGAGTTCTTTGAAGAAAAATAAAGAAAAAGCAGATGCTCAGGTTATAACTGCAACAGAAAAGCTTAAGCAAGCTCAATCAGACTTAACTGTTGCACAAGGTAGACTAGCTGCTGAACAAAAGATAGCAGAACAAGAGGCACAGAAGTATAATCAACCAACAGAGCAACCGACGAGTCAGCCGAGTGAACAACCGACGAGTCAACCAACTGCACAACCAAGCGAACAACCGACGAGTCAGCCAACTGCCCAACCAACAGAACAGCCAAGCGAACAACCAGCAATTGAATCAAACACGCAATTACCTGGTGAACAAAAGAATGAAGAACCACAACCAATGACTATCCAGGTCACTACCAAGAAGGGCAAAACTTCTATCGTCGAACCTACTAATTCTTCATCAACACAACCAACTACTAAGCAAGGTGCTCAACAATTGCCGCAAACTGGTAATCAAAAGTCATCAAGCTTAATTGGTCTCAGTTTTGCTGGTCTTCTCTCAGCACTTGGTTTAACAAAAGTAAATAAGAAACGGAAAGATTAATTCCGAATAAAAAGGAGTAACCCTTAGCCATCTCGGCTGTGAGGATTACTCCTTTTTAAAACTCTATTTTAATTTACCCTCGTCAATAACTTGTCTGCTACCAACTTCAACATCTTTCGGGTATGCTTATCTGCTAATTGATCAATTTCGGTTTGTGCTTTTTGTGTAAACTTAGTAGCAATTTCTTGCGCCTTTTTAACACCGCCATGAGTGACAACAATCTTTTGGACTTTTTCCATATCTTCAATCGTCATTTGGCGTTTTTTGGCAAGTAACGGTTCTAATTCATGTCGGTGATTTTGCAAGGTTAAAAGAAGGGGGAGGGAGTAAACACCAGTTGCTAAATCCTCTAAAACAGGTTTGTTAAGGCGTTCATCCCCCGAATAATCAAGAATATCATCCAATATCTGGAAGCTGATCCCGATGTTTTGCCCAATTCGTTTTGCTAAGTTGATGGTCCGACGATCTCCATGGCCAAAATAGGCTCCTTCTTCAGCGGCAAGACTAAAAATAGCAGCCGTTTTGCCGTTTACATTGCGATAATAATCGAGTAATGATTGGTCAAGATCAAAGCGATTATCCATCTGTCCTAATTCACCAGTAAGAATTTTGCGCATTGTCCGGGCGTTTCGTGTCAGATAGGGAGATCCGGTCATCGTTTCTACGAGGAGGTCAAAGAAGATAGTAAAAAGGAAGTCTCCAGTATAGACAGCCGTATCTTTACCAAAGGCAGCTTGAACACTGACGGCTCCACGACGTTTAGGTGAATCATCAATAATATCGTCATGAATCAAAGTAGCCATGTGTAAAACCTCAAGTGAAGAGGCAATTTTAATTAGTTTTTCTTGCTCAGCTGCAGTTTGATGATTGATATTTGCAAATAAAAGGAAGAATGCTGGACGAAGGTATTTACCACCATTTGAAGCCATCTGTTGCAGGGCATCGTGTAGTTGGGTATTTTTAATTGTAATCCGGTCATTAATTGTTTGATTTACTTTACCTAGAGCGTTATTAATCGCCGGATAGGTATGGAAAAAATGTTGTTTCATTAATCGATAATTCCTTTGTTATGGTGTACCATCTATATTGTACCGAACAACTAAGGAATTATGAAAGGAAAATTTACTAAATGTCGTTAAATGTTTTTTTGGAATTAGTAGAAATTAAGGCCAAAACTGCTAGTATCTTACCGATGCTCCTCGGGGTTTGCCTTAGTGTCTATTATTATCATTCACTAAACCTGCTAAATTCAGTTCTGTTTTTCATTGCAATGCTATTATTCAATATGGCGGTTGATATGATGGATAATTATAATGATTATAACCATGCCATTGATACCGTTGATTATAAGAAAAATACAAATATTATCGGGCGGGAAAATATTTCACCGCGCTTAGTTCTCGGTCTCTTGCTTGCCTTTAGTATAGTAGCCGGCTTAATCGGAATCTATTTAGTTACCCGCGTTGGTCTTCCACTATTATGGATGGGAATCTTTTGTTTTGCGATCGGTATTCTTTACTCTTCTGGTCCATTTCCTTTGTCAGGGTTGCCAGTTGGTGAATTTGCCTCGGGATTTACAATGGGGTTCATGATTACCCTTATTTCTGTCTTTATTAATGTTGGCCCGCAATTTACATGGTCCTGGGCAAATATCGGGGTCGTCTTTCTCGTTGCTTTACCGGATGAATTGTGGATTTCCAACCTATTATTAGCAAATAATATTTGTGATGCGGGTGAAGATGAAGACAATCGCCGTCATACAGTTATTCACTTTATTGGGCAGAAAAATGGTCTATATGCGTTTGCTATTAAGAACGTTTTAGCATTTTTAGCTATTATTTTCGCCGCGGTTCTTCATTTCACGCCATGGACAGTCTTGTTAACCTTATTGATTATCCCATTTGTGGTTAAGCAAACACGGATGTTATTTGCTAAGCAAGTTAAGAAAGAGACATTCCCATGTGCAGTTAAAATATTATTAATTGGCTCACTGGTTCAAGTCGTAACATTTGCAATTGGGCTGATTTAAAAAATCGGGTTCTGAATTTTTCAGACCCGATTTTTTTACTTTCTACTTATTCCCAAAATGTAATGCAGCTGCGCCAAAGTTCAATGGTTGGTAATGGACTTCCTTAAATCCAACTGCCTTCATCATCCGCGCAAGTTGATGGGCGGAGACGAATTGTTGGCTGGTTTTCTTTAAATATTGATAATCGCGGTAATGTCCACCAGCTAATGAAGCCATCAATGGAAAGGCCGTAAAGTAAGCTTTCCAGCCGACTTTAATAATTGGATTGGTCGGCTGCGACATTTCCAAGCTAACGAATTGCCCACCTGGCTTGAGGACTCGGTAAATCTCGCTGAGCGCCTTATCTGCATCTGGAACATTTCGTAAGCCAAAGCCGATGGTGACGATATCAAAGCTATTGTCATCAAACTGCAACGCCATGGCATCCCCTTGTACCAAGAAAAGATTACCAATCATCTTTGTCTTTTCTTTCGCGATTTCCAACATTTCTTTATTAAAATCAAGCCCGGTTACTCGTCCAGCAGAGATCCGCTTAGCCAGGGCAATTGCGAGGTCTCCCGTTCCACAGCAAACATCTAAGGCGTTATCGGTAGGCTTAATTTGAAGCTGGTTAAAAAGTTCGTGTCGCCATATTTTCTGCGTTCCTAGACTAATCACATTGTTTAATAAGTCATAGCGGGGGGCAACCCGGGAAAATAAGTTATTTACTTCGTATTCATTTAATAATTTATTTGTTTGAACCATGATTTTCTCTTTTCTTTAAATTATTCTGTAAGCTGCTTCTTTGGTCTAACCAACATAACCAAGATAAAGTTAAGCAGGAGAGTCAAACCAGTAATGACAAAGACCATTTCATAACTAGAAATCCCTGAGATGAATGACCCAAGAATTGATCCTAACACTGCACCTGCAGCCTGGAAAGATTGATTATAACTAAAGATCCGGCCAAATGCTTCGGTTGGAACATCAAGAGTTAAGACCGTTTGGGTAGCAGGCATTAACGCTGCGTTTGCCAACCCAAGCAAGAAGCGCCAGAATGCCAAGGCCCATGGAGATTTAGTAATGGTCATTGGGATAAAAAGAATGAACGCCGTGAGAATCCCAATCTGTAATACTTTTTCTGGTCCAATCCGGTCCATCGTGTGACCAACCTTTGAAGCGGCAAGCAATGTTCCTAGTCCTGGAGTAGCAGCAACAATCCCAGCGACAAAGGCAATATTGCCATGGCCGCCCATCAATTGCCGAACATACAAACTGATAATTGGGTCAATTGACATGGTAGAAGAAGTAACAATCATTGTGGTTAAGAACATAGCGAAGATCAATGGTGGATTATCCAGATTATGAATTATCTCTTTCATTGGCTTCATCGCTTCTTTTTTAATTGGGGTAAAATGTTCTACCGTCAATAACCACGTACTGAGAAAGACACAAAACATTAGTGCTCCGGTGATGAAAAATGGGATTCGGTACCCAAACAATCCTGATAGGAAACCACCAAGCAAAGGACCAACCAAATTGCCGGCCACCCCCGCAGTAGTCATCGCTGACATTACCCAGCCTGATTTATTATGCGGTGTTTCGCCAGCCATTAAAGCAGTAGCGTTATTAATGTAGCCGGAAAAGACTCCTTGAAGGAACCGCATGCCAATAATCATCCAGACACTTTGGGCAAAACCAATTGCACAGATTGTACAGGCCATTACTCCCGATGCCCGCATACACATCAGTTTTCGTCCTTTGCGATCGGCCAAACTGCCCCAGAATGGTGAAACAATGGCTTGACTAATGAAGGTCACCCCAAATGCTAGTCCGGAGTATATGTTGAGCTGAAAACGCGTAAAGTTTCCTAATTCTGCAATAAAAAGTGAGATAAACGGCATCGTCATCGAGTAGCCCATCCCGGTGATGAACGCGCCGAGCCAGAGGGTGTAAAAAGTTCGGTGCCAACCGTGAGGAAATTTTCCTCTTGCGACTTCCGAATCCATTTTGATTATCATCTCCTAAAATGATTTGTTCATAAAAGTATATTGTAACAAAATAATTTGTAATATGGGGAATCCTTCCGAAAATACAAATTAATTTAGCATTCTTTTTCGAAAATTTGCTAATATATTAATGAAGGTAAGAAAGGGGAAATCATCTGTGAAAAAGAGGATCGCAGTCTTTTCAGATACGCATGGAAATCTAACAGCGTTGCAAGCAATGTATCGCGATAGCATAGCGCAGCATGTTGATGAATATTGGTTTATTGGTGATTTGCTGATGCCAGGCCCAAGTGTAAAACCAATTTGGGAGATTTTGCAAGAAATGAAGCCAACAGTAATTGTACGAGGAAACTGGGATGACCTAGTTGTTCGTGGTGCTCGCGGGATGATGGATATGGAGCGTCCTTCCCACATTTACTTTGCGCGGTTAGCCCAGTACGTTGCGGAACATGCCCCCGACGGAATGGTTGACAAGATTGCAAGTTGGCCGATGCACGTGACGAAACGCGTTGGCTCCCTTAATTTTGGTATCTCCCATAACCTGCCTTGGCTTAATATGGGCCAAGACCTTTTTCCTACGCAAGCTAGTGAGAATTTTGATAAGTTGTTTAACGTCGCTGGCGAACCAGTTGATGTGGCCATTTATGCTCATGTTCATCACGATCTTTTGCGGTATGGGAGTGATGAACGCATGGTTTTAAATTCCGGAGCAATCGGCGAGCCGTTCAACCACTGGCAACCTCTCCAGCGTGATTTGCGGGCCCATTATCTAATTTTGGAAGTAGACGATATTGGTTTAGCTGAAACTAGCTTCCGTCATATTGGATATAGTCGCGATCAGGAAAAACAAATTGCCGATAAGAGTGATTTGCCATACCGTGACCTTTACAAGAAGATGATGGTGACGGGACGGGCTTATACCCATGATGATGAACTTTTAACTGAATATAATAATCAATATAATTATGCTGACGAATACTGTAAATACGCGAAAAAATTAAATGGTTAAGAAAAGTCAAAAAGTAATGCAAAATTCTTGTATTTTTTGTAAGTATCAGCGATAATATTAGAATGAAAAGAGTTCGCAGATGTTTTAATTTTAAATAGTAATTGTATAGTAGATAAAGTTTTTAATATAAAAGGAGAACTACTTAATGGCAAAAAAGTCAAAGATTGCTAAATTACATCACCAAGAAGCTTTAGTAAAGAAATACGCTGAAAAGCGCAAAGAATTAAAGGCGAAGGGCGACTATATCGGTTTATCCAAACTCCCTCGTAACTCTAGTGCGGTTCGTCTTCACAACCGTGACCGTTACGATGGCCGACCACATGCCTACATGCGTAAGTTTGGAATGTCACGGATTAGATTCCGTGAACTAGCACACAAGGGGCAAATCCCGGGTGTTCGTAAGGCTAGTTGGTAATAAGGAGTGAGTGGGAATTAACCTTCTCGACAAGGCGGTGGGCTAAGAATAGAACGGTGATTAGCACGGCACGGGCTGATTATCGTTCGGACTTAGACTTGAGCCTTGTGGTTACGACGCGAAGCTAGTTCCACGATATCTTAAATAATGTTCGTATAGATTAAAGAGGCTGTTGAAAAAACAAAATTTTTTCTCAGCCTCCTTTTTTAGAATAGTGGATGAAAATTAGGAGTAATAACGGCTTAATTACTCTTTGTTTATACCGTCTAGCCAGTAAATTTTTCGATAATCTTCTAAAAAAATTGACATTTTAGCTTCGTTCGCGATCAATAACTGCTATACTAAGAATAGTAGACGAGTAAAGTCGGGCGGTGGAAATCTAATGAACGAAAAAGTAGTTTTTGATCAACTAAGTAAAGATGTAGCTGATCAAGTACGTGTAAGGCAAACATATAAGTACTTTAATGGGACTGATCGTTCTAAAGGCCTTTATGATGAAGCTATTAGAATAGGGGAGGATGTCCTTCAAGAGCATAAAGAAGGATATAATGAACCACAAGCAATGGTCGATCTTGTTGATCAGGCGATCTATAACTCGCGAAAAGCATTAAATGGTCAGCAAACTGATAAACATTCTTTAAAAATGCAATTATCACGAGCAGGTCAGTTCTTACGGAGCCAGGAGTTTACTGGTTTACCTATTAAGACACAACAATATTGGGAACGTGAGATTGCAGCAGCCCACAATATTGAAGTGGCTTCAAATACTGATCAAGCCTTAGCTAACAAGACAGCTATTAAGGTGGCAACAATGTTTGATACAATGGAACAAATGCGGCCACAATTAATGAAAGAAGCTGCTCAGCAACGGGCAGTGCGGGCTAAAAAGGCAATGGCAGCCCGAAAAGAGGCTGAAAAAGAGCGGCAAAAGCGGGAAGCAATTCTCGCCAAGCAAAAAGCACTCGCTGAAAAAGCTGCCAAAGAAGATCGAAAAGAAGAGAAGAAACCAAAGAAAAAATCTGGTGGTCATCGTGGTTTCTGGTCATTTCTTGGCTTTCATAAAAAGAAAAAGTAATTATAATGAAGAGGTTGAGAAAAACATGATTTTTCTTTCAACCTCTATTTTATTTTTAAGGAAACAACAACATGAAAAATAACTATAAAAGTGTTTTTGACATTATTGGACCAGTAATGATTGGTCCTTCTAGTTCGCATACTGCAGGGGCGGTCAAGATTGGTCGAGTCGCAAATAAGCTTTTTGGCACGGTTCCACCTAAAGTAACCGTTCACTATTATGGATCTTTTGCCCAGACGCATCGTGGTCATGGGACAGACTATGCAATTGCGGCGGGATTGCTAGGATTTTCACCAGACGATTCACGAGTTCCATCGGCGCCAATGATTGCTCGCCAAGGAGGAATGGACCTTCGCTTTGTTGAAGAAGCGGATGAAAGTCCAATTCACCATCCAAA
>Ga0183011_11151_pt1 | contig 9983 bp, 7 predicted proteins | sample NAcewD2O_March_FD_122322 | JGI IMG/M metagenome (GOLD analysis project Ga0183011, IMG submission 122322) | Mouse cecal microbial communities from Vienna, Austria - N-Acetylneuraminic amended D2O_March | ecosystem: Host-associated > Mammals > Digestive system > Large intestine > Cecum | place... | reverse complement strand
CTGGCTTCCGAAAATAACGGATGAAGATATGAAGCTGATCGCCCAGCCCATTGATGTCTACGGACAGAATATTTACAACGGGCGTTGTGTCCGCATGGGGACAGAGGGAAAGCCGGAGGCGGTAAAACGGGGGGAGGGATTCCCAAAAACAGCCTCCTCCTGGCCGGTGACCCCGGAGGCTTTGTACTGGGGGCCGAAGTTTTTGTATGAACGGTACCGGAAGCCTTTGTACATCACGGAGAACGGGCTGTCCTGCCACGATGTGGTTTCGCTGGACGGAATGGTGCATGACCCGAACCGGATCGACTTTCTGGCCAGGTATCTGGGCCAGCTCAAGAGGGCGGCAGAGGAAATCGATCTCCGGGGATATTTCCAATGGTCGCTGATGGACAATTTTGAGTGGGCAAAGGGGTATTCGGAGCGTTTCGGGCTGGTGTACGTGGATTACCGGACGCAGGAACGGATCATGAAGGATTCCGCGTACTGGTACCGCGGTGTGATTCAAAATAATGGAGCCGGGTTATGAGTATATTAAAATTAAAGCCGAGCTGCAAGGATTACCTCTGGGGCGGCAGCAGGCTGATCAAGGAATATGGAAAAGAATATGAAGGGGAAGTGCTGGCGGAGACGTGGGAGCTGTCCTGCCATCCGGACGGCCCGTCTGTTATCCGAAATGGAGCATATGCCGGGAAGACGCTTCCGGAATATATCAGCGGAGAGGGACGGCAGGTATTGGGAACGCACTGCCGGAGGTTCCGGGATTTCCCCATCCTGACAAAATTCATCGACGCAAGGGACAACCTGTCCATCCAGGTCCATCCTGACAACCGTTATGCCCTGAAAAATGAAGGCCAATACGGAAAGACCGAGATGTGGTACGTGATGGATGCCGGAAAGGACGCATTTTTGTACTATGGATTCCAGAGGGAGATCACAAAGGAGGAGTTTGCACAGCGGATCAGGGAGGATGCGCTCCTGGAAGTGCTGAACGCGGTTCCGGTGCAGAAAGGGGATGTGCTGTTCATCGAATCCGGCACGATCCACGCTATCGGAAAGGACATTCTGATCGCGGAGATCCAGCAAAATTCCAACGTGACCTACCGGGTCTATGACTACGGACGGGTGGGAAAGGACGGAAAAAAGCGGGATCTGCACATCGAAAAGGCGCTTGCCGTTACGAGCCGGATTCCCATTGTCCGAAAGAACAGCAGCTATCCCCATGCGGCGGACTGCGATTATTTTACGGTGGATAAGCTGAACCTGGACGGAAGGGTGATGCAGAAGCTGAGCGGAAAGGTTTCCGAGGAATCCTTTGCCAGCATCCTGATCCTGGACGGGGAGGGTACGATTTCCGACGAAAGAGAGGAACTGGCTTATCACAAGGGGGACAGCTTTTTCCTCTCGGCCGGGAGCGGAACCTATACCATCGAAGGTTCCTGCGACGCCCTGGTCACAACAATCCGGGAAAAGGCGGCCCAGGTGCGGATCGGCATTGACATCGGGGGCGCAGATACGAGGATCGGCCTGGTGGACGTCCATCAGAAGCTGATCGCATGGAAAACGGTCAGGACAAATGCCATGCGCCCGGCAAAGGAAGTGATCCGGGAGATCGGCCGGACGACGCTTTTGCTTCTGGAGGAGCAGGGCATTGCCATGGAGCAGTGCGTCGGGGCAGGAATCGGAGTGCCGGGAACCGTGGACAGAAAAAACGGGGTTGTCCGTTATTCGAACAATATCAAATGGGAAGATGTGGACATCGCAAAAGAGATGGGCGCCTGCCTGCCTGTTCCCATCTATATTGCCAATGACGCGGACTGCGCCGCGCTAGGCGAGGCGGCGGCAGGCGCCGGACGGGGATGTGAGGATGTGATCCTGTTTACCCTGGGAACCGGCGTGGGCGGCGGTGTCATCCTGGACGGCAGCATTTATGAGGGAAGCGGGATCGGCGGCAGCGAGCTGGGCCACATGGTCATCGTGGAAAACGGGGAATCCTGCACCTGCGGCCGCCGGGGCTGCCTGGAAGCCTATGCCTCCGTCCCGGCTCTGATCCGGGAAGCTCTGGCAGCTACAGGAAAGGAGATGACGCCGGAAGAGATTTTTGCGGCGGCAAAGGAGGACCCTGCGGTGAAAGAGGTGGTGGATACCTATATCCGCAGACTGGGGACCGGCATCGTGAATGCGGTCAATATTTTCCGCCCCCGGCTGGTACTCCTCGGCGGCAGGATCTCGGAACAGGGGGATGTACTGATCAAACCGTTGGAGGAGCAGCTTAGACAGGGTTGCTTCGGCGGGGAAAAAAGCGGGATTCCAGAGATCAGGACGGCGGTGCTGGGCAGCCATGCAGGGATGATCGGGGCGGCAAGCCTGATCTGACCGGAAGCCTTTTGGATTTATGGGCTGAGGATCGCTGCAGTGAGAACCGGTACAGGGACGATGGGATTATGAAATGCCACTTCTGCCCGGGCGTGCGGCCTGGGGCAGGGGGGATAAAAAACAGCAGATTGATTCAGAGCGGGAAGGGAAATGTGCCTGAAAGCGGTACAGTTCCCTTCTTTTTGTGTCCCCTTTGCGAGGGGAGTGCTTTTGGGGGATTAAGAATGATGGGAGGGCGGAATGGAATTGCTGAGACGGCGGACGGAATGAAGGGAGTGACAAACGGATTAAAATGTGAACGAATCGTGAACGAACCGTTAATGAAAAAGGATATATATTGAACAATTTCAGAGAATCAGGTATACTATAGCAAAAGGGGCATCCGACCCTTTTCATTGTGGCGTGTGGTATGCAGGCATACAAAAACGGGTTACTTTCCGCACCCGGTCAGGGTGGGAATTGTAGCAGTATGTTTGAAAAAAAGGATTGTGGAGCCGGAGGATTGTATGGAAGAGCGGAAACCGGAAGAGCAAAAGAGCCTGGATGAGTATTCCCAAAGGGAACCCCAGAATACACGTCCCTGCGGGACGGGCGAAGTTGATTCGACGAACTATGGTCAGGGAGAGCAGGAAGAAAAATCTGCGGCGGGAGATGAGCCGCCGTCCGGCTCTGAGGAAGAGGAGCGGGAAGCATTTTCATTTTTACAGGAAACAATTAAGCCGAAACCGGTCACCGGAGGACAGATCGTGCTGCAGCTTGTGAAAGTGGCAGTGTACGGCCTGATCATCGGGGTGACTGCCTGCTGCGGTTTTTATGCGCTGCGGCCCTGGGCGGAAGAGACGTTTCACGAGGAGGCCCAGGAGGTTACGCTTCCTAAAGATGAAGAGGAAGTAACGGAACCGGTTTCGGAGGAAGAAGAGGAAAAGGAACTGGAACCGGAGCCTCAGATCATCGTTCCGGAATTAACTGCGGACAGTTACCGGGAGATCATGCAGAGTATGTATGCCATTGCAAAGGAAGCGGAGAAGTGTGTCGTTTATGTTCGGAGAGCAAAGGAGGAGGAGGCTCCTGCCGGAGAAGGACCGCATACCGGTACGACCGGGCTGCTGGCAGCGGACAACGGCCAGGAACTTTTGGTTCTTTCAGATAATTCCGTCTGTGAGGGCGCAAAACAGTGGTCTGTTATATTTCCCGACCATACACAGCATCAGGCGAAGCTGGTGAAGCAGGACGGCAACCGGGGGCTGGCAGTATTCGGAATTGACCGGGCTTCCATTTCAGAAAGTACATGGAATGTGATCCAGGTAGCAGAACTGGGGAATTCCAATATTTCCGTGCAGGGAGATCTGGTGATCGCCCTTGGACAGATGTTTGGGTATGAGAACGGGCTCGGCTATGGTATCATCAGTGCGAAGGAGTGGGATTATGACTATGCGGACGGCCAGTGCGGTGTGATCGCGACAGATATTGCGGCATCTGCCGGCGCAAGCGGTATCCTGTTTAACCAGAAGGGCCAGGTCATCGGCCTGATGAAAAGCGCTATTCTGGGCGAAGGCGCGTCCGCTTCGGCAAATGCACTGGCAGTCTCAGATATGAAGCAGGTTATGGGTCTTCTGCTCAACGGGGAAACCGTCCCCTATACCGGAATCTTCGGCACAGCCGTGACTGATGAACTTTCCAAGGAAAAGAAGATTCCCAAAGGTCTGTATGTGACAAATGTACAGGCGGATTCTCCGGCTATGAAAGCCGGAATCCAGAACGGGGATGTGATCCTGGAGGTGGGAGACTCCAGTGTTACCGGGATTATTTCCTATGAAAAGGCTGTGCTGGAACGCCAGGCGGGAGAGATCGTGAAGGTGAAAGGGCAGCGGCTGGGAAGCGGCGGCTATGTGGAGGTGGAGTTCTCGGTGACGATGGGGAGTATCGAGTAAAAGACCTGATACGGTGATTTTTTAATGAACGAATCGGAATAGCAAGATCTAATAATCTCTGCCGTTTCGATTTGCTGCAAAATTTATATAGAAAGAGGATAAACAAAGAATATGTATATTAAGGATTTACGCGGGGGCGAGACAATCAGAAGTATTTACATGTGCAGGGCAAAGCGCTCTGCGGAGACGCGGAACGGAAAGCCTTATGACAACCTGCTCCTGCAGGATAAGACCGGCACCCTGGACGGAAAGGTGTGGGATCCCAATTCTCAGGGGATCGCGGACTACGAGGAGAAAGATTTTATTGAGGTTTACGGTGAGGTGATCACGTACAACAACAACCTGCAGCTGAACATCAAACAGCTCAGGAAGGCAGCCGAGGGCGAATATAACCCTGCGGATTACATGCCTGTTTCCGAAAAAAATATCGACGGGATGTATCAGGAGCTGCTCTCCTGCATCAAAAATATTTCCAACGAGTATCTGCGCCAGGCGGTGGAATATTATTTCGTAAAGAATGAAGCATTTATCAAAGCGTTCAAGTCACATTCCGCAGCCAAGACCGTGCACCACGGCTTCTGCGGGGGGCTTCTGGAGCATACGCTGAGCGTAGTCCATCTGTGTGAATATTTCGCAGGGACATACAGGTTCCTGAATAAGGACCTGCTGATCGCATCTGCAGTCTGCCACGACATCGGCAAGGTCCGGGAGCTGTCCGAATTTCCAGATAATGACTACACAGACGAGGGACAGCTCATCGGCCATATCGTGATCGGTTCGGAAATGCTGTCCGAGGCTATTCGTTCAGTCCCGGGCTTCCCAGTGATGCTGGCAAATGAATGGAAGCATTGTATTCTGGCGCATCACGGGGAACTGGAATTTGGCTCGCCGAAAAAACCGGCGCTGGCAGAAGCGCTCGCGCTGAATCTGGCGGATAATACAGATGCGAAGCTGCAGACGATGAAGGAAATATTTAAGGATAAAAGTGGAACGGAATGGCTAGGGTATAACCGGCTGTTTGAGTCGAATCTGAGAAAAACATCGGTTTGAGGTATTTATATGCAGAAAAATGAATCAGTGACAGTGACGATCCAGGATATGGGCGTCAATGGAGAAGGTATAGGCAGAGTGAATGGCTATACCTTATTTATTAAGGATGCAGTCATCGGAGATGTGGTGGAAGCCAGGGTGACGAAAGCAAAGAAAAATTATGGATATGCAAGATTGATGAATATTATCACACCGTCCGAGCACCGGGTCGAGCCGGTGTGTAAATTTGCCAGAAAATGCGGCGGCTGCCAGATTCAGGAAATGTCCTACGAAAAGCAGTTGGAGTTCAAGCAGAACAAGGTTCTGGGAAACCTGGAACGGATTGGAGGCTTTTCCAGGGATCGGCTGTCGGAGGTGTTCGGGCCGATCATCGGGATGGAGAAGCCCTTCGGCTATCGGAACAAGGCGCAGTTTCCGTTCGGCACGGACAAAAACGGACAGCCCATCACCGGGTTCTATGCGGGGAGGACGCATGATATCATAGCGAATACGGACTGTGCGCTGGGAGTAGGAGTGAATCGGGAGATTCTGGAGATTGTGCTTGCATTTATGAAAAAGTATGGGGTACGTTCCTACGATGAAAAGACCGGGGAAGGTCTGATTCGGCATGTGCTGATTCGGTATGGGTTTGCTACGAAGGAGATCATGGTGTGCGTGGTGGTGAACCGGGGGAAGGCGGAATTTGGGAATTGTGAGGAATTGGATTGCAAGAATAGGGAGAAGGCGGAATGTAGGAAGCGTGAGGAACTGAACTGTGAGAATGGGGAGAAGGCGGAATGTAGGAATTGTGAGGAACTGAACTGTGAGAATGGGGAGAAGGCGGAATGTAGGAATTGTGAGGAACTGAACTGTGAGAATAGGGAGAAAGCGGATTGTGGGAATTGCGATAAAATGGATTGTGAGAAACTGGATCGCGTGAATCGGGGAAATAGGGGGACGAAGGGGCTGGAGAGTGGAAGCGTGATGGGTCTCAGATGGATTCCGCATCAGGAGGTTCTGGTGGAAGAACTGGCCCGGATTCCTGGCATGACGAGTATCACGGTGAGTCCTAACCCTAGACAGACGAATGTGATTATGGGGGAGCGGTATGAAGTTCTGTGGGGACAGCCGTTTATCACAGATTATATCGGAGCGGTGAAATATCAGATTTCCCCGCTGTCTTTTTACCAGGTGAATCCGATGCAGACGGAAAAGCTGTACGGGCTTGCGATGGAATATGCAGATCTGAAGGGCGAAGAAACAGTGTGGGATCTGTACTGCGGGATTGGGACGATTTCCCTGTTTTTGGCGCAGAAGGCGGGGAAAGTGTATGGAGTGGAGATCGTACCCCAGGCGGTGGAGGACGCCAGGAGAAATGCGGAGATCAACGGGATTGAGAATGCGGAGTTTTATGTTGGGAAAGCCGAAGAGGTGCTGCCTGGGTATTATCAGCGGTATGAGAAGGAGCACCCGGGGGAGCGGGCCCATGCGGATGTGATCGTGGTGGACCCGCCTCGGAAAGGGTGCGATGAAGGGTTGCTGAAGACGATGGCGGATATGCAGCCGGAGAGGATTGTGTATGTGAGCTGCGATTCGGCCACGCTGGCACGGGATTTGAGGTATTTGTGTGAGCGGGGGTATGAGGTGAAGAAGGGGAGAGTTGTGGATCAGTTTGGGATGAGTGTGCATGTGGAGACGGTATGTTTATTGTCCAAACTCAATGTCGAGCATCATATTGAGGTTGAACTCACGATGGATGAGCTTGATTTGACTGCTGCGGAGAGCAAAGCCACCTATGAAGAAATCAAGAATTATGTACTGGAACATACGGGATTGAAAGTCAGCAATCTGTATATCGCACAGATAAAACAGAAATGTGGTATTATTGAGAGAGCAAATTACAATCTGCCGAAATCGGAAAATTCCAGACAGCCGAAATGCCCGCCAGAGAAAGAAGTAGCTATAAGGGAGGCATTAGAGTATTTTCGCATGATTTGATAGTCGGATGTTTTTCATGGATTTGTACCTTTGAGTGTCGTCGTCAGTTTCCTGTATAATAGAGCGAAGAAAGGACGGTGACATTTATGAGAGAAAAGAAAAATCATTTGTATGTGGATAGTCAAGAAAGAACATTACTTTTACATAGCCTTGTGGAGTTGAAAAATCAGCTCATACAGCAGGGCAGATATACGGACTGCGTTGACGAACTGATATTCAAAGTCATAAACGCACCGATTAAGAGAATGAAAATTGAATATGTCTAAGGCACATCATTATAAGCCGCTTATTCTTATTTGTTTTTTAGAGTAAGCGGCTTTTTTGCGTTCTCTGGTACTGTTACATAGCCACCTTGACAAAGTGGCTAAATTTATGCGAAAGGAGGACGCACCTATGTCAAATTGCAAAGTAATCGCTCTGACGAATCAGAAAGGCGGTGTCGGCAAGACCACCACAGCGGTCAATCTGGGTGTCAGTCTGGCACAGCAGGGTAAGAAAGTCCTGCTCATTGATGCCGACGCACAGGCAAACTTAACGATGTCCCTCGGTTACGGCAGACCAGACGATTTATCGGATACGCTTTCAAGCATCATGCAGGACGTGATAGACGATAAGCCTGCCAATGTCCAGAAAGCTATCCTGCACCATAACGAGGGCGTTGACCTGCTCCCGTCCAACATTGAACTGTCGGGACTGGAAGTACGGCTTATCAATGCCATAAGCCGTGAAAGCGTGCTGAAAACCTGCATTAATGAAGTAAAAAAGAATTACGATGTGGTTCTGGTGGACTGTATGCCGAGCTTGGGTATGCTGACAATCAACGCACTTGCGGCGGCTGACAGCGTGGTTATCCCGACACAGCCCCATTATCTTTCCGCAAAGGGATTAGAGCTGTTGCTTCGCTCCGTGTCTAAGGTCAAACGGCAAATCAATCCCCATCTGCGGATTGACGGTATTTTAATGACGATGGTAATGCCACGCACGAATATTTCAAAAGAAATCACCGCTACGGTGAAAAGTGCATATGGGCAGAGAATCAAGGTGTTTGATACCCAGATACCTCATTCAATCCGTGCAGTAGAAGCCACCGCAGAGGGAAAGAGCATTTTTGCCTATGACAAAAGCGGCAAGGTAGCCGCAGCTTATGAGCAGTTGGGAAAGGAGGTAGCAGAGATTGGCGAGAAGCAAAAGAACAGAAATCGAGCTGACCGCATACGATGACCTCTTTGAAACAGACGAGAGCCGTGCAGAAGCGAAATTAAGTAAAATAAGGGAGATACCCATTTCCAAAATTGACGAGTTTCCAGACCACCCATTCAAAGTTTTAATGAATGAGGATATGGAACAGCTTGTTGAAAGTGTCAGTCGGAGCGGCGTAATGACCCCTGCCACGGTTCGGCAGAAAGAGGATGGACGGTATGAGCTTATCAGCGGTCACAGGCGGAAAAAGGCTTGCGAGCTTGCAGGGCTTGAAACGCTGAAATGCGAGGTTAAGGAGCTGACCCGTGATGAAGCGATTATTGTCATGGTTGAGAGCAATCTCCAACGCTCTGTTATCCTGCCAAGTGAGAAAGCATTTGCCTATAAGATGCGGCTTGAAGCTATGAAACGTCAAGCAGGCAGACCCCCGAAAGAAAATGCGTCGCCAGTGGCGACTAATTTATCAAAGGGGCGTTCTGATAAAGAATTAGGTGAACTTGTCGGAGAAAGTAAAGACCAGATACGCCGTTTTATCCGTTTGACCGAGCTTGTACCCGAAATTCTGCAAATGGTAGATGAACGCCAGATTGCTTTCCGTCCTGCGGTAGAGATTTCCTATCTCTCCGAGGAACAGCAATACTCGCTCTTAGAAGCGATGGGCTACAATGATGCCACCCCCTCTCTTGCACAGGCTATCAAAATGAAAAAGTTTATGCAGGAGGGAAAGCTCACGGACGAGGTTATCCAGAGCATCATGCAGGAGGATAAGCCGAACCAGAAAGAAAAGCCTGCGTTCAAGGACGAGCGGATAACCAAGCTCATCCCGAAGTCCATCCCCAGAGGGCAGGAAACGGATTTTGTCGTAAAGGCGTTGGAATTTTATAACCGACACCTGCAACGGCAGCGAGGGCAGGAAAGATAACGGCACGCCGAGGGAGAAGTCCGCCTTTTGGGGAGGATAGCAAATTTTTTTCAACTTCCCCCTCTCCACACCTCTCCCCCTTAATACTGCCAGTAACTATCCGAGAAAAGAAATATTAAAGGCTGTCCAGACGGGCAGCTTTTTTCTGTCAGAAAATCAATCAGCAACTATCAACATGAGAACGAACAGGAGGTAACGATGAAGATTCGTAAATTATTGAGGAAGGCTGCGGCGTTAGCGTTGGCTGCGGTCACGGCATTGTCCGTAGTCCCTGCCACGACAGCGTTTGCAGCGGGCGACATCGGCACGATTTCCTTTACCCACACCTATGACGGTGCAGGGAACGCCATGAGGTACAATTCCAGTGCCAATATCGGCGGTCATACCGCAGGAGGAACAGGCGAATATAAATACCGTATGTATGTGGACGGGGAAACGGCGTTCTGCCTTCAGCCGGGCGTACCGTTAAAAACGGGAAATACGCTTGCAAAGGCATCTTCCAACACATGGAACGCCCTCTCCGCAGACCA
>Ga0183011_11150_pt1 | contig 9986 bp, 8 predicted proteins | sample NAcewD2O_March_FD_122322 | JGI IMG/M metagenome (GOLD analysis project Ga0183011, IMG submission 122322) | Mouse cecal microbial communities from Vienna, Austria - N-Acetylneuraminic amended D2O_March | ecosystem: Host-associated > Mammals > Digestive system > Large intestine > Cecum | place... | reverse complement strand
ATGGCCGAGGTGGCACTGGTCATCAATAAGCCTATGACGGCAGAAGAACTGCTGTCGTTGGGCGACGCCGCTCCGGAGGTGACCGCAGGAAATATTATGTATCTGGCCGAGATGCTCGGCATAAACTTAAATGGCGATGATCCGATGTAACTTGATACTTTGGGTGTGCATGCTCGGAGCTGCAGCACTCATCGTGTGGGGATTTTTAATGCCTCCACCGGGCGAGATCCACGAGTCTGTACTAATCGGTGCCGGCGAATTGCTCCTATTTGGGGTGTGCGCTGCTGCAAGTTTTATCGCAGACCGCCGCCGCAACCGGGATTGATCATGCTTGATATTCTGGAGATTTTTACGAACGATCGAGTCTCGATCATCCTGTGGAGCGGCATGATAGCACTGGCCTCATGCCTTAACGGACTCTTCAGCTATAGGATATACCGGGCGGCCTGTAGAGCCGGTATTGCCGCGAAGCATCCCGATATCATAGGGCATTTGCTTGAGTTTGTCATTGTATGTCTTGTGGTTGTGTTGGCCTTTCTATGCCGTGTGACAGTGGGGGCGATCCTTCATGCCCCGTTGTTTTTTACTTCTCTGCTGGTCATTGTGGCCGGTGTTGAGGTGGGGCGCACACTCAACCGCTATCTGGAGATGCGCGGCATCAGTAGGCAAGTAGATATCGGCAAGGCTATCGATAAGGTGTTAGGCAAGGATAATGTAACCAATACAAACAAAAGTGATTAACTATGAGGTATTTTTCTTTTCAAGAGTTTGAACGGAGTGCGATAGCTAATAAATATGGCATCGACAACACAATGCCGGACAAGATCAAGCCAAATGTGGCCGCTCTGGTAGATAATGTGCTGGATCCGCTCAGGGAGGTGTGGGGTGGACCGATAGACATCAGCTCGGGCTACCGATGCCCCATCCTCAACGCCAATCCGGAGATCAAAGGCTCCAAGACGTCGCAGCACATGACCGGTGAGGCCGCAGATCTGCAGATCTTCGTCCGCGACGCAAAAGGCAAGCTGGTAAAGGATCAGAACGGCCATGCGATCGTAGATCGCGCTGCCAATCGACGGCTGTTTCAGAAGATCATCGATTTGGATCTGCCGTTTGATCAGCTGATCGATGAGCATAACTTTGCGTGGGTGCATGTCAGCCACCGCGCAAATGGCCGGCAACGAAAGGAGGTGAAGAAGCTATGAGCCGGGCGGCAATACTGGCGCTCCTTATGACACTGTGCACTATATGTCTGTTTTGCCTGCTTTGGCAACAGACGAAAAGTGATCAGCGCCCGTACACAGACATTGACACAGTTAGGAGTGTATCTTACGACACTGCTACCATTGTCAAGCCGACAGTTGCCACCGTGGCCGCGGGGCGAAAAATAAGAAAGCGTCTGCCGACAGCCATCACCGGGACGCCCGAAGTCGCACCACAAGACAGCACACTGCTGCCGGACAGCGTGACCGTTGATGTGCCGGTCGAGACAAAAGTATATCAGGACTCCAATTATAGAGCTGTAATCACCGGTGCCTGGGCGTCGCTCGACACGCTGCAGATCTGGCCGAGTGTCGAAACCATCCACATCCGGGAGCGGGCGAAACCGCCTCGATGGACTGTCAATGTCGGCGTAGGGTATGGGTGGGACGGGCGTCGATTATCGCCACACATAGGGGTGACAGTAGGGTACACATTATTCAGTCTATAGCATATTGCCTATAAAAAAAATAGCGCTGCCGGGATTCGGTAGCGCTATGATTTTTTTTTGAGGATCGTTATTATTGGCGATCTGTGATCTGCAGGTCTATACGTACGTTCAAAGCTGAAGCTATTTTGTTGATGACATCAAGCGTTGCATTAATGCGGCCTCCCTCGATGCGTGCTATATATCCCTGACCGATGCCGGTGAGTTCCGATAGCTGCTGCTGGGTGAGCTTCTTTTCCACCCTTGCATTATAGAGCTTGTTCCCTATGGAGTGGCGCAAATGATATCGCTCGATCGTCTCCATTGTCGCAGGCTGTAACAGGCTTTCGCTGTATGCCCAGTCGGTCATCTCCTGCGCGCGACGGATATAATCCTGACCTTTGAGAGTGCCTTTGTCAATGATCGCAAAGTCTACGGCACTTTCTGCCCATCGCATGATAAGTCCGGTTTCTATATCCTTCAGTGTGACTTCGTCGCCAACTCTGGTGACTTCGTAAGATGATTTTGTCATATTCGTCGACTTTATGTGGTGTTACCGTGGTTATCTCACGGCATCGTGCTTGACCGTTGAGAGTGCGCAGGGGCCGGTGTACCCCTCTACGATGGCGCGGCCGCCGTGTGCGTTGAGGGCAGAGAGGAGTTCGCGCTCGTCGGCGATGGCGAATTTCATGGTTACGTCATGGTTGCCCTCCCATGTGGTTTTGTATTCCAGAGTGAGGAACTTGACACCCTTTTTTACGATGGTCCACTCTGTTGAATTGTTCTCGCGGTCGTTGTAGATTACGTTTGCCATTTTTGTTGCTCCGACTTTATCCTGCTGGATCCGCAGTGGTTGGTGTTGTTGTTTGATTACGATGCAAAGTTAATTCTTTTCTTTGGATTATTCACTATAATGAATAATTTATTTCGGTTAATTAATGTTAACGCACATGTGGAGGTGTCTTTTATGCGGTGATGTTGTCAGCGTAAATTAGCGGTATAATAGTAAATTAGCATGACTACAAAACAATACGCTGATGTAGAGTTAAAGGTTAACTCGGCGCAAGCCCGTAAGCAATTTGCAGAGCTGGAGCAAAAAGCGGCCAAGCTCCGGGAGAAATTTGCTGACGCTGTGCGAGTAGGAGACCCGGAAGCCGTGCGGCGCATCAACACAGAGCTGCAGCAGGTCAACAAGCAAATGACCAATATGCAGACAAATGCGTCCAATATCAGGGCTGCAATGAAGCGTCTTGATGAGGCATCGCCGGCGGAACTACGGAAAACCATAAAATATATCAACTCCGAACTTAATTCCGGACGTGTCAAGCGTGGATCTAAGGAGTGGGAGATGTATAATGAGCAGTTACGTTTATGTCAACTGGAGCTTAAGAAATTACAAGTTTCGGGGGCACAGACCGAAGGTGTTTTTTCTCGATTTAACGGGTTAGTTAATAAATGGGGCGCATCGATAGCTGCTACTACTGCAGCTTTCGCCGGGGTTATCCTGTCCGGTAAGAGCGCTGTGGAGGCCTATGCGGAGATGGAGCAGGAGGAGGCCAACGTCCGCAAATACACAGGGATGACCGCCGAGGAGGTGGCCAAACTCAATGATGAGTTCAAGCAACTTGATACCCGCACAACACGTCAGGACCTAAACAAACTGGCACAAGAGGCCGGTAGACTCGGAAAAACATCACAGGAGGATGTGTTGGGGTTTGTACGTGCGGCAGATAAGATCAATGTGGCGCTCGACGATCTGGGAGATGGAGCTACACTTACACTATCCAAACTGACCGGCATCTTTGGTGACGAAAAGATCCATGGCACAGAGCAATCGTTGCTTAAGGTAGGATCTGTAATCAACGAATTATCACAAAACTGCTCTGCATCTGCTCCGTATCTCGCTGAATTTGCAAGCCGTATGGGAGGTGTTGCGTCACAGGCAAACATGACCATACAGCAGATTATGGGATTTGCAGCTGTGCTCGACACCAATAATCAAAAAGTAGAAGCCTCGTCAACAGCCCTGTCGCAAGTCATAGTACGGTTGTATCAGGATCCGGCCAAGTATGCCAAGGTCGCAGGACTTGATGTCAAAGAGTTCTCGGATCTGATGAAGAAGGATGCCAACGCAGCTCTGCTACTATTCCTCGACACACTTAATAAAGTCGGAGGCATGGATAAACTTTCGCCGATGTTCAAGGATATGGGCGAGACCGGTAGTCATGCCATTTCTGCACTCTCAACATTGGCAGCCAAAATAAAAGATGTTAAATCACAACAAGAGGAAGCTAATAAGGCTTATGAAGAGGGCACATCCGTTACCGCTGAATTTAATGTACAGAACAACACCGAACAGGCCGGACTCGAGAAGGCGCGGAAAAAGTTCAATGAGATCGCGGTGGCGTTAGGCAAGGAGTTGTTGCCAGTTATGCGTCACTGCATATCCGGCACATCTATGATGACACGCACCCTGTTGACTTTGATAACATTTATCAAAGATCATAAAGAGGCCATCATCGTAGCTACAGCCGCTTTGGTTACTTATCACACTGCGATATTTGTAACCTCCGGAAGGCTCAAAACTTTGTATCTAACACAATTGGCGGTTGTCAAGAGTCTCACTCTGACGAAAGGGGCGCTGACGCTCCTGAGCCCATTATGGACTATAGCAGTCAACGGGGTACAATTTTTCACCAACGGCATGAAGGTTAACATTGCTATGCAGCGGAGATGGGTTAAGTCGATGACCGCCTTTAAGACTTTGATCCGTGGATTTAATCCGTGGGTCATCGGCCTGACCGCAGCTGTGGTTGCGCTCGGCAGTGCATACGTCTTGATGTCAAAAAGGCAGACGGCTGCACAACGTGATATACAGGCGGCGGAATCGGAGGCCGCCCGTAAAACCGGGGAGCGTCGGGGACAGATTGAGTTGCTTATCGCCACGGCCAAAAATGAGGAGTTATCTCTCGATCGCCGCAAAAGGGCTATCGAGAAACTCAACCGCATGATTCCTAATTACAATGCACAACTCGATGAGACGAGTCGAAAATATACGGCAAATAAAGATGCTCTTGATGATTATCTCGACTCATTGCAAAAAAGATATATGCTTGAGAGTATGGAGGGAAAGATCAAGGATCTTTCGGGCGAGGCCGCTGACCTTAACATAAAACGCGACGAGATCGTGAAGCAGAAGGGGAAAGACCCGGAAGGACAGAGGCAAGCTAATCTCGCTAAACAGGCGAAGCTTATATCCGGCGGAATGGCCGGATCGGCGCTTATTACAGGCGGCACAGACTATGATGCTCAATTAAAGCGTGTAGATAATCGTCTTGCCGACATAAACGATCGTATTAAGCAGATAAAGGAATCATATAATCAGGTAGCAAAAGAGTTTGACAAAACAACTCCAGTAAATGAGCCCGAAGAGGAGCCGGAGGAGTCTCCCTACAACCCTGGACTGAGCGATAAGGAGTTGAAGAAGCTTGAAACTGAGAGTAAGAAACGAATCAAAGCGGCTCTTGATGCGGTGAAGCAGGAGCGTGATCAGGCCGAGGCTGTCAATCTTGCATCATATTCTGCAGGGGAGAAAAACTACCGCGAATATATCGAGGAGAAGCAGCGAATAGAGGCCGCATATTACATCAAGGCTAAGGCTGCCCTCGAGAAAGAAGGTCAAGCGGAGAGTGACGAGTATGCAGCTCTTTGCAAAAAGCAGGAAGAAGCTCTGGCGAAGCATCTGACCGTGCGTCGCCAAATAAGCGCGGAGGCTATCGAGCAGGAGCATAAGGACAAAGTCAATGCTCTTACAGCCATGTTTTACGATCCGTCGAGTGCCATATTTCAGAACGAAGTGGCCTATCGTGAGGCATTATTCCGCGAAGATCTGGATTATATGACCCGGAAGCGGGATCTCTATGAGAAGGGGTCGAAGGAACGTTACGACATTGAGCGGCAGATAAACGATAAAATCGCCGAAGAGCAGCTTCGGAAACAGAAGGAGACGTCAGAGAAGCTTAGGACCTTTCAGGAGAAGTACAATCCGGCCGAACTGAGGAAGGCACAGATGGCTGCTGAACTTGCGGTCATCGAGGAGTTGCACAAAAAATCCCTGATCTCCGAGGAGGATTATCAGGAAGCACTCAGGAAAATCAAGGAGGAGTACCGACATAAATCCACCGATGATTTTTATGAAGCCGCCAACGAATACGATGCTTTCATCTATGACCTCTACACTAAAATAACTGACGTTACAGAGTCTTTGAAAGAAAACGGAGAACTGAATCTTGATGACTGGACTAAAATAGCAGCTTCTGCAGCGCAGGTGGTTGGAGCCATAGCCTCTCAGTTCTCAGCCTACATGAATGCTGAAAGGGATGTCGAGTTGGCCAAGATCGAGGAACGTTATGACAAGGAGATTGAGGCGGCCGGAAACAATACCAAGAAGCGGGAAAAACTGGAGGCTGAAAAAGAGAAGGAGATTGCCAAGGTCAAGAACCAGTATAATAAAAAGGCTATGGGGATGGAGATCGCACAGGCCATCGCTCAGACTGCATCAAATGCACTGGGAGCATACGGCGCAATGGTTAAGATCCCGGTTGTTGGTCCGGCCTTGGCTGCGGCCGCGGCTGCAATGGCGACCGCTGCAGGCATGATACAGATCGCGACGATCAAGAAACAGCATCAGGCGGAGGCCGCCGGCTACTATGCCGGTGGATTTACCAAGCGATCCAACGACAACAGGGAGGAGGCCGGCGTGGTACATGCCAACGAGTTTGTGGCCAATCATCAGGCTGTGGCCAATCCTGCCATCTCTCCTGTCTTGAGTCTGCTCGATCATGCACAGCGCAACAATACGGTTGCGCGACTGACGAGAGAGGATGTCAGCAATGCGATCGGACAGGGTGTCGGGGTGAGTGCGAGAGGGGTGATGACCGCGCCGGAGGTTGTCACTGTTACAGCTCCAGGGCAAGACACATCCGACAAGGTGGCCGCCGCTCTTGATCGCACAGCTATCACTATCGATAGGCTTAACAACAAGATCGACGAGGGCATCAGCAGTTATGTTGTTATGGATGGAGAGCAGGGATTTGACAATCAGTACCGCAGGTTTCAAAAGTTGAAAAATACTCCTAAACGATGATACAGTTATTCCTTGACGGTAAACCGGTGCAGATCAAAAGCACCACTAAAATCAAACTGACACTCGAAAACTCTTTTTTTTCGACGGGCAGCGAATACACCTATGAGGTAGAGTTACCGTTGGCACTAAAAGACAACCGCGCGTTTTTTGGAGCGATGGGTAGACTCGATGTGGCCAAACCGACCAGACAGTACAAAGCCCGCCTTATGTATAATAACCGCACTGTGCTCGATGGGGCGGCAAACATTACGCAGATCACCAATCATAGTGTTAAATTGCAACTGCTCGGACAGCTTGCCATGCATAATAGCAATGACAAAGAGGACAGAGTGTATATCGATGAGCTTGATTTGGGTAATTTTGCTATGGATCTGGCACCGGAGGTCTACGGCAAGACGGCCACAGGACCGGCGTTTGCCTACGGCCGCACTGACGGCCGCAATACGCTTGGCGTGGACTCCTGGGCTAACGATCCCAACAAACCGATACAGTTTTACCCCTGCCGCAACACAAGTGTTGATGCGGTGGCTAACGACTGGGCGGCAGAGGTCAATGCGGCCGGTACCGGCCTTATGATATCGTGGATCCCTTGCAAGTGGCGAAAAGGAGAAAGCGGTACGGATCTTAAAGACTATTCGGGAAGAATCATGTCACCTCAGCCGATGTTATGGTATCTGATAAAAAAGATAGCGGCAGCCATCGGGCGCACTATTGATGATTCTGACAATATATTCAAAAGCGACCCGTATCTATCGAGGGTGTTTTTGCCTTTTGCCGGTGGTTACTCGCAGTATAACGTTAATCTGCCACACTGGACTATCGGCGAATTTTGGACGCAGTTGCAGAACACTTTCGGGGTTGTCATTGATTCGGGAGCGTCCGGAGCAGGACTGCGCATCCGGAGCAGGACTAACTACTATGAGTCCGCCACTAAGATTACATCGATAGACCGGATGCTCGACGAGTACACGTTAACTCCGGAGGATGACACGGAATCGGACATCTCTGTCAGCAACGTTGGGTTTGCCGATGCGGAGTTGTCTCCGGTGGATCTGCTCGATGAGGCAGTTAGAGGATCGGCAAAGATTGATCAGAGCTTCGACAGCATCGAGGCTATCATCTCGCACATGGGGACTATGTCGGCCGCAGCGGCAACCCAGTGGCGTAACGATCGACGCAATACTATTTTCAGATGCCGGGATGGCCGTCATTATGTTTTTTTTGCTGATAACGATGGCTCCCCTGCTTTTCGGAGGGTCGACATGTATGCGCCACGCATCGTCAAGGAGTCGAGCAATGAGGTCGACATCGAGCTGAAATTTGTGCCCTGCGCCATTGCAGAGCATGACTTCCGCGCTTTTAAGCATGTCTCGGGCAACCGGCATCCGGGCGCCGCAGCTTATACCCCTGACACCTTATTTACAGGATGGATATACGAGCATCCGGACAGGACGGACACTCTCGATCTTGCTGATGATTCCGACGCAGATTTCATTCTGGAGGATATGATCATGGGCAATGATACTGTAACCACAGACAGCGACAAAAAACCGGATGTAATATATATGGCGTTAACACCGTTGGCGTGGAATCCCATAAAGATTATTGTCGACAAAGTGGAAAGGTTAATAAACTGGCCGCGGCCGAGTATGGCATGGGGTGACAGGGCTGTGGATGGGACATTTGCCAATCTCGATGACCGCATGAGTCTGGCGTTAAACAGGGTGGATGACGAGACCAATTTGCACACCGTCACAATCGGAAGCAATGGAGACCAGGAGGTTGTCATTGACACCCTGCAGAGGTATTGCATTAAGTTCGTTGATGTCAAAGTGCCTGAGGTCGACTCTATATTTTTGCTGCACAACCAAAAATATGTGTGCCAAAAAATCGAATGCGATCTTCCCGCAAACGGGGGTGATATGCTGATAACCGGTTACTTTTACCGCATCAGGCTATAGCACGCCCCGAAATGCTATGACCTCCTCGTGAACTGGCTGATCACGCCCCTGAAGATATCGGTTGGTGGTCGAGATGTCAGTGTGCCGGGCTTGATCGCGCGCAACTACAATACCTGCGGAGTTGGCAAGATCCCGGATCCCGGAATCTTTGAGCGAGTAAAACTGATAACATGGCGACCATCCGAGCGTAGAGCGCAGTTTGCACCATTCGCGCGAGAACAGATTTTTGTCTCCGATAGTTGCAGAGGGTCTTAATCCTGGTCCAAAAATGTACATGCCGCCGGGATAGTCAAACAGACCGAGGTCGAGCATCAGGGTCAGGATCTCGCGATTGATGGCAACGTTGGCGTCGCGCTTGTTTTTCGAGATCTCACCACTGACGAAGATCTGCATGTCTTTAACGCTGATATCGTTGATGCGGATATGGCGCAGCTCACCGGGCCGGATGAAAGTGTAATACTCCATCCGGCAAGCGAGCAGCATCCACTTGTCGTGCTCCGACAAGTAATCGTTAAGACGCCTCAGCATCGACTTGGTCAACGGCTGGCGTTTTTTTGCCGAAACCTTCAGATTTTTGATAGGATCCACAGGGTTTGACTGGATGAAATTCCTGTCGACGAAAAAAGTAAACAGCGATGAAAGGAAGCCGCGGTAATTATTTCTGGTTCGCGCTGTCACACCTTGTTTTAGATACAGTTTATCGAGGTATGTAACCAACATCGACGTGGTGATTTGCCTGACCTCCCTCGGACGCCGCGACAAGCTGTCAAGATATGCCTCAAAAAGTTTTAGGAAACTGAGGTTAGTTTTGATCGATTTCTCTTTTTGTTGTCGCTGCACATGCTCTTTGTAGAGGGTGAACGCATCTTTTAATAGGATCGGCGCTTCTTTTTGCTCGACAATCTGCCACGGAGTCCATCCAGTCCTCAACAAATTGACGATACTGACGATTAACTCTGTTGCGTATTGGTGACGCTGAATTTTGCTTTTTATGGTATTAAGATTGTACTTTTTTCGGCGCATCTGACCTGTGGCCGGATCGAGCGCATAAAAATCAACATACCATGATTTGCCGGTATGGAGCTTCGGATATGTATATCCGAGAGGATGGGACTGAGATAACAATTTTAATGCTTCAAAATGACACATTTTTTTAGACATTTCTTGCGGAAACATCAAACATGACACATGT
>Ga0183011_11144_pt1 | contig 10034 bp, 9 predicted proteins | sample NAcewD2O_March_FD_122322 | JGI IMG/M metagenome (GOLD analysis project Ga0183011, IMG submission 122322) | Mouse cecal microbial communities from Vienna, Austria - N-Acetylneuraminic amended D2O_March | ecosystem: Host-associated > Mammals > Digestive system > Large intestine > Cecum | place... | reverse complement strand
CATCGAGCGGATGAAGGAGGACATTGAAAGGTATCAGACTGTTGTTCAAAGAGATATGAGCGGCAACCCTGTCAACAATCTGATTTTAGACACTTGTCATCTTCGTGACGAGCAGAACATGGGTATCCACCTGCAAGGTCTGGCGATGAAAACCGACACCCACGGACAGTACAAGCGTATCGGAGAAATCTATGGCTTCCCCATCAGCATTATCTCCGAGCGTGTGCTGGCCGACGGCAAGGAGACCGTTCAGAACAGATTTGTGGTTGAAGGCAACTACAAATACAAATTCAACAACGGCTTCATTGCAATGTCCGACACCCATGCCGCCTGCATGAACTTCGTCAACGCACTGGAGAAGATACCCGGTATCATCGCCCAGTATGAGGAACACACCGCCAAACTCAAAGCCGACGTTCCCCAGCTCGAAGCCATTGTCGCCAAACAGTGGGGCAAAGAGGACGAGTTGAAACAACTCAAATCCGACCTCGCCGCCCTCGACCGCAAAATCACCGTCGCCCTCGCTCCAAAACAAGATGAGAATGGCGGCACTGAGAATAAGCAGAAGCAATCCCAGCAGTCTCAGCCGGATGTCAATGCCGTTAATGTCCGCACAAGCGCCTCTCCTCAGGGACAAAATCCCTCGATGGTAGCTGAACCTAACCCCGTTTATCCAGTTCTGACAAGTACTCCGCGTTTCTCTTCTCGACATTCCGGAATTTGACTATAAGCAATAGACAGATCAGACTTTAATGTCTGGTCTGTCATTATTTTGAGATGACCAGCAATAAGATAAGTTTTAAGGAGTCAACAACCTTTGTATTTTTTAAGTTTGATTTCCATTACTACAATCATCAGAGGTCTTGTTCACAAATGGATAGGTTCTTTTTTAGTGCCTTCGCTCAGATTGAAATAATCCTTTAAATACATTAATAAGCCAGTTGCGAATGCAACCATCACAGCAGGAAATCCGGAACTCAAAAAAAGCCATAGAGAATATTCACGATACCTATCCTTTAAATATTTATGTGCATTGTCTATAATTTCAGGAATATCATTAAATTGACAATTAAGGGCGTGTATATAGCCTATACCTAAACTCCTTTTAAACTCAAGTTGAATATCCTCAGGAAGATGTTTTGTTGGAACAGTTTCGGCGAGTTGTCGAATCACAGAAGTAAAACTTACCAAGAGACAACGTGTGGAATTGGAGTACATAGAGCACTTCGATCCCAGGCCGTTTATGCAGAAACGAAGCCGTATAATATAGGACAAAGCCGATGGTCTGCCATCAAAGGAGATAGCGAAAAAACTGTTGTGTTCGGAACACAAGGTCGTCCAATGGGTAAAACGGTATTTCGAACAGGGTGTGGACGGTCTGCGGAACAAACCGGGACAGGGAGCCAAGCCCATAATGGACTCATCGAACGAGGAGGCAGTGAGGCTTGCTATCGAAAAGGACAGGCTAAGCGTAATGAAGGCCAAGGAGAGATGGCAGCAGGCAACAAGCAAGGAGGCGTGCCGCGACACGTACAGGGCCTTTTTATCAGCCTTGGCGCAAGATTTGGACATATAAGGGAAACGATCAATGGAACACCCTCGCCGCAGCTCTACGCTTATAAGAAGGAGAAGCGGCAAGAGCTTGGACGTCAGTATCGTGAAGGCCTTATTGACCTCTATTTTGGAGACGGAAGCTTCACTTGTACCGAAGGATATGTGCCATACGGCTGGCAGTTTCCCGGTGAGAACATCACCATTCCATCGGCCTGTGGCGCAAGACTCAATATCCGGGGAATGATTGACTACAACAGCCGGTATCATGGCTTCTGTTCCACCGAAAGCATGACATCCGAACGCATAGAGGATTTCATTGGCAGGTTCTCCCTTACAATAAGGAAGAACACATTCATCGTGCTTGACAACACCAAAGTACACAGAAGCAAGTATATGAAGGAAATGAGAAAAATATGGGAGAAACGGGGACTTTACCTTTTCTTCCTGCCTCCTTATTCCCCTCATTTCAACATTGCCGAGACTCTTTGGAGAATGCTCAAGGGGCAGTGGATACAGCCTGCGGATTATGTCTCGACTGACAATCTTTTCTATGCTGTCAATCGGGATCTTGCCGGACTGGTAACATCCCACTTTATCAACTTCTCCAAAAGGGCCCGATATGTTCATTTATTTTTCTTAATTACTTACATAATTATATATTATATCATAGTAAGATGGTACATGATAATGATTTATACTTAAGATTGTCGGGCACAGCGAAACTCAAAGCCGATATTTCCCAGCTTGAAGCCATCGTTGCCAAATATGATTTTGAGATTTTGTTTCGCTAAAACACAATATTTAGAAAAATATTATGTATCAATTACATTAATATGTGCTGTATGATACTTTCTCCTTCTGAATATGGATAAGGCATAAAGCACACTACTGATATTAGTACAATAAAGATTACTATAATTATAATCGTTCCCCATCTCACAAGAGCTGGAGGGATTTCACCAAGAAAATTTCTGACTTTCTCTGAACGGAGTTCTATTTGAGGTTCTTTATCCATTATTATTTTTATATTATTAAACATTTACTGTGTTGATGATTAATACAGATGGACAATCATGAATATATTGGCCTTTGTAATTTTACCGAATCATTGATTAAACTATCATTGATCTAATATATCGTGCAAACAGAGCTTTAACACGAGTAATTATTTCTTTATATTAGAGCTTATGATAATACCTATTTACCAATCCTATTTGTTATTATTTCAAGATTGCTGAAGCTGCTCCCGATTGTTCGCCGACTTCATTGCCTCGCTGTACTTTCTTGCCGTAGCCGATTGTATAAGTGGCTGTGAAGTTTATGCGTGGGTGTGATGAGGTACCGATAACAGTCTGTAATTCGCTATAATATGGTGAAACAATGGCGTTTGTCGCACCTGCCCATCCTTTGTTCAAGAAGTTGGCGACCATGATACGTAGATTCCAATTGTCATTGGCCCATCCAACAGTTATGCTATGAAAATTACGGATTTTTTTTATTTGAGGAGACGCCGAATCCATACTTTTTTGAGAACTCTCATAATAGGCTTGAAAATAGAAGCTTCCGAGATAATAACTTGCTTGAACTATCATCCTAAACGGATTGTATTTCTCATTAAAGTATCCTGTGGATTTATAGAACGATTGACAGGGATTGGCATAGAGTTGGAGCTTCCCATCAAGCAGTTTCCAGTTGACAGCAATACCAATATCACCATTAAGATAATCACCGTTATTTATATATGACCGTAACAAGGCTTTTCCATCCTCATAGGGAGTATAGACAAGCAACTGGCGATCATATATGCCAAAGTATCGTCCGTATGCACTCATGCTAAAAGCATTTGAAGGCATCCATGTGTATGATATGTTTCCGATAGTTTGATTGCTGTTTCTCAACAATGGGTTTCCGGTAATATACATAAACTCGTTTTCGCGAAAAATATCTGAGGACTTTTGAGAAACTCCGAGACTATTTGTGACATATTGGAAATATATTGAAAAACTATTTTTTTGATTTGGAACGTATCTCACATTGAGATGTGTAAGAGGGTAACTAAAACTGTTTTTCTGTCTGTTTATGTTGTTGTTTTCCCATGCCCATCCAGCATCAAAATTTACTGCTATTTTGGGCGTACGGAATTCATATCCAACCATTGCAGCAGTGAAATCATTGTAGAATTTATCCTTGTATTCATCGTTTCCTGTGTAGTTAATGTGATTGATAATTTCTCCTCGATTGGTCCCTAGCATCACTGAATGTTTCTGACCGAAATTTTTTCGGATATACAAATTTAGACGGTAATAATATGCGTCCTCTTTAGCATGACGATAAATTGTCGGCTGATTTGATGCTGAATAATTAGTATCGTCATTACCGTGGGTATAGTTGAAAGATGGAGAGAAGTCAATCGAAAATCCTTTTGGAAGAGCGAAGAAATATGTACCTGAATAGGCAACGGAATTTGAACGGTTTGGATTCTTTCTTTCAAATGAATGTTCTTGTGCTGAATTAGGCAAATACTCCAATTTCCCGGAATATTTATTGAAAGGCGTACTTAAACCAATGAATGCTAATAAATTGCGTATCTGGACCGTATTGCTGTTATAGGTGGCGCGGAAAGTAATTGGATATTGATTCTGCTTATAATGTGATGATTCTAGATTTTCCTTGCGTATTACAGAATATTCCTTGCCGTCGTTATCTGTAAGTCGGTAAATGCTCTCTGTAGAATTTCCTATATGGTGGTTGCTCCAGTTATTGGCACCGACATACAAGTCGTATGTCATCTTTTTGTATGCGAACTTAGAGAAGATGTTGACACGGCTTGATAGACCCACAAGGAAATTCTCATTCGCTGTTATCTTCGTATAACCGCCGTACGCATATTCCTGCACGATAATGTTTAAAACTCTCTCTGCCCCATGGAAACGAGGGTCGGTGGGAAATTCAAGATAATCCACACGCCTCACATCCGCAGTGCGCATTCCTTCCATTTCCTCTTTGGAAGCCTCACGGAAATTGATGTAAACGGCTACGCTGCCGCCTACATTGTCGGTGACGGTCTCATCAATCGGATTTATCCTGATTTGAGGGATAGCCATCTGCTGAAGAAGATCCATAGCGTTTTGAGCTGCATTTTTTTGCTTTGCTGACGGGGTATAGGTCAATTTTGCCGATGATGTGCGATGCATCTGTGCTTGTACAACCACCTCGTTCAGTTCTTTTGTCTTTAACGTATCGGGCTGATCTTGAGCATACGATGAAAAAAAGATAGACAGAGATACAAAGATCAACACCATTATCTTCTTGAAAATTATTAGATTTTTCATTTTCATTATTGGGTTTGAATTTGTAATTTAGTTTCCTAATTCAAGTTGGTTTTTAATGAGGTTATAGTATGCCCCTTTCTTATTTATAAGAGTTGAATGGTTCCCTGATTCAACAACCTTTCCTCCGTCGAGTACGATTATCTGATCAGCGTTCTTGACTGTCGATAAGCGATGTGCAACAACAATGACTGTTCTTCCTTTATAGAACTCATCAAGGTTTTCTACAATTGCTCTCTCGTTTTTAGCATCTAGAGCGTTAGTCGCTTCATCGAGAAAGATGAAGTCTGGATTCTTATAGACTGCTCTGGCAATGAGTATTCGTTGTTTCTGTCCCTGACTTAAACCTATACCATCGCGCCCGATTTGAGTATTATATTTCAGTGGAAGCCCCATAATATAATCATGAATATTGGCTATTTTAGCTGCTTTTTCAAGACGTTCTACGTCTATCTCACTATCATCGACTGCGATATTGCGGGCTATTGATTCCGAGAATATTACACCGTCCTGCATGACGACACCACAATGTCGGCGCCACCATTTAAGATTGTATTCATTTATGTTTCTTTCGGCAATCGAGATTGATCCTGACATGACAGGATAATAGCCAAGCATGAGTTTTATAAGCGTTGTCTTGCCGCTGCCAGATGCACCCACAATAGCCGTTACTTTAGCCTCAGGAATATTGAAAGAAACACCTTCTATTGTCTTTTTTAGAGCATGTGGATCATATTTGAAATCAACGTTTTCGAGATTTATTGATTTATTGGATTCAAATTTAGTTATTTGATTATCAGTTGTTTCTTCATTCTTCCCTTCGTGTATTTCATTGATACGTTCAAGAGAAATCTTGACATCTTGAAGTGAGTAGATGAATGACATTAGCTGTTCCACAGGAGAATTTAATTGCCCGATAATATATTGCACAGCAAGCATCGCCCCCAACGTCATCTGTCCATTGATTACGGAGGTTGCCGCTAGGACGGTGATAATAATATTTTTGACTTCGTTTATAAAAATAGAGCCAGCTTCCTGAGTTTGTTGAAGTTTTAACGACTTCATCTGAACATAGAAAAGATCTGCTTGAGTATCTTCCCATTCCCACCTTCTACGTTGTTCACAATCCTGCAATTTTATTTCCTGCATGGAGTTTATGAACTGATATGTATTGTTCTGATTGGTTGCTTGTTTCTCGAATAAATCATAATCAAGGACTTTTCGTTTCCTCAGGAAAGAGGTTATCCAAAATCCATAGGAAACACTACCTATTGCAAAGACCCCGAAAACCAACGGATTATAGACAAATAGGACGATACCGAATATAATGAAACTAAGGAATGTGAAGATGATATTAAGTACTTGTCCCGTAAGGAAATTTTGTACACGGGTATGGTCTCCAATTCGTTGCAAAAGATCCCCCATAAGCTTTGTGTCGAAGAAAGACATAGGTAGTTTTAACAACTTTATAAAAAAATCGCTTACAAGAGATATGTTGATGCGCATGGAGATATGGAGCAATAGCCATCGTCGTATAAAATCTGTTGCTGTGCGGCCAATAACTATCATGAGTTCCCCAAGAAGAATCAGCCAAATAAGACCGATATCTTCATGCCTTATGCCTAAATCCACAATAGCCTGTGTTAGAAAAGGCATAATCATCTGAAGCACACATCCAATAGCAAGTCCAGCGACAATTTGAATAAAATATTGTTTATATGAAGTAATATAACGAAAAAGAAACTTGAACGATCGAGGAGGGGTGTTTTTTGTCGAATCTATATGATTTGAGTAGAATCTTGACGTCGGGCGGAACAAAATAACAACTCCTTTTTCCATGCAATTGGTGACAGTTCCACACCAATGCTTTTTAAACTCATTAATTGGATACTTAATTAAGCCTTTTGCAGGGTCAGCTACGAAAAAAAACTTATTCGATGTTTTATATAATACAACAAAATGGTTCTGATTCCAATGTAAAATACAAGGAAGTACGGTTTTTCTTAGACTATTTAAATCCATAAGACCGGCAAAACTTTCTAATCCAATATTTGAAGCAGTACTAGATATACTTTGCACAGATACCCCCTCAATTGTACTGCCACAACGTTTATTTAATTCAGATAAAGAATATTTAACACCATGATAATGACATATCATAGCCAAAGATGCTATACCACACTGCATAGCATCTTGTTGTTTATAAAAAGTAAACCGGCTCATATGGTTTTAAACTATATTTGATATTGTCTCAAACATATACTCTCCTTTGTTTAATTCGTATATAAACTCAAGATGTAAAGGGAAGACACAATAATTACTATCGTTAAGCATCAGATTACCCTTATATGAACAATTATTATCATGAGGATTTCATTTATGAATTCTCTATAATATTCACATCTATATTTGATGAAGAAACGTTATGACAAAATATTAAAGACTTTATCATTCTCAACTTCTTGTTTTCATCAAAATTTAAGATACAATGTCTTTGTCCTTCATGCTCCATCGCATACTGTCTGCATCCACCGTTGCACAGAGGCAACATATAGCATTGCTCGCAAGCCGGATTTTTAAATCGTATTGACATTCTTTTATGAAATCGTTCATTCCATTCTATTTCTCCTCTGTCATTAAGGATACCTTCTGCAGATTCGTGAGTAAAATCTCGAGCATTGCATTTGTAAACTAGACCATTATAATTAATAACTGCCTGATTCCTTTTATCTGCATAACATGCGTACTGGAATCCACCTTCAGTGAGATCATTCAATAATGTTAGACCTGCATTATTCGCTGATTCGTAAAGCCACTCAATCTCATTGTCAGATAAATTTCCTATATCTTGCCAAACTTGATTTAATGAAATTACAATATACTGTTTGTATTTGGAGTCAAATTTGCCAAAATGATGGAATACATCTTTTAGAGAATTATAATTGTTTGATGTATAATTTATCCTAAGGATAACATACATCTCAGATTGACAAATCAATTCTATGTTTCTAATGATTGTAGCGTATGAACCAACATTATTTGAAACGAATCGGATTTGATTATGTTTATCTTCATTTCCGTCTAAAGTTATCTGAAAACTATTAACACCTAACTCTTTCAACTCAAGTATACGTTCTTTATTTAATAGATAGCCATTTGTAGTAATGTGGACTATAGTTGAAAAATCGTTGCTATTTTTCAGTTCATTCATATATTGCAGAAGGGGGAGTATTACTCTCTTATACTGTAATAGTGGTTCTCCGCCAAAAAAGGACAGTTTAATTATTTTAAACCGCTCCTCAATAGCCTTTTTATATAGTAATAATTGAGCCTTATGGAGAACTTGAGGATCCATGATCATTTTATTGCTATGATTTTCATAGCAATACCAACAGTTAAAATTACAATTCAATGTCGGATTTATTATGACATGAAACATAGTATCATCATTGTCAATAGATTCTAATGATTTAGTTATTTCTATGTATTCGTCATAGTTGTCTGGAACTATTGCCCCTATTGATTTTAGAGCCCCTTTATAGTCTTCCGGTAAACTTTCGACATCCTTTACAGAATCAAAAAAATCAAGAAATTCTTTCGTTAAAAGAATTAAACTTTGAGTCCTTGTATTGAAAAGGATATAAGCTGTTTTATAGGGGATAATAACGTTATATCTACTTTTTTTCATATAATAATGCTGGTTATAGTGTAAAGATGGGGGTTGTCAAGATCTTGGCCATATTTCTTGACACCCCCCTTTAAAGGATTAGCAACGACATGCGCAACCCCAACCAGAAACATCAACATTGACATTTCTGGAAATGGTTGTCGTTGAATCGTCTGCTTTGTTCAGAGAAAGTACGGTATAACCACCTTTCAAAGATATCGCTCCGTTTTCATCCAGCATTTCTAATGCTTTCAAAGATTCTTCAAATCGATTCATAACTATTTAGTATTTATGATGAAGTTTATCTTCAATTTATCTGCCGCCCATTAACGCAGTTTGGCTTCTACGGCTTTTATACAGGATGCTCTGTTTCGGTCTGATATCATTCCTTGTCTTTCGACTTTACAAAAGTATAATATAGCCATTGTTCAAGTTACACCCAAAAGGGTGATTATAGCTGTAAGGCTAATGCGAAATGTGTTGTTTCACCCTTTAGGATATTAAAAAAAAGCCGCTTTGTGGTAGAAGGTAACTACAAATACAAGTTCAACAACGGATTCATAGCCATGAGCGACACCCATGCCGCCTGCATGAACTTCGTCAATGCTATAGAGACAATACCCAGAATCATTGCTCACCAGTACGAGGAACGCACCGCCAAACTCAAAGCCGACGTTCCCCAATACTCGAAATCCATCGTGGCAATGACATGGGGTAAGAAAGACGAGTTGAAATAACTCAAATCCAATATTGCCGCTCTCGACCGCAAAATAACCGCCGTCCTTGATCCCAAGAACGAGGAACAGGATGACGAGGAAAACGAGCCTGATGTGCAGCAATAAATCACTAAAATCATTTCTTCACAATCCTTAAAACAGCAGGAAGATAAATTTTCTCTTGTTGCAGCTTCTCGACAGAATTATCTATTAACAACCTTTATTCATACGCCTTATCGCATCACCAGAGTATAATAGATTATAAACAAATGAAGCCATATTGCATGGGAATCCTATCTATTGCGATATGGCTACTTGTTAACAACACGTATTTGTGGACTAATCTCAAGAAAAAGATTTCTGTTAATTATGGTTTTTCAGAGTCTGCCCTTATTGCATTTAAACTAAGTGTAAATCATACATAACCAAGAGCCAAATTATATCACATCCGGCATACAAATCATTTAACGCGAGTTCGGGATAAGAACTTTATGTTTTTCAACCAAGCAAAAGACATAGAGTATTGGGCGGCCTTTCAAGGTCGCCTGATTTATTTGTACAGTTTGGTGTTAATCCCAAAGGACAAGCTGCCCGTTTGACTCGGGAACCTCAAAGTCAAAGTTCACTTCCGGCTTTGTGGCGAAGAAACAATACGCCCCCATTGCCGCAAGCAGGTTCATGAGGAAGCTGTGTACACTACGATGGCGGGAGTGGACGAGCTGCGCCACATTCTTCAGCATGTCGTTTATGGATTCGATGATGCTCCTT
>Ga0183011_11141_pt1 | contig 10043 bp, 6 predicted proteins | sample NAcewD2O_March_FD_122322 | JGI IMG/M metagenome (GOLD analysis project Ga0183011, IMG submission 122322) | Mouse cecal microbial communities from Vienna, Austria - N-Acetylneuraminic amended D2O_March | ecosystem: Host-associated > Mammals > Digestive system > Large intestine > Cecum | place... | reverse complement strand
CTCGCCATTTTTCTCCCTGAATGGATTTTAGGAATACTGGGGATCCTGCCTATTTATATGGCTCTGCATGACAACGATGAAGACCCAACTCATGCAGAAAAGCACGGCCCAATTATTACCACCTTAATAACCTATCTGGCAGTTTGCGCTGGTTGTAACCTCTCAATTTTCTTACCAATTTTAACGAATCTTACCTTCCAGCAATTTACTCAAGCACTTCTTTTTATCGCAGTTCTTTCAATTGCGATTGTGATTCTCATTAAGGGAATTGGTAATATTCCACTAATCAAGCAAACAATGCAACATTATAGCGAAAGCTTAATGAAAGTCATTTATATCGGTGTTGGTTGTTATGTTTTTTGGGACAGTGGATTAATTACCCACCTTATCCACCTTCTTTAGTTTGGTATAATAATTACTAAACCGATTAAAAGGAGGAGCAGCAACCATTGTCTTCCACACAAGCCTTTATTGATGAAGCTGCTAAAATCTATAAAGTTTTAAGTAATAGTACACGTTTAAACATCTTGTATTATCTTCGGCACTATGACGGTGAAGCTGATGTTAAAACGATCGTCAATGATCTTCATCTTGCGCAACCGATCATCTCAAAGCAACTCGGTATTTTGTATCGCTACCAGTTAGTCAGTCGCCATAAAGAAGGGACCCGCGTTTACTACGCTTTAGATGATCCTCATGTTATTGAAATGATTGATGACATGCTAAAACACGTTAAACACGAAATAAAGGGCGAACCACATCCCCGAAATTTATATAAATAAAGAGTGAACAGGAAACAACCATTAACGATATTCCCTATTCACTCTTTTTGTTATTGATTATTTTTCACTCTTCCGTTTCCCAAAACCAAAGAGACTAGCAAAGGCAGTCACAAGACCTAAACCAATAATTGCAGTTGAATCTTGATTACCAGTTTGTGGAAGCTTATTGTTCGCTTCTTTATTCAGGGCAGCTGGTTTAGCTGAAACTACTTGGTTAATAACAGGTATTTCACTAGATTCTTCAACTGGCTTTGTTGGTTGTTGAACTGGTGCTTCAGGAGCCGGAACAGTTGGTTGCGGTTGACTTGGTGTTGGCGTTTCCTCAGCAGGTTCATTTGGCTTTTCTGGTTCTGGTGTTGTTGGCTCTTCAGGTGTCGGTTCTTCTGGAGTTGGCTTATTTGGTTCTTCATCTTTAGTATATTTGACAACATACTCAAGGTTTTCGCTATCATAAGTAATTGTCTTTCCTGGAATCTCCGCATGATCTGGTGTAAAACCGTCAATTGTTGGACTCTTCACTGGATTAATTGTTTGAGCCGGACTCCAAGTATCAGAAACCACCTCATCTGTCCATGGATCTCTAACAATTGTATGCGTAAAGTCAAGAGTAATTGTATTATCTGCTGGAAGCGTTGGACGATCTTCAGTTACTCCATCAGCATATTCATATTTGATCGTCTGAGTAACCGTCTTGTCTTCCGTTGTCACCTTGCCTGGCGCATACTGAACAATGTACTCAGTATCAGGATTTTCATGAGTTACTGCACTATCACTACCGGCTTGAGCTTGATCAGCATAGTAACCATTGAGCGTTGGCGTTGTGACAATGATAAACTTCTGCGCTGGACTCCATGTGTCAGAAATCACTTCATCTGTCCATGGATTGGTCAAAATTGTTCGAGTGAAGGTTAAAGATTGAACATTAGTCTTAGGCAATGCTGGACGACCTTCAGTTACCCCATCAGCATATACGTACTTAACAGTTTGGGCAACATTCTTTGTCTCTGTGGTTGTCTTAGCTGGAGCATACTTAATAACATATTCGGTATCGGCATCGTCATAATTTACTGCTGCATCACTACCTGCCTGAGCTCGGTCGGCATAGTACCCAGGAATGTTTGGTGTATTAACAATCTTAAAGTTTTGTGCTGGACTCCATTCACGGGAACTAATTTCACCAGTGATTGGATTGCGCTTAATCGTTTCGATAAAGGTTAAGGTTTGCACATCGTCTGTTGGTAGAGCTGGTCGATTGGTGGTTTCACCATCCGCATATACATACTTAATCGTTTGCGTAATAGTCTTTGTATTTTCAGTGGTATCTGGTGCTAAGTAGTAAACATCATAAGTCGTGTCTGGACTTTCATTTGTTACTTCGGCGTCACTACCGGCCTGAACTTGGTCAGCGTAGTACCCAGGAATGTTTGGTGTATCAATAATACTAAACTTCTGGATGGGACTCCATGTGTCAGAAATTACCTCATCAGTAAATGGATTAGTAACAAGCGTCCGGGTAAAGGTTAATGTTTGGACGTTAGGCTGAGGAAGAAGTGCCGGATCACCGGTTACCCCATCAGCGTAATGATAACGAATCGTTTGGGTAACATTCTTCGTCTCTACTTTCTCAGACTTTGCTGGCGCATATTTTACAGTATATTCAGTATCTGGACTATCCTGAGTAATTGTTTCAGTATCGTTACCAGCTTGAGCTTGATCATAATAATATCCATTAATTGTTGGAGTTTGAACCACAGTAAAGTTTTGCGCTGGACTCCAAGTATCAGAAATCACCTTATCTGTCCATGGATTAGTAGTAACCGTCCGATAAAATACCTTTGTTTGAACATCTGTCCGTGGTAAGGTTGGACGATTTGCCGTAATTCCGTCCGCGTATTCATATGTAATGGTTTGGGTAACATGTTTTTCGTCCGTAATCTTGCTTACTGGCGCAGCGTAGTAAACAGTGTAGGTCGTATCTGAATCTTCTGGAATGACATGCGTGTCACCACCTGCTACTTCTTGATCAGCGTAGAAACCTTTTAGTTCAGGTGTCTGCACACTATCAAATTTACTATAAATTGGATCCCAACTATAGCCGGTCACATCTCCAGTAAATGGATTAGTTTCAATCTTTTGGGTAAAAGTAACTCTCTGGATGTTGTCAGTTGGTAATGCTGGACGACCTTGCGTTACTCCATCCCGGTATGCATAATGAACAGTTTGCGTAATTGACTTAGATTGAGTTGTAATGTTGCCTGGTAAGTAATAAACAATAAACTCAGTATCAGGAGTTGATTGGGTTACATTGGTATTCCCACCAACAACTGCTTGATCATAGTAATAATTAGTATCAGTAGCTTCGTCATGAATATTTGGCGACTTAACAGCAGTAAATTGATTATCAGCTTGGTCAGGCGTCCAAGTATCTTCAATTATATTTCCTTCTGGATCCGTTTTAACGGTGTGGGTAAAGCTCTTTTGTTGAACATTATCTTGTGGAAGAGCTGGACGACCTTCAGTAATCCCATCTTTGTATTGATAATGAACAGTCTGAGTAACTGTTTGGTGTTCAACATTTTCATTTGGTCCAGCGTGCTTAACCACAAAGGTAGTATCTGGCGTATTTTGCGTAACATTATCATTTCCACCAACATAGGCAAAATCAGCATAGAAACCGTCAACCTTAGGAGAATATACTGTAGTGAACTTTTGTGCTGGGGTCCAAGTGTCAGAAATAATATCACCAGTTACTGGATTAGTAATAACAGTATGAGTGAATGTTGCTGTTTGAACCTTATTTGATGGTAATGAAGGACGACCTTCAGTGATTCCATCCGCATACTCATATTTAACAGTCTGAGTAACGGTCTTAGTTTCTGTATTAATAATTACACGCCGATATTCGACCTTAGTATCCTCACCGGGATTAGCTGGAGTGATCGTTGCTTGCTTCGGATCACTTAATACCCAACCTTCTGCTGTCAGATCCGGTGAAGCAGTTGCAGCTGCCTTATGAGCATCAGTTTCATCATTATTATAAATTGGTTGGTCCTGAGAAATAACCTGACCATTTTCATCCACTGGGATAATATGACCGAGATCAGCATAAACTAATTGGACGGCATTCGCACCAGGAACAAATGGATTCCGGGCTAAGGTTCCGTTGCTAAAACGATCGACTTGACCAACAGCGACCCGCTTTGTTTCTGTCTTAGCATTTGGCCGAACTAATGAAATATTCATCGTTCCTTGTGGATCAAGCAGTTCATAGATTAATGTTTGTGATACTGAACGATCCCAATTGTACAGCGTCTTTTGATAATACTTACCAATTTGGAATTGTGAAATTGTTCCTTGATAGTCCTTGCCATTTGCAGTATTAGAGAGACTGTCCTTTTGATTAGTGAGATAGTAACCCTTAACAACTTGTTTATAGTTATCAACATTAGTAATCAAGAACCGCTGTCCCGTAATTCCGTTAACTGGTACATTAGTTGGCAACGCAGAGTTAGTCGTATAATTGCCGTCCTTATCCCGATAGATATACTCAATAGCGGGATTATTTAATTCTGGGGTAATATCAACTTTATCAGTGTAATTAATCTTTGCTTGATTGCCTAGGCCATACACTGGATTAACTGTGCGAACACTCTTAATCGATACCGATGCAGGAACGCTAATTGTTTTACCATTAAAGTTAAAGGTAAATGGTTGTGTATTAGAAACACGGAAAATTCGGCTATTTTCACCGTTTGGGCTTGTACTCCCACTTGTCCCTACTGCAATATCTGCGTATCGACCTGGTGCAATGACATAAACATTTCCGTAAATCTTCTTATACTGATCAGTCGTGACATATACAAAGTTATTTCCCTGTGGATTAGCAGGGTCAACAGCTAAAATTAATCGTGCTTGTTGACTATCTAGCGTTGTGTTACGAAGGTTAACAATTTGATAAATATAGTAAGGTTGTCCTTGGCTATTCTTACCAACTAATTTTGCAGCCTGCGTTGGGTAATCTGTTGGGTTTGAAACTGTAATGGTGGAATTAGCTTGCGGTACTGTCCTTTGAGAAACAATATTTTCGTCAGTAGCAAACGTTGCGGAAGTTGCTGGCGTTACTGGTTCAACTTCCTTGTTTTCATTATTGGCAAGATTTGAAACACTGCTCTTCAATACTGTATCACTTGATTGTTCTTTTTCAGGATTAGTTGTTTTTTAGTATTATTTTGTGCATTGTTTTGGTTGCTTTCTACTGAAGCTTTCTTTTCCTGATCGTTACTTGAAACAGGTGCTGAGCTTTCTTGCTTATTAGAATTTTGAGTAACATTGCTTTCGGTGGTTTGTGAAGTGGTTAATGCCGCTTTGCCTAAGTCAGTTGTTTTTGCAACTACTTCACTTGTATCAGTTGGCGTCGTTGCACTACTCTGACTGGCGACATCCGCATGTACAATCCCAGCAGATCCCAATACGGCAGCAGAAATCATTGCTGTCATCCAAAGCTTCCCCGATTTATAAAGCTTATAGTGTTTCTTTTCTTCCATGATTTTGCCCCTCTTCTTTTAAATTCCCACTCATTATAAAATTTAAAAATCACTTTTACTACAAAAATTATAAAAATATCAATTAAAACAAACCTTTATTTAACAAGCAATATCACATATTCAATCACTGCAAGTAAGACTGACGATAATAAAAAGTTTTTTTAAAATTGTTAAAATATTTTATTTTTGTTATCTGCAGTTAACCACTTTCAGCTTTTTGTATAAAAAATTTAATGAAATAATCAGTCTTTCATTTTGTATTCTGATTAGCGTAAAATGATTAGCAGATTGTTAAAAGGAGATTTAAAATGGACGAGCTATTTGAACATTCTTCAATCAAGCGGGCATACTTTACGCTAGCCTTACCGGTTGTGTTAAGCATGGCTGTAACCTTGATTTATAACATGGTTGATACTTTTTTCGTGGCCAAAACTGGGAATCCCAATTTAGTTGCCGGCGTTTCTCAGGGTGCACCAATTTTTACGTTAATGATTGCCCTTGGGGATATCTTTGGTCTTGGTGGAAGTTCAGTTATTTCCCGCTTATTTGGTGAACACCGTGATAAATTAGCACGCTTTGTCAGCGGTTATTGCTTCTATGCACCGATTATTTGTGGAATCATCGTTACTGCAATAATGATTATCTTTCAAACACCAATTTTACATTTATTGGGTGCTTCCCCTGCTACTTGGCAATACGCACGAGAATATTACTTAGTGATCGCTTGGGGCGCGGTTTTCATTATCTTTGGCCTCTCACCAACTAATATTTTACGAACAGAAGGTCTAGCCATTCAGTCGATGATCGCTAGTATGGTAGGGACCGGAATTAATATCATTTTAAATCCGATCTTTATTTTCACGTGTGGGCTCGGCGCGGCTGGTTCCGCACTAGCTACTGTAACAAGTACTGTTATTGGCGATATTTTAATGATTTATTATTTGCGAACAAAGAGTAAAAAGTTGATGACTTCAATTCATGAAACAAAAATCGGCTGGAAGCTCCAATTTGAAATCTACGCTATCGGAATTCCGGCTTCGGTCACTAACATCATGGCAACGTTTGCGGTTGCGTTAACTAATCGTTACTTGATTGTTTATGGCGCGGATAGTGTAGCTGCTATGGGAATTGCGATGAAAGCAAATATGATCATTAATATGGTAATGGTTGGTTTTGCATTTGGTGCGCAACCCTTGATTGGATATGTATATGGTGCTAAAGATGAGCAGCGATTTAACAAAGTTGTCAAATTTGATATTCAAGTCGTTGCTAGTCTTGCCTTAATTCTCACGATTATCCTTTTCATTTTCGCTCCCCAGGTTATTCGCATTTTCATGAACGATCCCCAAATAGTAAAAGAAGGTGCCTTGATGCTTCGCTGGCTATCAGTTTCGACTACTCTTGCTGGTATCATTCTTGTTTTTACAACCATGTTTCAATCGATGGGAAAAGCAACGCCTGCATTCTGGCTCTCATTCTGTCGTCAGGGATTGATTTTCGGGGTAGTGATTAGTATTTCCGCAAAATTATTTGGTTATACTGGAATTATTGCCGCTCAAGCTATTTCCGATTGTTTAACTTTCATCCTGGCGCTTATTTTCTTCTATTGCTATCGTCCACGTTTTAAATAAAATAGATTTTGACAGACAAAAAAGCCTCTACCGTTCAACTTTTTCAAACGTTAGAAGCTTTTTTAATTTATTCAGTTATTTTTCGTTCAAAATAATGAGCTAGTTTAGCCTCTGGATAATATCCAGTTACCTTTTCTTTCGCCTTTCCATCCTTAAAAAGGACCAGACTTGGGACACTCATTACTTTATACCGTTGTGCAATTTCTTGATTTCCATCAACATTCATCCGCACAAACTTGATTTTATCACCGTATTGTTTTTCAAGCTTCTGCATAGCTGGTTCCATCATTTTACATGGACCACACCATGGTGCCCAAAAATCAACAACCGTTATTGAGCCTTGAACATCCTTATCAAAGGTCTCAGCTGTTGCATCAATTGCCATTTTATTCTACCTTCTTTTTCTGTGATCTACGTATAAAGTGAATAATAATCGTTACCGCAAAAACAAGCAAGATAAAACTACCGAAAATCCCTGATGGAATCTCGATATCAATTGCAGGGATCGTTAAGAAGAGCTTAATAGCAATCACAAAGATTAAGATATATGCCATCGGTTCTAACTCAGGAACTTTGCGCATCAGTTTCATAATAACTTCAGCAATTCCTCGCATACATGCAATCCCAATCAGACCACCGATTAAGACAATAACCGGATTATTAGAGACAGCTAATGATGCCAAAACAGAATCAATGGAGAAAATAATATCCATAAATTCAATCTGTAAAACAACTGTCCAAAAAAGCTTTCGTCCAGTTAAACGCGTTTTACCTTCACGGGTCTTTCGCATTGCTCGCTTACCAAAGAACTTATTATGAAAGTAACGATAGACAAGGTAAATTAAGTAAGCAGCTCCAATAACTTTGATTTCCCAAAAGTTAATGAGATATACTCCGATTCCAATAATTAAGAACCGAAAAATGTAAGAACCCCAAATACCATAAAAAAGTGATTCTTCTTGTTCTTTTAACGTTGGTAATACACGTGTCTGAGCCGCTAACACAACAGCATTATCAACTGACAGTAAACATTCAATCATAACCAACGAAAAGATGATTAACCAATCCTGTCCTGATGTAACGACTGTTGCCCAGTTATGTGGATCAAAAAATGGTCCATACAACTTCTCTAAAAGTGACAATTAATGTCCTCCCTTAATTTAAATTTGCTTTTTAGCTAAGTTATATTTTACCAAATAATTTTCAAAATACGACGGTAATGGCGCACTAATATTTAAAGATTTCATTACGAAGGGTAATATGAGTTTTTGCGACACACCATGAAGCAGCATTCCCTCTGTTGATAAAGGATTATAAAGCGGATCGCCAACAATCGGATGACCACTATGCGCTAAATGAACCCTAAGTTGGTGGGTACGGCCAGTTACTAAGCGAAGTTTCACCAAGGAACGTTCACGATTACTTGCCAGTGTATCATAATAGGTCAAGGCCGGCTGCGCGTTTTGTCCGTTTACTTGGTGAAGATGGGGATTCTCTGGATTACGCCCAATTGCCCAATCGAACTTTCCACTCTGGGCCATTTCACCCTCCACTACTGCCAAATATTGTCGGTGGATTTGCCCATCACTAATTAATCGGTTAAGGATTGGGACAACAATTGGATTCTTAGCAACAATTACTGCTCCACTCGTTTGTAAGTCTATCCGATGGACCATATAAGCATTATTTTGACTATGCGCTAAATAGCCTGCAACATCATTCATTAATGTCCCTGTTTCGCCATGGTAATTAGGGTGAGTTTTTTGTCCCCGCGGTTTATTTACTACTAACAAATCGCGATTCTCATAAAGGACCTCTAAATGTGATTGCGAAGACGGAATATAATCATTTGCGGTGGGGGTCCGAATTTCATCACCACAAAATAGCAACTGAATATTATCGTTTTTTTCCACCAGTTCATTCATTGACCGATATTTACCGTTAACAAGCACTGTCCGCCTAATTCTTAAATAGTGAATCAACCGACTAGGAAGCAGCCATTGATCATGCAGCAACTTGCGTAATGGTTTTGTCTCCTGGTCATCAGTTAATTTTTCATTAATTTGCCACCGATACTTCATTTTACTCACCTCTCTTTCGCCTAAATTCTGATAAGATTATTTTACTGTATTTCCCAGGAAATATTTAGAATATTTTTAAGTCTGTTTACTTTTATCCGATAATAGCGTTGAATAGAGTATGAGTAAATTAAAGGGGATGGGTACTGATGTTAACAACAGAACAAATTAATGATCATAGCAAATGGATAAGTATATTCGAACCTCTCCCCCATGAACGATTAGATTTAATTGAAAAATATGAGGTTACTCAAGAATTACTTGATTACGCAATTGACCCCTACGAAAAAGCCCGGGTTGAAATTGACCCAGATGCAGGAGTCACATTATTAATTTTCGATGTCTATGTGCCAACTCATGCTGTGACAGCTCCACAGACTGCACCAATTGGCATCATGCTAACCGCTAATAATATTATTACTTTTACAAATGCAAAAACGAACTTTGTAAATGGAATCATTGCCAATCAGCTACAGTTATTAAAGAAGCATGGTGAAAATGACGACAAATTAAACTTAGTCTTCCCAGTTCTTTATCGACTTTCAACTGACTATTTTGGCCCCCTTCGTCGTGCAGACCAACAGCGACAAGAAATTCAACAAAATCTTCAACGACGAACGGGACGCCAAGCTATTACCCAATTTATGGAGATTGAAACTGGGTTAGTTTACATTCTTACCTCACTTAAAGGGAATGTGTCTCTACTTGAAGAATTTAAACGTCGCTTTGGTAACCACATTACTACTAAACAATATAATGACCTTGATGATGTAATTGTCGAAGCCCAGCAAGGTCTAGAGATGGCACAGATGACTTCAGATGTTTCTGCCCGTGTCTCAAATGCCTATAGTAAGGTTCTTGACAGTGACCTAAATCAAACGATGAAATATCTAACCATTTATTCAATTGTTCTCTCAATTCCAACAATTGTTTCTGGGTTTTACGGTGAAAACGTCAAATTACCCCTCGCAAACGGGACCTATTCATGGGTTTTTACTATTTTCATTA
>Ga0183011_11138_pt1 | contig 10046 bp, 8 predicted proteins | sample NAcewD2O_March_FD_122322 | JGI IMG/M metagenome (GOLD analysis project Ga0183011, IMG submission 122322) | Mouse cecal microbial communities from Vienna, Austria - N-Acetylneuraminic amended D2O_March | ecosystem: Host-associated > Mammals > Digestive system > Large intestine > Cecum | place... | reverse complement strand
TTCAGTATGTTGCGGAGCACGGGCGATGCAGCTCCCTGTTTTGTTCCGCTGCCGGTCTCCTCGTTGTCGAAAATGGCCATGACCTTGATCGCTCCTCTGTCGTTACCGGCTTCAAGCAGGGAGGTGAGCGCGGCATGCACCATCGACAGGTCGTCGATACGTCCTGATGTAACGAATTCCCCGTTGATTCCGGTAATGCATGCCGGTGTGGTGTCAAAAAGCGACAGATCGTAGTCGATGATTATTTCTGGATCTACATTGAGCTCTTCGGCCACAAGGCGCCTGACAAGTCCTTTTTCATCACCTTTGGCATTGACACGGCCGATGACCGGCAACATGTCTTTCTGTTTCGAGAGCGGATTTCCGTCGTTGACAGAGCGGTTGAAGTGTATGGCGAGATGCGGTATGGTGAGCAGCGGCCGGTCGAATCTTACCAGACGGCTGATGGGGCGCAGCGGATCCTGCCCGCGCAGCATCACCCTTCCGGCTATCGACAACGGACGGTCAAACCAGGTGTATAATATTGGACCTCCATATACTTCGGTGTTGAGTTTTACGATGTTTCCGTCGCACAAAATCTCGCAGTCGGGCTTGATGCGGAATCCAGGTGAGTCGCTGTGAGCCGCGATGATCCGGAAGCCGTCCTCCGGATCAGAGTCACCGACAGTGAAGGCGAATATGGCGGAGTCGTTTTTTGTCACATAATAGCGTCCTCCACGGTTTATTTCCCATGCCTCGCGCGGATCAAGACGTTCGAATCCTTCGGCGTCAAGACGTCGGCGCACGGTGTCGACGGCCAGAAAATTGACCGGAGAAGAGTCAAGAAACTTACAGAGGTCGTCGATGTAGTCGTATTGTTCCATATCAGTCAATATCGGATGATGAGTATTTGATTTTGTTGAGGGCCCGGAGATTGTTGCAAAGTATCTGGCTCCAGTAGCTTTCGAAGTCTTCTTTAATCGCGGCAAGGGCTTCGGGGGCGAGTGCCAGCGGATCGGGTTTGATCATTTCTATAAAGTTATAGACCGACTGGAATATGTCGGTCAGCCCTTCGGAGAGGCTTGCGGCTATGGGTGTGTCGGAATACTTCATGTCTTCTTCAAACACTTCGAGATACGTGTCGTCCGGACCCATGATGTTTTCGATCGCGCGGCGCACTGATTCATAGTAATCTTCCTCCAGCGACGGATTGATATAGGCTTCCTCTGTCGATATGTCGGCCGACAGATCGGAAGCGGCAATGTATATTCGGGGGAGCAGCCGGAGCATCGTATCGATAAAATCTCCGCACTCGGTTTCGGCGGCCGATTCCGCTGCCTGACAATATTCGTTGCACAGGCCGATGAATGCAAGGGCATTGTTGTTTAGAACTGTATCATTCATAGAGATGGTTGTGTCTTATATATTCATAGACTCCCGGAGGGAGAAAATAGGTCATGTCGACCCCGCTTGATAGTGCCTGCCGCAGGAATGTGCTTGATATTTCGGTCATTGGAGCATTGATTATGCGGCAGTTGGGATGCGATGGTGTTTCGATAGGAAATCCGGGGCGGGGATATACGATCACACCGTAGTCCGATAGTATGGACTCACTCTCACGCCATCTGCCGAAACCGAGCCAGTTGTCGCTTCCGGTGATGATGCTGAAGGAGACCGACGGATGCCGGCGGTTGAGATAGCGCAGTGTGTCGATGGTATATGACGGACGTGGAAGTGAGAGTTCCACGTCGCAAGCTTTTATCCTTGATTGCCGGTCGGCGCCGACTGCTATTTCAAGCATTTTGAGCCGATGACGGTCATCGATAAGCGTAGCACTGTCTTTGAGCGGATTTTGCGGTGACAGCATCATCCACACTTCGTCCAGTCCGGCAAACTGGGCCATATAGTTTGCCACCATCATGTGGCCGACGTGGACAGGGTTGAATGATCCGCCAAGCAGACCGATTTTCATGCGCCTACAAATTGTTTGATGGCTTTTTCGGTATCGGCTACCGCCTTGTCGAGATCGTCGTTGACGATCCGGATGTCGTAGGAGGGGGCGAACGACAGTTCGTATTCAGCTTTGCCAAGGCGCTGGCTTATGGCTTCGGGCGACTCGGTGCCGCGTCCTTCCAGACGCACCCGCAGGGCGTCGATGCTCGGTGGTTCAATGAATAGAGCCAAAGCGCGTTCGCCATACATGCGTTTGACGTTTACGCCGCCTTTTACGTCGATATCGAGCACTACGTTGTGCCCCTCGCGGCACCTGCGTTCGACTTCGCTCTTCAGTGTGCCGTAGAAGCGTCCTGGATATACCTCTTCATACTCTACGAAGTTGTCGTCGGCTATGGCCTGACGGAATTCTTCGTCAGTAAGAAACCAGTAGCTGACGCCATGAACTTCGCCCTCGCGTGGCTGACGGTTGGTGGCCGACACTGAAAATTCCATGTCGATTTCGCCTTTTTGCAGCAGCCGGTTTATGATTGTGGATTTGCCACAGCCCGACGGGGCACTGACGATGATGATCTTGCCTTCCATGATATGCGTTTATGGGGTGGGTAAGTATGGATTTTTATGTCCGGGGAGATGCACGGGTTCAGAGCACATTGAGTACCTGTTCCTTTATCTGCTCAAGCTCGTCTTTCATGCGCACTACGATTTTCTGTAGTTCGGCATGATTGCTTTTTGATCCGAGAGTATTGATCTCACGTCCCATTTCCTGACTGATGAAGCCGAGTTTTTTACCTTGTCCGGTTTCGCCGTCGAGTGTTTCCATGAAATAAGTCAGGTGTTGGCGAAGCCGCTGTTTTTCCTCGTTAATGTCGAGCTTCTCAATGTAATATATCATTTCCTGCTCCAGACGTCCGAGATCGATATCCACTTGTCCGAGTTTGGCGAGATTGTCCTCAATCCGGGCACGAATCTTGCTGACGCGTTCATTTTCATAACGAGGCACCTCTGCCAGCAGGTTCTCTATCTGTCGTATGCGTTGGGTGAAGAACTCTTCGAGTTTCCTGCCCTCTTCGCGTCGGTATTCCACCAAGGCGTCGGTAGCAGCGTCGGCCGCTTTAATGAGCGCGGCGCTTTCGTTCTGCTCGTCTTCGGCCGGTGCTTCGGCCTTCATGATGTCAGGCAGCCTCATCAGAAGCGGCATCCAGTCGGCGGGGTGCGACACTCCGATAGCGTCGGCGATATCCTCCAGACTTTTCTTGTAGGTCTTGATCAGCGGCAGGTTGAATTGAGTGGGGGAGTCGCTGCTGATGTTCTCTACAGTCACTATAGCCTCGACTTTGCCTCGTTCGATCCGGTGTGCCAGGCGGTTGCGCATCTCCAGTTCCACCGCTCTATAAGCCGAGGGTAGACGGAGTGACATGTCGAGTTGTTTGCTGTTGAGCGATTTGATCTCGACGGTTATTTTTTTGTGTTCTGTTTCGACAACCGATTTGCCGAAGCCTGTCATTGATAGCAGCATTTCAGTAGTGTATATATAGACTGTTGATATTCGTTTTAATGTCTGACAAAGTTACGATAAAAAGTTGAATCGCGAGCAATCTGTGATAGAGTTAGCCCGACAAATTGAACGAATCCATGCAAAATCCCGGCAGACTCAAAGTATGTTTGAATTTAACGGTGAAATAGCGTAACTTTGCACAAAACTTGAATAATGGCAGTAATATTGAATATAGACACCTCGACGGAGGTGTGTTCGGTCGCTTTGTCGGCTGAAGGGACTGTGCTTTGTCATCGTGAGGAATTCGAGCAGCGCAACCATGCCACTCTTCTGAGCGGTTTCATAAAGGATTGTCTCGACCGACTCAGGGAGCTTGAGCTTTCACTGGATGCTGTGGCGGTTTCTATGGGTCCGGGTAGCTATACCGGACTCCGGATCGGTCTGTCGGAGGCCAAGGGGCTGGCATACGCTCTGGGACTACCCCTGATAGGTGTCGACACTTTGCAGCTTCTTGCGGTGTCGGTGATGTTTTCTGGATATGAATACCCCGAGGGGGCGGTTTATGCTCCGATGATCGATGCACGCCGTATGGAGGTGTTTACAGGAGTCTATGATCAGGCTCTGACACCATTGCTGGAGCCGGCTCCTATGATTCTCGACGCCGACAGCTATGCCGGATTTCTTGAGAAAAGCACTGTGCTGTTTTTTGGCAATGGAAGCGACAAGGCGCGTGAGGTGATTACTTCGCCCAATGCTGTCTTTGTGCCTGATGTCAAGCCTCTGGCTGTCGATATGACGGCGCTGTCCGAACTGAAGTGGAGTCGCCGTGAGTTCCTTGATCTGGCTTATTCCACTCCGTGGTATCGCAAGGAGTTTCAGGCTACTTCTCCGCGTGATCCTTTGGCAAGCAGCAGTGCGAGCAATAGTCCGCGCACGGCCAGATAGCATAGAAAGGCCAGCCACAGGCCGTGATTGTGCATTGTCGGCCACGCAAGCATATATACTGTGAAATATACGGCGGTGGCGCACAGCATGGACAGGAGCATCGACCGCGTGGCTGTGAGGCCTATGAATATTCCGTCGCAGACAAACGCCATGAATCCGGCCAATGGTATAGATATTGCCCAGACCTCGTATTCGCGTGCGGCTGCCAGTGTGGACAGATCGTCGCAGAGTATTTCGAGCAGGGCAGTGCCGAGTGTGGCATAGCCGGCAGTGAATATCAGGGCGAGTGTGGCCGATGTCGATATCAGCAGCCGGCATGCCTGTTTCAGTGCCTGATGTTGGCCTGCTCCGGAGTATTTGCCGCAAATAGCCTCGGCCGAAAAGGCAAAGCCGTCCATAAAGAAGCTGAAAAGAGTGAACAGCTGCATAAGCAGGGCATTGGCGGCGAGTATCTCGTTGCCTTGCATGGCTCCGGTGCGCGTAAACCACAGAGTGACTCCGACCAGACACAATGTGCGTAGAAAAATGTCGGTGTTTATCCGGAAGAATTTCAGTAGATTAGTTCCTGCAAAAATGGTTATGAATCTGGGAAATGACGGACTGTATTTCAGACCGCACACGATGACCGAAGCTGTAAATCCGATCCATTGCGCCGAGAGCGTGCCCAAGGCCAATCCGTATATGCCAAGATTCAAAGCCAGTGTAAGTGTAAGACTGACGGCGATATTGACGATGACTGTAAGGATGGATATCCACATGGTCACCTTGGAATTTTGCATTCCTAGAAACCAGCCGGCCATGACGAATGAGCCGAGCATTGCGGGTGCTCCCCAGATGAGTGTCATGAAGTATTCGGCGGCCATGGCTGCGGCGCGATGTTCCACCTCCATCATATCAAGCAGCATGCCGCACAGTGGCGTGCGCATGATTATGAAGGCGACTCCGATAGCAAGGGCTACGGTGAGCGCCTGATAGAGCACTGTGGCCTGACGCATTTTGTCGTCGGCTCCAAAGGCCTGCGCGGTGAGTCCGCAGGATCCCATCCGTAGAAATCCGAAGAGCCAGTAGAGCAGGTTGAACATGTTGCCTCCCACAGCTATAGCGGCCAAAAACACAGCGCCCCCCAAGTGTCCCGCGATAGCCACATCGGTCATGCCGAGCAGCGGCGTGACCAGATTGCTTGCTATCGCGGGCAATGAGAGGGCGATGATGTTGTGCAGCAGCGGTTTTACGCTGCTGTCGGTCGAGCTTTCATGCTCTGCCATGCGAGATAGATGATCAGTGCGATGTAGACTGCAATTCCGAGTCCCTGTGTCATGGCCACGGGCATCGTATTTACATATTCGAATCCGGCAAAACGTGTAAGGGCGGCGAATACTCCGAAGAGTGCGCCTCCGGCGATGAGTCCGGATGCGATGAGTGTGCCGCGGTCACGACGGGCGTCATTTACGGCTTTGTCAGCCGAACGTGTGCTTACAAACCATGCTATCGCGCCTCCGACAAGCAGGGGAGCGTTGAGCTGCATGGGGATGAACATTCCGAGGCAGAATGCCAGCGCCGGCACGCCGAGCCAGTTGAGCAGCACAGCCAGCACTGCGCCGGCAATGTAAAGCATCCATGGCGTTTCGCCTCCCATCATGATCGGCTCGATTACTTTGGCCATGGCGTTGGCCTGAGGAGCCACAAGTGCGTTGGGACCGCTAAATCCGTAGACGTCGTTGAGGAGGAGTATGACGCCTCCTACTGTTGCCGCCGAAACGAGTGTTCCGACGAATTTCCAGCTCTCCTGTTTGCGCGGTGTCGATCCAAGCCAGTAGCCGATCTTCAGGTCGGTCACAAATCCTCCGGCCATCGAAAGGGCGGTGCACACGACTCCTCCTATTACCATGGAGGCAACGATGCCCGATGTGCCGCTGATGCCTACAGCCACAAATATTGCAGAGGCTACAATGAGCGTCATCAGCGTCATGCCCGATACCGGATTTGTGCCTACTATGGCTATGGCGTTGGCGGCAACGGTTGTGAACAGAAATGCTATGACGGTCACGACAACCCATGCTACAAGAGCCTGCCAGAAATTATGGAGCACTCCCGCCCAAAAGAATCCAAAGACGGCGACGAGGGCGATGACAATGTAGAAGACCACATGTTTCATGGAGAGGTCGGCCTGCCAGCGAAGCGGTTTGCGATCGGTCTTTCCGCCCTTGAATTCGCGTCCTGCGAGTCCGGCTGCCTGTACGATGATGCCCCACGACTTTATGATTCCTATGACTCCTGCCATGGCTATGCCACCTATGCCTATGAGGCGCGCGTAGTCGGCAAAAAGCGCGTCGGGCGATAGGGCGGTAAGCTCCGGAGTTCCGTAAGTGCCCATCAGAGGCAGAATCACCCACCAGACGAATGCTGATCCGGCGAAAATCACAAAAGCGTACTTAAGACCTACAATATATCCAAGGCCGAGGAGGGCGGCACCGGTGTTGCAGCTCACAACGATCTTGCACTTTTCGGCGAGTGCGGCACCCCATCCGCAGAAGGCCGTCGATACCTCTTCGGCCCAGAATCCGAATGTCGACACAATATAGTCATAAACACCTCCGATGAGCGAGGCCACTACCAGCAGACGCGCCTGCGCACGGCTTCCGGCCCCAGTGCCTTGTCCGCTCGCAAGCACCTGTGTGGTGGCGGTGGCTTCCGGGAAAGGATATTTGCCGTGCATGTCCTTGACAAAATATTTTCTGAACGGTATGAAGAATAGTATGCCGAGCACGCCGCCAAGCAGTGAGCTGAGGAATATCTCGATGAAGTTGACGGTGATATCAGGATAACTTCCCTGAAGTATAAACAGTGAGGGAAGAGTGAAGATGGCCCCGGCTACGATAACGCCGGAGCAGGCGCCGATAGACTGTATCATGACATTCTGGCCGAGAGCGCCGTTTTTCTTCAGCGCGCTTGACATTCCGACGGCAATGATGGCTATGGGAATGGCCGCTTCAAACACCTGTCCGACCCTTAGGCCGAGGTATGCGGCCGCGGCGCTGAATATTACGGCGAGTAGCAGTCCGACTCCGACGGAGTAGGGGGTGACTTCCTTGTAGTCATGAGCGGGGTGCATCAGCGGACGATAGTGTTCGTCGGCTCCAAGCTCGCGGAACGCGTTTTCGGGCAGTTCCACCGGATCGGCCGTCGAATATATGTCGGCCGGGATCTCTGTCTGTCTTTTTTCCATTGGCTTGATCAGTATGATTGGTTTATTTCTATGTGATCTGGTGAAGTGGTGTCATGGTTACGTCTGCGGACGTGAGAGTATGTCGAAATTGTCGACATAAATTTCGGTCACTTTGCGGGCCACGCCGGCGCGATCCACCCAGGTGCGTGTGCGGAGTTTGCCTTCTACAAACAGTTTTGTGCCTTTACGGATATATTTTTCGGCGGTATCGGCCGCCGAATCCCACATGATAAGGCGATGCCATTCGGTGCGTTCGGGAATGTCAACGCCAGATGCCGTGCGATAGCCACGTTCGGTAGTGGCAAGAGACATCTCGGCAACGGGGCGTTTCTCCACGTATCGGATTTCAGGGTCTTGTCCGACGTTGCCCACGAGTATAACTTTGTTTACGCTCATAAACATGGGATTTAGTAGTAAACTTCAGATAGAGGTGGGATAGCTGAATTCACGACATGATTTGTCAGATGTCATGCTGTCGTACTCTATTTTTTGCGAAGTTACGAAAAAAATCCGAAGCCTCCCGCGCTATGTCTGACTTTTAGATCTGAAGCTGACTGAGGATGTCGCTGATGGATGGGTTGTTTGTGTATGAGGATGTGTTGGTCTCAAATAAATAGCGACGCCTTCCCGGCCAGTGATGGGCAACGGGAAGGCGTCGTGAATAAGACTGAATCAGTGTGGGTCAGCGTTGCGGTATGTCGACCTGTGTCTGACGGCCATTGAGCAGATAGTCGGAGAAGTAGTCGACCATGCGCCAGTAGAAGTATTCGTCCATGTTGCCGAATGCGTGGCGCTGTGTCGGGAGATAGAGGAAATCGAAGCGCTTGTTGGCGTTGATGAGTGCGTTGGCTACCCTTATGGTGTTGCCTGGATGGACATTGTTGTCAAGGTCGCCGTGTACAAGCATTAGATGGCCTTTGAGATTGCGCGCTATTTCAGGATTGGTCTGTATGGAGTAGACAAATGTTGTGTCGCCATTTTCGCTGACAGTTTCCTTAACGCCGTGGTGGGTTTCGCTCCACCAGCGGTTGTAGATGCGGTTGTCGTGGTTGCCGGCGCATGACACGGCTACTTTGAAGAAGTCGGGGTAGCCGAGTATTGCGGCTGTCGACATGAATCCTCCGCCGCTGTGGCCATGTATACCAACGCGGTTAATGTCGATATATGGATGTCGGGCGGCGAGCTGTTCGATGGCAGCTTTCTGATCGGCGAGTCCGTAATCGCGCAGGTTGCCGTAGCCGTAGTTATGATACCATTTGGAGCGATCAGGGTGTCCGCCTCTGTTGCCAACGGTGATGACGATAAATCCGGCCTGTGCGAGTCGGTCGGTGCGGACCGACATGCGGGTGAACGGGTAGTTGGTGGCTTCTACCTGAGGACCGGGATATACATAGTCGATGATAGGATATGATTTTTCGGGATCGAAGTCAAACGGCTTATACATGACTCCGTAGAGATCGGTGACTCCGTCGGCAGCCTTGACTGTGAATGTTTCGGGAAACTGGTATCCGTTGGCAAACAGCTGGCTGAAGTCGGCGCGCTGCAGTGTCATGATCTTGTTGCCACGGGTGTCGTAGAGTGCGGTTTCGGGCACGGTGTCCACGCGTGAGAAGTTGTCGACGAAGTATCGTGCGTCATCGTCGACTATGGGCGAATGAAAGTATGATCCTGAGTCGAGCCTGCGCACCGGGCCGCCGTCGAGGCTGACGCTGTAGAAATGCTGGTAGTAGGGGTGCTCGTCTTTCTCGCGTCCCATGGCTGTGAAATACACGGTGCGCGAAGGTTCGTCGATATTGAGGATGTTGTGGACGTGCCACGGACCTTCGGTGAGGCGGCGTTTGAGATTTCCTTTGTCATCGTAAAGATACAGGTGTGCCCATCCGTCGCGCTCGCTCCATTGCACGAGTTCCTTTCCTCCGGCAATCGCTCCGAGAGGACGCACTTCCTGATAGGTGTTCATGCGTTCCTCTATAACCGGAACAATGGTGTCGCTGCCGATGGTGTAGGAACAGATGTCAATGCGGTGCAGGTCACGGCTGGAGCGGGTGAGGAAAAAGCGGTTGTTGTCGCCGAGCCATACAGCCGGCTGGTCGTACATGCCTCTCTGACGGTGACGGTATGGCCGGTAGGCGAGTGATATGGTCTGGTTTTTGAATTTTCTTGTGTCGATCTCTTTGCGTGAGTTGTCGGTCATATCGAAGAGGTAGACATGTTCTTCGGGCGCCTCTTTTTCGCCGGGCATCTGGTACTTGTATGTTTCCAGGGTCGGGCGTGGTTCGGCGACGGAGTTGATGACCCACAACTCTTTTACATTTCGGTCATCGGAAATATTGGTGAGGAAATAGCGGGAGTCGGGTGACCACAGTCCGTAGGCTCTCTTGCGCTTGCCGTTACAGAGTGTGTCGGTGTTGAGTGTGGAATAAGGCTGTCCGTAGCCGAAATCTT
>Ga0183011_11135_pt1 | contig 10052 bp, 5 predicted proteins | sample NAcewD2O_March_FD_122322 | JGI IMG/M metagenome (GOLD analysis project Ga0183011, IMG submission 122322) | Mouse cecal microbial communities from Vienna, Austria - N-Acetylneuraminic amended D2O_March | ecosystem: Host-associated > Mammals > Digestive system > Large intestine > Cecum | place... | reverse complement strand
CATATCGCAGTGGAACGACATGGCTGCGGCCGACTATACCAACCAGTGCAGCGTATACTGCAAGGATGCGGATACGGGCAAGGGCGGCTTCGGCGGCTCGTCGACATTCGCTATCGCCTACGGCTACGACGACGGCAGCCCGTACAGCACCGACACGCGTTCGTCGATAGCATTCGCCGCCGAGGGGCGCGAGGATATGATCGTGTCGTTATACGTGTGCAACACCACCTATGTATATAAAGCCGTGACCGAGGGCAGCAGCCTCTCCGAGCCGCTTACATACGACAACAAGGGCTGGTTCCGCGTGACGTTCACGGGTATCGACGCCTCGGGCAGCGAGACGGGCCGGGTAGAACACTATCTGGCCGACTTCCGCACGGCCGGCTCGGCCGGTGCCGTCGAGGGGTGGAACAAAGTCGATCTCTCGACGCTGGGACGCGTTCACAAGGTAATGATCGATTTCGAGGGCAGCGACGTGGGAGATTACGGACTCAACACGCCTACATACTGTGCCATAGACAATATCGAGGTAAATAGGATGACGACGGAGTGATGTTTCGTGAGTTTATTTGAATTGAAGTGAGTGCGGGAGGCCGATAGGCCTCCCGTTGTTTGTTCCGGGGTAGCGGATATATGCCGTGCGGAGGTATTTGCCGTGCGGGCTTTATCTGCCGTCGGCAGTGCCCTCGGCCGCAACTTCGGCCATGCGGGCGGCGATAGCGTCCGAATCGCCCGGAAAGTAGTCGCCGACGAGGTCGAGCCGCTCGTTAAATTCGAAGACGTAGGGTGCGGCCGTGGGCAGGTTGAGGTCGGCTATGGCGCTGTCGGATATGCCTTTCAGATGCTTGACGATGCCTCGCAGCGAGTTGCCGTGAGCCACCACCAGTATCGAGTCGTAGCGTGCGAGTGCGGGGTAGATGACGCACTGCCAGTAGGGCAGCGTGCGGGCTACGGTCTGCCGGAGCGATTCGGTCAGAGGCAGCAGCGACCCGGGCACCGAGGCGTAGCGGCTGTCGAAGCGCGGGTTGCGCCGGTCGTCGGCCGGGAGCGGGTCGGGCGCCGTATCGTAGTCCCGACGCCACAGATGCACCTGCTCCTGGCCGTAGAGCTCGGCCGTGCGGCTCTTGTCCAGACCCTGCAATACGCCGTAGTGCTTCTCGTTGAGCCGCCACGACTTCTCGACGGGTATCCAGTCCAGATCGAGCGTCGAGAGGACGATGTCGAGCGTGCGCACGGCGCGTTTGAGATAGGAGGTGTAGGCCGCATCGAACGTAAAGCCCTCCGCGCGCAGCAGCTTGCCTGCGGCGACGGCCTCGGCGACGCCGTCGTCAGACAGGTCGACGTCGGTCCAGCCGGTAAAACGGTTCTCGCGGTTCCACAGGCTTTGCCCGTGGCGCAACAGTACTATGCGTTTTTTCGTGTTCATATCGGGATCGGATTTGTGCCGGTCTCCGCATCGGGGCGGAGCGTGGTGCGATCTGGGGAGGCTCAAATGCCGTGCCGGCGTATATCTGCCGCCTCGTGCGCGAGAAGCTGCGGCGGCGAATCGATATCGATTGGTAAATATTCCGAGCAAAAAAATGAAGATATTGTATAAATTATAAAAATAATTTCTATAAATTTGTAACAGCATCGAACAGGACGGCATGTCGCCGCCGATAAAAGGGTGCTTCGCAAGATATGGCAGTTGCTCGAATACTACCGCGCGTTCGTCGCTTAGCGGATATGATCCGATTATAGACTTTACCCGATAAATCAATTCAATTACTATTTATTCAATTTTAATCAAACAAAACTTATGAAATTCAAACATTTACTCATGTCTTTGCTTGCGGTTGTAGCGCTGGCCGCTTGTGGCAATAACAACGACGATCCCACACCGCCGCCCACGCCGGGCAATGACGATTTCGAGATTACGGTTCACGATATATTCCATACTAAATGCAAGCTGGACGTCAAGGCCAAGAATCCCGAGATGCCGCTCTATTTCGGCATTTACGGCAAGAAGGATTTCGAGACTTACGTCAACGATGCCGATTTCATCCAAAGCATCATGGAGAATATCGAGCGTATCGCCAACAATTACGGCATGACGCTCCAAGAGCTTTTGGAGTCGGAGCTCAAAGTCGGCGGTGTCGAAAACTTCGAGTACAACGATAACGTATATCCCGATACCGAGTATATCGCTTACGCGTTCGGTCTGGACAAGCAGGGCAATGTACTTACCGGTCTGAACAAGGTCGAGTTCCGTACTCCGGCCGTAGGTATGGAGGATTGCACTTTCGAGATCACGAGCGTAGATATGACCGCCACTTCGTTCAAGGTCAACGTCAAGCCCTCGAACCCCAATACCGAGTACTATTACGACGTGATGTCGTCGAGTGCGTATCAGGAGGTCGGCTCGTCGGCCGACGGTATCCGTTCGGTTGTTCTGTCAGTCATGAATAGGGGTATCGAGGATTACGGCTATACCGTATACGAGGCCGTACAGAGGATGACTTCGGCAGGCGAGGTTACCTCGGAGGAGTGCGGCGAGACGCTGGGTGTTACGCCCAACTCGACGTGGTATGCCTTCGCGATAGGTTTGGGTGTCGACGGCACGTTCACGACCGAGCCGACGGTCGTCGCCATAACGACGTTGTCGGAGTCGGAGAATACGTTCGAGACGATGATGGGCGACATCGCCCCCGATAAGGCTACGGTATATGTAGGTCCTTCGAAGCCTTACGAGACGTGGGCGTGGCTGACCATTGCCGACGAGGATGCGGTTGCGGAGGGCAAGCCCATGACCGACGAGCAGATCATCGAGTATATGCTCAACAGCGACCGTACCATGTCGGTTTACGGTTCGTATTCGATCAAGGAGCAGAAACTCCGTCCCCAGACCGCTTACACGACCTATATCATGGGTTACAGCAACGGTATCGCCACTACCGGTCTTACCAAGCAGCAGTTCACTACGGCTGCTCCCGAGTTCTATGATGACGTCATGTTCGAGATCAGGACGAGCAATATCCTCATGAACGATATCACGTGGTCGGTATTGCCCAGCGACGAGACCGTTACCTACTACTACGATGCCATGCCCGAAGAGGATTATCAGGCCAAGGGTGGCAACGACGATGCAATCAAGGCCGATATAGAGGCCGGTATCGAATACTATTCGCAGGCCATGAACATTACCGAGCACGAGTTCATCTACAATCACATCAGCATGGGCGGCATCTCGGTCGACAGGAACGGTGCATTGAAGAAAGACACCGAGTACCGCTTCTATGTCGTGGGTATGTATGCCGACGGAACGCTTACCACGCCTATCTACTCGATAAAGGCTCGTACCAGAGGCGACCACGACCCGATGAATATCGTGCTCGCATATAACGAGTACGACAAGGCCTACCCCTATTCGTTGTGGGGATATGCTCCTGCCAATTACAGCTATTGGTACTGGCTCGTGACTATCGACGATGACAAGTACGAGTCTTACAACGATGCGCAGCTGCTCGAAGTGCTGGTCAAGGAGTGGAAGCAGAACAGCAATGCGGCGATGTACTATCCGGGACTGTATAGAAATCTCGACGGTACGGAGCGCACGTTCGATCCCGCGAAGAATACGATCTACATATACTATGTCGTATACAACGGCGACGAGGTGCAAGGCCCGATACACCGCCTGCGCTGCGAGAACGGTGTGATTAACGAGTATTAGCAGATAAAAGCGAGACTATAAGATATTAAAATTCAAGATCATGAAAAATATAAAGTATTTGCTGGCTCTTGTCATGACGGCATCGATCGTAGCATGTTCGTCGGATAACGAGCAGGATAAACCGACACCTCCCGAAAAGCCGAGCTATAAAGTAGGCGATCTGTATGACCGCAACGGTATAACCGGTGTCGTGTATTACCTCAACAACGAGGAGGGAACGTCGGGTTATGTAGTCTCGCTGAAAGAGTGGGAGGCCGCTTGGTCTGAGGAGTACATCGAAACAGGTGCGATGCGTCTTTCCCTGGGAGAGGGCATGATAAACAACAATATTATCAAACGCCTGGATAATTGGAAATTACGTTTTCCGGCATTCAGCCGCTGCAATACGCTGAATTCGGGTCTGGTTACGACATGGATTCTGCCGTCGAGCGCTGAATTGCAGTGGATCGGACTCTCGTTGTGCACCGATGGAGAGATCGATCAGGCCAAGCTCGAAGCCTTCAACAAGACGCTGACTGATGCCGGCGGCGACCCGATATCGCTGACCAACTACTGGTCGTCGAGCGAGTTCTCTGCCAGTCAGGCCTATCCGATCAATCTGGCCAAGCCTAATGCCGATTCCGATTACTACGAAACCGGTAAGGAGAAGAAGCATAAGGTACGTGCCGTGACCGTGTTCTAAGATCCGGGACTGGCTGCTGTTGCCGCGCATGCGGCCGGCAGCCTTCCGACAATGGATTCTTCCCCGCTGCCCGATGCAGCGGGGAAGAATTGTTTTTTATGGGCAGGCAGAGGATGCGGTTGCGGGGGCGGTTTACGGTGCGGCCGTTGGTCGTAGCGGTGGTTATGTCGTTGCGGGCGGCGGCTGTGTGGGACGACCATGCGGCGGAGTCGTTAGGCATGCGGTTCCGGTGTGCCGGCCGTGTCGAGGGTATGCGACCGTAGAGAGGGGTTTGCAGAGTATGGGTGCAGTGCGTTTGGCCATAGGGAGTATTTCGGTATGCGGGCGTTGTATGTGCGGCGGCGGATGCAGGGGCGGGGGGCGGTAGCGGAGAGGTCATGTCGCACACTGCGGCGGCGGAGCGATATGCGGCTACTGAGCCGAGGAGAGTGCAGGCCGAAGACGAAGAGCGGAGACGTAGCGCAAAAGGAGTGCAGCGGACGGCGTATATGCCAAGAGCGGGTTACGGGCACAGCGGCCATAACTATTATCCCTGCCCGAATAGTCGGGCAGGGATAATCTGTTTGGCTCAATATGTCGGGGCAATCTGCCCGATGCAGCCGGACGGGGCGGCGGTGCCGGCGCCATGCCCGTATAAGCGATCCGTATTAGGCCGTGCGACCGTCGGTGCGGCCTATATAACGGCCTGTAACTACTCGACGAACATGCGGGTCTGCGCCTCGATCCGGCGCTTGAAGCCGGGGTCGAGATCGAGCGATTCTATCTCGCGCAGCATCTCGGGCATGGCTTGGCGGCACTGGTCGATATGGCGGGTTATTTCTGCGGGATTCTCCGTTATGAACGACCCAAACTGCGACACTTTCAGATAGGCCTCGGGCAGCATCGCAAGACGGTCGTAGCGGTTGTATACCACCTTGAACTCGTCGGTCAGCCTTGCGAAGCGCTTTATCATGCCGCGGCAGCCGTCGAGAAGCTCGCGGCGGTTGCGATCCGTATCGAAAGAGCACTCCACGCGAAGCTCGCGGTCGCACGGCGCGGCGTCGACGAATATGCGGACGGCTGTCTCGCGCCCGTCGTATGTCCAACCGCCCGTCTCGGCGAAGCGGTCGTAGCTGTATTCGCGGCCGTCGACCGTGACGCTGCTGGGCGGACACACGCCTAAGAGACGTATCTCGTAGCGCCGCGTTGCGGGCATGCCGTCGTAAGCGCCGCGGCGAGGCTCGACGACGAGTGTCGTCCTCTCGGGCGTCGAGTGCTTGCGGAGGGTCGTGACGGCGTAGCGTTCGGCGTAATCTTTCGAGCGGCCGTCGTCCTCGTAGAGCGTGCATACCGACTCCCCGTCGCCGGGGATGACCGTCAGCACGAGCCTGTCGTCGATATGTTGCAGATCGGAGATGTCGTCTGCTGCCATGGGTATCACGGCACCGGCACGGACGAACATCGGTATCTCGTCGACCGTGTACTGCATGCAGTATTCGCCGCCGTCGTACATCGTGCCTGTGGCCATGTCGTACCACTCGCCCTCGGGCAGCCATATGGTGCGTTCGGCAAGACCTGTTACCGTGTCGGCAGGCCGGGCTACGGCTGCGACGATCATATCGTCGCCGAACATGTGCTGCTCCTTATATGAGTAGGCGCGTTCATCCTCGGGGCAGGCGTAATACATCGGGCGGCACATGGAGATGCCCGTGTCGTAGGCCTGGCGCGCGGCCGTATAGATATATGGCGAGAGCGTGTAGCGAAGACGCACGGCGTCGCGAAGCGTGAACATGTTTTCGCCGAAGGCCCACAGCCGGCGTTCGATGTTGCGGTCCTTGGTGCTGTGGGTCTTGAATATCGGCGTGAAGACCGAGTATTGCAGCCAGCGCGTGAACAGCTCCTCGTCGGTGGTCTCGACGCCTGCGGGCAGCATGTGTCCGCCGATGTCGTGACCCCAGTAGCCGTAGCATACGTTAGAGGCGGTCGAGGTGAAGTAGGGCAGGAACGACAGACTCTCCCATGTGGCGAAGACGTCGCCAGAGAATGCCGTCTGGTATCGGTGCGAGCCCAGTCCGCCCCAGCGATGATAGATCATAGGCCGTTCGTCGGACGAGAGCTCGCTGTCGCGGAAAAAGGTGTGGTTGAGCCAGAACGTATTGCTTACCGACGGCATATACTTGCTCTGCTTCCACTGCTGCCAGTCGAGCCACCAGAAGTCGACGCCCTGCCTCTGCAACGGGTGCAGGACGGTCTTGAAGTAGCTGTCGGCCCACTGCTGCTGGCATATGCGGAACGGTATGGGCTCGCCCGCTTTCTGCCAGCCGTAGTCCTCGGCGAAGTCGTCGTAGGCAGCCTCGTAGGGCTGTATGCCCGATGCCGGGTGGAGATTGAGCGATACTTTCAGGTTGCGCCCGTGCGCCCAGCGGATGAAGTTCTCGGGCGAGGGGAACAGCTCGCGTTTCCACGTGTAGCCCGTCCAGCCGATGCGCTGGCCGTACTCGTCGCGCTTGGTGTCGATGCTCGACAGACCCCACGTGTCGTGCCACTCCATGTCGACTATCAGAACGTCGATCGGTATGGAGAGGCTCTGTATCTGCTCGACCAGCCGCACCAGCTCGTCGTCGGAGTATTGCCAGTAGCGGCTCCACCAGTAGCCGAAGGCATACTTGGGCGGCAGGGGCTGACGTCCGCCGACGCGCATGTAGTCGGTCACGGCGGCGGTGTAGTCGTGGCCGTATGCCATGATATACCAGTCGATGCGGTCGCCCTCGCCGCGTTCGGCGACCCACCCGCCCCAGCGGGTGTCGTCGTCGGCGATGATCGGGCGGGTGCTCTCGTCGAGGATGACCCAGCCGTCGCGCGATACGACGCCGGGGTCGAACGTCTCGTGGAGGTTCCAGCCGTCGGTGCGGTCGAGCGTGCGCATGGTGCCTTGCAGGTTGCCCTTGTCCTCCATGCCGGGGCGCCATACTACCTTGCGGCCGTTCATCGCGAACTCGACCGATAGGTTGTCGGCCGAGAAGCGGCCGCCGCGACGCCATGTCAGCGTGAGCGCATCGGTGCGTATGGTTACCTTCGACGAGGTAACCGAGCTGCGGAACGATACGTCGTCGAATGCGCGGTTGACGATGCCGAAGGTGGCATTGTCCTCGAAGCGGCCGTCTTCGCTCCACTCCATGCGTATCATGCGCGGCGTGAGCACAGTGAAGCGTGCGTTGCCCGCTACGACCGTCTGCGAGTCGTTTGCGCGCGGGCGGTAGTCTTCGGCGGCTGACGCTGACGCCGCGAGCATCGTCGCCAGCGTCAGTGCCATAATAAGTTTCAGTCCGTTCATAAATAGTAAAGGTTATAGGTAGAGTATTATCAGTCGATGAAGAGCCCGCCCTCGGGGAGCATCGCCTCGCATACCTTGCGTATGGTCGTAGCGGCGATCTTCAACGGCCGGCCGATAGGCCGGAGCTGCTGCGACGAGTCGCCTATCGAGAGCGTGTAGCGCCCCTTTTCGGTAACCCATGCGTTGCGGTCGGCATCGAACCATGCCAGGTCGTCGCGTTCGAATGCGAGCGTCACGGTGCACGACTTGCCGGGTTGCAGCAGCGGTGTCTTGGCGTATGCGCGCAGCTCGATCGCCGGACGCGGCTCGTCGCCCTCGGTTTTGGTCGAGTAGAGCTGCACGACCTGACGTGCGGCGCGGCTGCCGGTGTTCTTCACGCGGCATCGGGCGACGATCCGGCCGTCGTCCCGCATGCTCCACCCCTGCGGCCTGATATCGAAGGTGGTGTATGTAAGTCCCCAGCCGAACGGGTAGGCGACGGGGAGGCCGGCGGTGGCGTAGTGGCGGTAGCCTACGAAGATATCCTCGGTGTAGTCCGTATAGTCGATGTCGCGCACGTCGTAGAACTTCTCCGTGGCACTGAACCGCAGGAACGACGCATTGATATTCCACTCGTAGACATCCTTGGGGAATCTCTGTGCCGGCACGTCGTCGTAGCTCATGGGCATGCTCACGGGCAGGTGTCCGCCCGGAGATACGCGTCCAGCGATGACGTCGGCCACGGCGTTGCCGCCCTCCTGTCCGGGCAGCCACGCTATGAGTATCGCATCGGCCTTGTCGCGCCACTGCGCCGCATCGACCAGACCGCAGACGTTGAGTATGACCACGACGCGTTTGCCGGCGGCATGAAAGGCACGGCTTACCTCTTCGATAAGCTGCAACTCGTCGCCGGAGAGCATGTAGTCATCCTCGACATGGCGGTCGAAGCCCTCGCCCGCGCTGCGCCCTATGGTTATGACCGCCGCGTCGGCCTGGCCTGCGGCAGCATCGGCCAGAGCGCCTATGTCCGCGATCTCGGCTTCGCGTGCGTGGGGTATGTACCACTTGCGCTTGGAGTTGATGCTGTCGACGATGACCCTCTGACGGCGCATGTGGTCGCGGTAGGCCTCGTCGAGCGACGGCAGCAGCTCGAAACCGGCGCCCAGCATGCCGTCGCGCAGGTCGACGACGTAGGCCTTGTTCACGTCGCCCGAGCCGGTGCCGCCGGCGATGAAGCGATAGGAGGTTGCGCCGAACAGCGCTATGCACCGCTTGCCGTCGAGCGGCAGGGCGTCGCCGTCGTTTTTGAGCAGCACCATGCCCTCGGCCGCGACTTCGCGCGTGAGGGCGGCATGCGACACGAGGTCGGGTGTTTCGGAGAATGCGCAGCCGCGGAATCGCGGCGTGCGGAGTATGAGGCGCAGGATGCGCTCCACCGAACGGTCTACGTCGTCTATGGAGAGTCGTCCGCTGCGGACGGCATCGACTATGGCGCGGTAACGCTCGTCGCTGCCCGGCTGGATCATGTCGTTGCCTGCGGCGATCTGCGCCGGGGTGTCGAGGCCTCCGCCCCAGTCGGTCATGACGGCGCCGTCGTATCCCCACTCGTCGCGCAGGATATCCGTCAGCAGCCCCTTGTCCTCGGAGGTGTAACGTCCGTTGACGTAGTTGTAAGATGTCATTACGGTCCACGGCGCCGAGCGGCGGACGGCATATTCGAAGTTGCGCAGATACAACTCGCGCAGGGCGCGTTGCGAGACTCGTGCGTCGTTGGCCAGACGGTTGATCTCCTGATTGTTGACGGCGAAGTGCTTGATCGATGTACCGACGCCGGCGCTCTGCACGCCGTCGATATATGCGGCTGCCGTCAGACCCGACAGCAGCGGGTCCTCGGAGTAGTACTCGAAGTTGCGGCCGCAGAGCGGGTTGCGTTGCAGATTGATGCCCGGCGCCAGAAGCACGTCGACGCCGTACTCGCGCACCTCGTCGCCTATGGCCGCACCCACGCGGCGCACGGCATCGTCGTCCCATGTCGACGAGAGCAGCATGCCTATGGGGAAGCCCGTGCAGTAGAATGTGCGCTCGTCGCCCTCGCGGCGGGGCGATATCCTCAGCCCGGCAGGGCCGTCGGCCAGCACGATAGGCGGTATGCCCAGACGCTCGACGGGATAGGTCGTGCCGGCGGCTCCGGGGACGATGTCTTTGGTGTAGCCGACGACGGCGCGCTCTTCGTCGCTTTTGAGATTGGTGCCCACTAACAGGTGGGCCTTCTCTTCGAGTGTCATTGCGCTGACTATGGCGCCGACGTTGTCTTCGGCCAGCTTGGGCGGCTGCGCATGGATATGCGCCGCATGAAGGCACAGCCCGGC
>Ga0183011_11113_pt1 | contig 10147 bp, 10 predicted proteins | sample NAcewD2O_March_FD_122322 | JGI IMG/M metagenome (GOLD analysis project Ga0183011, IMG submission 122322) | Mouse cecal microbial communities from Vienna, Austria - N-Acetylneuraminic amended D2O_March | ecosystem: Host-associated > Mammals > Digestive system > Large intestine > Cecum | place... | reverse complement strand
AAATAGTACGGTTCCAACGCGTCGTGCGGATCGCAGTTCTTCCCGTTTTGTCATTCTGAGGAGCAGAGCGACGAAGAATCTGTAACCTTGCCCAAAATAGATTCTTCGATGACAATTATGGCAAGCATGCCCCACATTGCGGCTCTTTCTCTGGTGCGGAAGAGTTGATGCCAAGGTTTCAACCCTTGTGCCCGGGCCGGCTCGCATCGAAGATGCGACCCCCGCAGCCGGCCCGGGCGAGCACACGAAGAATGAATACTGCCGATTAATAGATTCTTCGGCTTCGCCTCAGAATGACAAATTACTTCTTAATTGTGCATTGTGAATTTTAAATTGTGAATTCTGAATTGTTTCCCTCTCCGCCGCATTCCTTCGAGCGATTGCTCCAAAACGCCTGCTGCGGGCTACCGCAACTGGGAAACGGGACGCCTGGACCTCGTCGGGGCGCATGGCAATTATTGGGCATCGTCCACTTTTATGCCGGGTTCCTACTATGGTACGGGCATCTTCCTTGCGTCCCTCTATTGCTATCCGTTGGACGGCACCCCTCGCGCGTTCGGCTTCTCCGTGCGCTGCGTCCAAGCATCTGCCGGAAGTTGCTTTTTTGCGAACAGTTGTTCTTTTGTTCCGCTGCTCGGTTCGCGAGCGGATTTGCGGTGCTTTCGGCACAGACCCAAGGTATTTTCCTCAAGTCGGAATCGCAAATCGCTCTCCGGTCTGTAAGATTCGGCCGCGGTAAAATCGAATTTCGTTTGTTTTTGCAAACGGTTTTTTGTATCTTTGAGTGCAAAAAACGTCTTTTGCGTCCAAAAAAACAGTCATAAGTTCATAATGGAAAAAGTCGACGTGATCCTCGGTCTGCAATGGGGCGACGAGGGCAAGGGCAAGGTCGTGGATGTACTGACGCCCCGCTACGAGGTCGTAGCGCGTTTCCAGGGCGGTCCCAATGCCGGCCATACGCTTGAGTTCAACGGTGAGAAGTACGTCCTGCGCTCGATTCCTTCGGGGATTTTCCAGGGTGGCAAGACCAATGTCATCGGCAACGGTGTGGTCATCGATGCCATTCTGTTCCGGGCCGAGGCCGAGGAGTTGGCCAAGAGCGGCCACGATCTCACCCGCCAGCTCTGCATCTCCAAGAAGGCGCACCTCATTCTTCCTACGCATCGCATCCTCGATGCCGCTTACGAGGCAGCCAAGGGCAGCGACCGGATCGGCACCACCGGCAAGGGTATCGGTCCCACCTACACCGACAAGGTCAGCCGCAACGGCATGCGCGTGGGCGATTTGCTGAGCCCCGATTTCGAGGCGCTCTATGCCCGCGCCAAGGCCCGCCACGAGAAGATTCTGGAGGGGCTCGGTTATTCCTACGACATCGCCGACCTGGAGCGTCAGTGGTTCGAGGCCGTCGATTACCTCAAGCGTTTCCGCCTGATCGACAGCGAGTATTTCATCAACGATGCGCTCGTCGCCGGCAAAAGCGTGCTCGCCGAGGGCGCGCAGGGTACGTTGCTCGACGTCGATTTCGGGTCGTATCCTTTCGTCACGTCGTCCAATACCGTCTGCGCCGGCGTCTGCACCGGGCTGGGCATCGCGCCCAACCGCATCGGCGAGGTCTACGGCATCTTCAAGGCCTATTGTACGCGCGTGGGCGCCGGTCCGTTCCCCACCGAGTTGTTCGACCAAACAGGCGCCGAGCTGCGCCGCATCGGCCACGAGTTCGGCGCCGTTACCGGCCGCGAGCGTCGTTGCGGATGGCTCGACCTCGTCGCGCTGAAGTACGCCATCATGATCAACGGCGTTACGCAGCTCATCATGATGAAGTCCGACGTCATGAACGATTTCGATACCATCCGCGTCGCCACCGCTTACGAGATCGACGGCAAGCGTACCGAGGAGTTCCCCTACGGCATCACCGAGGGTTTGAATCCCGTCTACACCGATTTCGAGGGCTGGAAGTGCGATTTGCGCGGCTGCCGGAGTTTCGACGAGTTCCCCGCCGCCTTCAAGCGTTATGTAGAGTTCATCGAGCGCGAGACCGGTGTCCCCGTGCGGATCATCTCCGTGGGTCCCGACCGCGGCGAGACCATCGTCAGAGAATAAGCGTAAATGGAGAAGCAGAAGGGGAGGGGGCGTTGCCGGAATCCGTTCTTTTCCAGGCCGGTTTTCCCGTTTCGGCTTGCCCCGGACCTGGCCGGTTCCGCGTTCGGCCTGTCGGAACCGTCTGCTGAGACCCCGACCTTCACTCTTCACCTTTTACTTTTCACCTTGAAACAACCGAAACCTAAATACCTTTTATGAAAAAACAATTGAAAATCGTTGTGCTGGCCAAGCAGGTACCCGATACCCGCAACGTGGGCAAGGATGCGATGACCCCCGAAGGTACGGTCAACCGTGCGGCGCTGCCCGCCATCTTCAATCCCGAAGACCTCAATGCGCTCGAAATGGCCCTTTCGTTGAAGGACCGCATCGAGGGCGCAACGGTCCGCATCCTCACCATGGGCCCCCAGCGCGCCGCCGACATCATCCGCGACGCCATGTTCCGCGGGGCCGACGGCGGTTACCTCCTTTCGGGCCGCGAGTTCGCCGGGTCCGATACCCTGGCTACTTCCTATGCCCTTTCGTGCGCGTTGCGCAAGATCGGTCCCGACGTCATCATCGCCGGCCGCCAGGCCATCGACGGCGACACGGCGCAGGTCGGTCCGCAGGTGGCCGAAAAACTGGGTCTGCCGCAGGTCACCTATGCCGAGGAGATCGTCGAGATCAAGGATTCGTCGCTCGTCATCAAGCGCCGCCTCAGCTGCGGCACCGAGGTCGTCGAGTGCCCCGTGCCGGCCGTCGTCACGGTCAACGCCTCGGCTCCCGAGTGCCGCCCGCGCAACGCCAGGCGCGTCATGAAGTTCAAGTGCGCCCTCGCCGCATCGGAGATCGCCGCCGCACCCGATTCCGAGACCGCACGCCGGGCCGCCGAGAAGCCTTATCTGCAGATCGTCGAGTTCGCCGCCGCCGATGTCGATCCCGATCCGCAGCAGCTGGGCCTTACGGGTTCGCCCACCAAGGTCAAGAAGATCGAAAACGTCGTCTTCCAGGCCAAGGAGGCCAAGCGTCTCACGGCCGCCGACGAGGAAATCAATTCACTGATGGTCGAACTTATCGCGAGCCACACGCTCGGTTAATGCGTTTTTGACATGAACAACATATTCGTCTATATCGAGATCGAGGAGGGCAAGGTTGCCGACGTGAGCCTCGAACTGTTGACCAAGGGCCGCGAGCTGGCTTCGACGCTGGGCGTCAGTCTCGACGCCGTCGTCCTGGGCGAGGGCCTCGCCGGCATCGAGAAGGAGTTGGCCAAGTACGGTGCCGACACCGTCTGGGTCGCCGACGACAAGACTTTCGCGCCGTTCCGCACGCTGCCCCATACGGCCGTCCTGTGCGGTCTCATCGAGCAGGAGAAGCCCCAGATCGTCCTCTTCGGCGCCACCTGCATCGGCCGCGACTTCGCCCCGCGCGTTTCGTCGGCGCTGCACAGCGGCCTGACCGCCGACTGCACCCAGCTCGTCATCGGCGACCACAAGGACCCCAAGAGCGGCAAGGAGTATACCGACCTTTTGTACCAGATCCGCCCCGCTTTCGGCGGCAACATCATCGCCACCATCGTCAATCCCGACTGCCGGCCGCAGATGGCCACCGTCCGCGAGGGCGTCATGCGCAAGGAGTACGCCGCGCAGCCCGGCAAGGGCGAGGTCAAGGCCATCGGGTGGCAGAAGTTCGTCAAGGACAGCGATTTGGCCGTGCGCATCGTCGAGCGGCAGATCGAGGAGCGCAAGATCGACATCAAGGGCGCAGGCATCATCGTCGCCGGCGGTTACGGCATGGGTTCGAAGGAGAACTTCCGGCTCGTGCACGAGCTCGCCGACGTTCTGGGCGGCGAAGTGGGCGCCAGCCGCGCCGCCGTCGATGCCGGATTCACCGAACATGCCCGCCAGGTCGGCCAGACCGGCGTCACGGTGCGTCCCAAGCTCTACATCGCCTGCGGCATCTCGGGTCAGATCCAGCACACGGCCGGCATGGACCAGTCGTCGATGGTCATCTCGATCAACTCAGACCCCGAGGCGCCGATCAACAAGATCGCCGACTACGCCATCACGGGCGATGTCAACGACATCATCCCCAAAATGATCAAGTATTACAAGCAAAATTCGAAGTAATGGCCAATTTCTTTTCAGATAACAAGGATTTGCAGTTCCACCTCCAGCATCCCGCGATGCGCAAGATCGTGGAACTCAAGGAGCGCGGCTTCGCCGAGAAGGACCTCTACGACTATGCTCCGCAGAATTTCGACGACGCCATGGATTCCTACCGCCGCGTGTTGGAGATCGCCGGCGAGGTGTGCGGCGAGGTCATCGCGCCCAACGCCGAGGGCGTCGACCACGAGGGCCCGCGCGTCGTGAACGACCACGTCGAGTATGCCTCCGGCACCGTCGAGAACATGAAGGCCATCGTCGACGCCGGTCTGAGCGGTCTCACGCTGCCGCGCAAGTACGACGGACTCAACTTTCCGCTCGTCTGCTTCGTCATGGCCAACGAGATGGTCGCCCGCGCCGATGCCGGGTTCGAGAACATCTGGGGCTTGCAGGACTGCGCCGAGACGCTGAACGAGTTCGCTTCCGAGGAGATCAAGCAGAAGTTCCTGCCGTGGGTTTCGGCCGGCGCCACCTGCGCCATGGACCTCACCGAGCCCGATGCCGGCTCCGACCTCGGCGCCGTCATGCTCAAGGCCACCTGGTCCGAGGAGAAGCAGACGTGGCTTCTGAACGGTGTGAAGCGCTTCATCACCAACGGCGACGGCGACGTCTCGCTCGTGCTGGCGCGCACCGAGGAGGGCACGACCGACGCCCGCGGTCTCTCGATGCTCGTCTACGACAAGCGCGACGGCGGCGTCAAGGTGCGCCGCATCGAGAACAAGCTGGGTATCAAGGGTTCGCCCACGTGCGAACTGGTCTTCACCAACGCACCCGCACAGCTCGTCGGCGACCGTAAGATGGGCCTTATCAAGTACGTCATGTCGCTCATGAACGCCGCCCGTCTGGGCATCGGCGCCCAGTCGGTCGGTACGTGCGAGGCCGCTTACCGCGAGGCGTTGAAATATGCCCGCGAGCGCGCCCAGTTCGGCAAGCCCATCATCCGGTTCGCCGCCATCTCGGAGATGCTCTCCAACATGAAGGCCAAGCTGCAGGGCGCCCGCGCGCTGCTCTACGAAACCACGCGCTTCGTTGAGATCTACAAGCAGTATACCCACATCTCGCACGAGCGTTCGCTGGAGGCCGAGGAGCGCCAGGAGATGAAGTTCTACACCCGTCTGGCCGACGGTTTTACGCCCCTCGTGAAGCTCTTTTCGTCGGAGTACGCCAACCAGCTGGCCTACGATGCCATCCAGATCCACGGCGGTTCGGGCTTCATGAAGGACTACCCCTGCGAGCGCATCTATCGCGACGCCCGCATCATGAACATCTACGAGGGTACTTCGCAGCTGCAGGTCGTGGCGGCCATCAACGCCGTGACCAAGGGCACCTTCATGGAGCAGATCGAGCGCTACGCCGCCGACACTTACTGCGAGTGCATGCAGCCCGTCGTCGCCAAGCTCAAGGAGCTGACCGCCAAGTTCGCAGAGATGGTCGAGCGCGTCGAGTCCGGCGACAAGGAGAAGCCCGGGTTCAAGGATTTCCATGCACGCCGTCTCGTCGAGACCGCCGGGCATATCATCATCACCTATCTGCTGGCCCGCCAGGCCGGGGAGTGCGAGGAGTATGTCAATTCGGCACGCATCTTCGTCAAACTGGCCGAGGGCAAGATCGGCGAGGCGTATACTTACGTCATGAATTCCTCGCTCGACGATGTCGACCTCTTCAAGGCCGTCGAGCAGGAGTGTTAGTTTCGTCTGCCGGCGGCGGAGTTCCCGCCGATGGCCGTTCGTAGGAGCGGGGCCCGATTGCAGGGCCCTGCTCTTTTTGTTTCGCAATGCTGCCGCAGCTTTTCGGCTGCCGTGTCTTGCATCGATCGTCATCGCTGGTGCGGAGTGCCCGCGGCGATTCCGGCAGGCGCAAAGGCTCCGGCTGCCGTTGCCGGGCCGATTGCGGGAAAACAGACCGTTCGGCTGTTCCGGCCCGAAAAATGCAGCTCCTTTTGCGGTTTGACCGCAAAATTCGTAATTTTGCGCTGTTACCGATTCAAATACCCGGAGTCATGTTTCGTTTCCTTTGTCTCTTTTTCGTTTTGGCAGCCTTCATGTCGTGCGGCCGGAAGCCGGCCCGGCAGCAGCCGGAGGTTTCGGGCGCTGAAAAGCAATACGTCTTCATGCCGCCCATGCCGCCCGCAGGCATGATGCCCGAGGAGGCCCGCAACTACCTGCGCGTGCACTATTGGGACCGCTTCGACTTTTCCGACACCATGTTCGTCCATAAGGCCGATTCGGGGCGCATGTTCCGCAGTTTCGTCGAGTTCGTCGACATCATCTCCGACCGGCCGACCGATCCGGCGCCCATGCAGGCGCTCATGAAGCGCGCGTCGGCGTCGCGTCCCATGCTCGACTACTTCGCCGGTATGGCCGAGGCGCTCTTTGCCGATCCCAATTCGCCGCACCGCAACGATGAATTCTACATCCCCGTGCTCGAAGCCCGGCTCGCCGCACCTTTCTACGACGAATACGAGCGCATGGCGCCCGAGTACGATCTGCAGCTCGCCAAGCAGAATCGCATCGGTCAGCGTGCCAACGATTTCCGCTATACGGTAGCTTCCGGCAGGTCGGCTACGCTCTACGGGCTCAAGGCCGATTTCGTGCTGCTTTTCATCAACAATCCCGGGTGTCCCATGTGCCGCGAAATCCGCGATGGCATCTGCGCTTCGCCCATGCTTTCCGATCTGATCGCCCGGGGCGCGCTGAAAGTCCTGGCGCTCTATCCCGACGAGGACCTCGGCGAATGGCATGCCTACCGCAAGAACATGCCCGCGTCGTGGATCAACGCCTACGACAAGGGCAGCGTCATCCGCGAGACGTCGTCCTACGACCTTTCGGCCATTCCGGCGCTCTACCTCCTCGACCGCGACAAACGCGTGCTGGTCAAGGATGCGACCGAAGTCTGGCGTATCGAGGAAGCCGTTCTGGAGCGCTTGCAGCCTGCGGCCGCACTATAGGCCAGGCTTATGGCGGCATAAAAAAAGAATATCGTTTTTTTATCGTTTATTCGCCCTCTTTCGCTATTTTTGTACCGTAAACAGAAACCTTAAACACTCAAACATTCTACGATTATGGCAAAGAAATGGCGTTGTACCGTCTGCGGTTACATTCACGAGGGTCCCGAGGCACCCGATCAGTGCCCCATGTGCAAGGTGGGCAAAGACAAGTTCGTCGAAGTCCAGGAGCAGGAGGGCGACCTCGATTTCGTGACTGTGCACAAGATCGGTGACGGCAAGGGTGCCAGCCCCGAGTTGTGGGAGGGCCTGCAGAACCACTTCATCGGCGAGTGCACCGAGGTGGGCATGTACCTGGCCATGAGCCGTCAGGCCGACCGCGAGGGTTATCCCGAGATCGCCGAGGCCTACAAGCGCTACGCATGGGAGGAGGCCGAGCACGCTTCGAAGTTCGCCGAGCTGATCGGCGAGGTCGTATGGGACACGAAGACCAACCTTTTCAAGCGCATGAACGCCGAGTGCGGCGCCTGCGAGGACAAGATGCGTCTGGCCCGTCTGGCCAAGGAGCAGAACCTCGACGCCGTGCACGATACGGTGCACGAAATGGCCAAGGACGAGGCCCGTCACGGCAAAGGCTTCGAGGGTCTCTATAAACGGTATTTCAAGTAATCTTTGCTTCATGCCGACAAACGGGGTTGCGTATCCGATACGCAACCCTTTTTGTTTTTCTACCGTTGTTGCCGTACTGACCGGTTCGCCGGGTTTCGAAGATTAGCGCTCTGGCTGGATTTATAGCTTCCCGTTGCTGCGGCCTGCCCGGTCTGCATCGGTCTGCAAGCGCATGATAAAGCCCCGACTCGTGAAAGCCGGGGCTTCGTCATGTTGGAAATGCTTGCAGCCTTGCGTGCAAGCCATCGTTCGGCTGCCGTGAGCTGCGCTTTTCCGTTCTAATCGACAGGCCACAACTCGTTCCGCAGCCGGACCAGGAAATCAAGTTTGTCCTTCACCCAGTCGTAGCCTTGTTTGAAGAGCCGGGCCACGTCGTAGACCGTCTCGGCCTGCTCCCGGATCTGTTCTACCGTTCCCTTGATCGTAAAAAAGTAGATGGCCGCGGCGGCGAGTATGAAGAGCCCGGCCACGATGAGTGCCGACCAGGTGAACGATCCCAGCAGCTCGGAGAGTCCGAGTACCAGTGCCGCAACCAGCAGCACGATGGCGATCACGACCGACATGCAGAAGCCGAGCAGCGCAACGAAGAAGTGCCCGGCCGGTGCGGGTTTGTTGTTCGAGGCCATGCGATGCGACGATGGATGGGGCGGTTACTGTTGGTCGCAGTGGCAGCGGGCCTCCTCGATCTTGTCGTGTACCTTGTCGACCTGCGACTTCATCTTGTCGATCTCGTCGTTGATGAAATCCTTGATCTGCTTGCGCGTTTCAGGACCCGACTGCGGGGTGAAAAGCATGGTGAGGGCTGAGCCGACGATCAGTCCGCCCAGCAACGAAGCGAGGATGATACCTGTGTTTTTCATGGCTGTGAAATTTTAAAGATTCATTGTCCCGGTTTTGCAAAGTCCGGGCCAAAAAGGCTATCTTTGCGTCATGATCGGCGATTCGTTTTCGACCGTCGCCTTTACGGGCCATCGCACCTACTGCGGCCAGGCCGACGATACCTTGCGTCGGGCGGTCGGGGCGGCTTACGCTCGTGGCTGCCGTACGTTCCTCAGCGGCATGGCCGTAGGGTTCGACCTCGCCGCTGCCGAAGCCGTGCTGGAGTGCCGTGCAGTGTGTCCCGGATTGCGGTTGGTCGCCGTCATTCCGTTCAAGGGGCAGGCGGTGCGTTTTTCGGCCGGGGATCGGGCGCGCTTCGAGCGGGTTGCGGCTGCGGCGGACGAAACCATCGTCTTGTCGGCCGGTTATCATCGCGGCGTCTATACGGTGCGCAACGATTTCTTGGTCGGCCATGCCGCCCGGTTGATCGCTTGGTTCGACGGCTCTCCCGGCGGCACGTCGTATACCGTCCGCCGTGCTTTGCGCCTTGGCCGTACGGTCGATAACCTTTGTCCGGCAGGGCCCGCATTTCCTCCTCCGGCACCCGTGCTGTTCTGAGACCCATTTTTCTGTTCGGGGGTGTTGCGCTTTCGTAAGTCGGTGCTTCGTTCGCACATGGACTCGGTTACATGATGTTTCGCACTGTTTTCCGCTTGCTTTGTTGCGTGTCTTATTCGGATGGGCGGATCTTGCCATTGCTTCGCATTTTCATTCTCGGGGCGGCTGCGGGGGCGCGCTTTCAGCGCGAGCCGCCCCGAAGGAAAGTTTTGCACACAGAACCTTTCACTTTTCACCTCTCACCTTTACCTTTGAAAAGGCAACTTCACACCCGGAGTGACAGGGGTTAGGGCTCTTGTCAGTGTGGTTTGTAGATTCAGCAGTCCGCTGGCGGCGTAATGACGCAGGAGGTTAAGGGATTGTTTGTTTTTGGGGCGGGTTTTGGCGTTCTGCGTTTTTGTAATTCGCAGGCAATTATCGGTTTTGATAGCGGTGGCGCAAAAGTTTTCGTGCCGAAGCCAGCGGGGCGAGTTTTGCGAGCCTCCGCAGGGCGGGGCTTCGGCTCGCACGGCTGAAGCCGGTGTTTATCTCTGCAAGTTGCGGCTGTCTCGAACATCTTTTCCTTCACCTTTCCGCGTTGCCGCCAGTTGCATATTCCAGTCTGCCGCGGAGCTGGAAAACAATTCAGAATGCACAATTCACAATTCACAATTAAGATAGTAGTTTGTCATTCTGAGGAGCAGAGCGACGAAGAATCTGTATGCTGACGATACAGATGTTTGACTGCACTTCGTTTGTCTCTCTCCTCCTTGCTCGGCATAGTCCGCAAGCGGTCTCTGCGCTCGCTGCGTTCGTCGATCCGCTTCGCTCAACATGACAATTATGGCAGGCATGTCCCGCAGGCTCTTTCTGATAC
>Ga0183011_11110_pt1 | contig 10161 bp, 16 predicted proteins | sample NAcewD2O_March_FD_122322 | JGI IMG/M metagenome (GOLD analysis project Ga0183011, IMG submission 122322) | Mouse cecal microbial communities from Vienna, Austria - N-Acetylneuraminic amended D2O_March | ecosystem: Host-associated > Mammals > Digestive system > Large intestine > Cecum | place... | reverse complement strand
TTAATTTTGTGTTCATGTTTTCTTTGAATTATATCCCCCGTCGGCCAAAACGGAATTCAAAGATACATATAAAATCCCCTGCTGACATTACGTCGACAGGGGTCATTTTTATTTTGGGCAAAGGGGTCAGTGATATTTTGGCTTAAGGGGTCAATTCAACCTGGTCTAAGGGGTCATCCGAGCCTGGGTTTTCCAATGCCCTCCGAAGTCGGGCAATGACACCGAAAACAACTTTTGTCCGGGCAAAAGTACAACTTGCTACACATATTCTGCAACAAGGAGAACCGGGGTTGATAATTCCGGCTCTCCGTCGATTGGCGATTAAAGCCCATATCTTTGGCACAGTAGTTTCACACTCTTTGCGTCATGGAATACACCCCTACTTGTGTAAAGTCCGTTGTCGTTCAAATGCCGGGCGATGGCTGAAAGATTACGCTTGTTGCCCTCTGCCAAGTAGCGGCGAATTTCATTTGAGGCGGCTATGTTATTGGGGTTCTCGTCTGCCTTGCGTGTGCGTACCTCGATAGAGTGAGCAACCATTTCGGGAGTGATTGAGGTTGCAGCGTCCGGGCGACCAAGCCTAATGCCCTGCGCCTTTTTCTCGGCTAATGCGGCCTTAGTTCTCTCGCTGATTAACTTTGCCTCTTGCGCTGCCATGCCGAAGAACACACCGAAAAGCAGTTGATCCGTCATTGCCTCATTGGGGAGGTTGAGCAATTTGAAGCTGATACCACTATGGAACACCAACCAACTTGCATAACTAAGGTCGCGGCTCAAACGGTCGTGCTTCATGCAGACGATTGTTGCTTTGTGTCGGCGAGCCTCCGCCATTGCGCGGCTGAGGTCTTTGCGTTCCCTCTCCTTTCCGCTCTCGGTTTCGGCTACTATCATCAAGACCTCGGCACCGGCGAGGGCAGCGGCTTCTCTGATAGTACGCTCTTGTTTGGCAAGGGTGATATGTTGCTTGTCGGTGGAGCGTCTTAAATAAGCAATCCATTTCGGAGCGGTTGTAGAGGTCTTTGTTTCCATGATTCCTTTGTTTTTGTCTTACGATGCAAAGTTAATAATAAATTTGGAATTTACCAAACGTCCGATTGATTATTTCCAAATTGTTTATATGTTATACAACATATCCATAAATAGGGAGAATTTTGCGTATTAAAAGCTACTACCCTAAACACCCCACTTTGGGGGTATGTAAAAAGAGGCGGCAGCACTACCGAAGTAATGTTACCGCCTCCACTCGTAACACGAGTCGCGTCTGCTCATTATCCTGCCAAGTTCCGGGAAGTCTGTATTTGTAATGTAGTATTTATAGCTTGCTATCCGGCAACACTTCTCCCCTCGATAGTAACAAGGGGTATTAGGCTACCCAGTGCCGGGTTTGTTCGGCGATTGATTGTAATCAACTGTTCCATCAACAATGCCCTGCGAGTTTTCGCCATAAGTGGCGACAACCTTATGCAAATCGCCCATTGGCATACTCCCTCCGCTCACCTCATCATTATAATTTTGAGTTGCCTCGGCATCTATTTTTGTTAAACCAGTATTCAGACCTACGCCTCGACCAATAGTCATTTTAGTACCTCTCACCTCGGTTATGTCGCTGTTATCCCCCGAAGTCACATTGTTGTCATTTCCGTTTATATCTCGGACATACCTATTGCCGTCGCCTTGGATATTGTCATTATCTCCCCTTTGTATGGTTATACCGTTTGAGCCATTTACATTCACTCCGTCATGTCCTATCGTTTCGTTAATAATATCCTGCATTGATAACTGAGCCTTATTGCTGACATTGCCGCCTATTGTCAAAACACGGTCATTATTGCCTGACACAATGGTTTCGGGCAATCTCTCCAAGGCATCGCCTATTCGGTCAAGGCTTCGGGCAATGTGATCGAGCCGCCGGAGTTCTGCGGAGTGTATGCGCTGCTTACGGTTCATTTTCGGGGAGTGTTCATGTACTTGTGTCGGTTGTAACTTTCCTCTAAGGTTTCATCGGGCAGATTCATAGCCTTTTTGTAGTCGTCAATAAGTTCAGAGTTGGTGACGATACACTTTCTCAACCTATTGGCGAACCATGCCGGAGGCTCGGCAACCTCAAACATCTTTTTAGGCTCTGGGACCCAACACTCATCATTCTTTGTTGCTTCAAGGAAATATTCTATTACGAGTTTGTCAATATCTTCGGCAAGTTCTTTTGTTGTAGTGGTGTCATACAATAACATTATCAGTTTAGACACGTCAAATAAATGATCGTGATAATTATCGCTAAACCATCCAAAATAAGTGTGTCCGTCTGGTGTTTGCCACAGTCTTTTGTAAATTTCTTTTGCTTCCATAATTCGTTGTCAATTTATTTCTTGATAGCTGCGGTTAGGTTCTTAATTGCTTCCTCGGCATTGTTGTTAAAACTCTCCGTATTATCTGTGGTAATGTTTTCTGCTGCAATAGAATCCTTGCCATTGGCTTCCACTTCTACCCCCGGAGCATTGGTAATATCTTTGGCGATGTCTTGCACACCACCGCTGATTGTTGCGCCCTCATTTACATGGATTATATATTTTGTAGCCGGGTGCCTCTCCATGTAATCCGCTATTCGCTTTAATTGCTTGGCTATCTCCGCAAATGGGTGTCGTTCTTTGGCTGTCTTATCCATACAAAAAAAGGCTTTTACCCATATCTCGCCAAAGATTAACAACAACGCAAAGCGGTGTATGTCATTAGGTAAAAGCCAATAGACCTTTACCGCTTCGCAATTTTGTTGTTATGTCTGAAAATCTTGGCGAGATATTTCAAGTACAAAGTTAACGCTTTTCTCCGGCAGAAAGTTGGGGAGCGACAAAAGAAAATGCCCGACTAAACTTTTCTCCCCTAATATTTGTGTATATAGTGTATATTTTATATCTTTGCGCTATAAATCTAAATGATATGGCAACAGCACTAAACATCAAGCGTAAAAACATCGACCTCCCCGTCGATACTCTGCAAAAGCTCTCCATTATGGCAGTGGCCCAGGGCAAGAGCTTAAAGAACTTCATCGAGACGGTTCTTATATCAAAAGCCAATACCGTGGCCGTTGAAGTAAGCGAAAACCCATCTCCGTCCGGCGATCCGTGGTTTAATGACCCGGAAAACATGGCCTCCATAAAACGTGGCATGGAAGATATAAAAGCCGGAAGATGCCGGGCTTACTCAATGGACGAAATAAGGGAACTGTTAGGCGTATGACTTACGAACTAATCTTGTCGGACGAGGCAACACAACACTTGATAGAGTGGCGGAAGTCCGGGCAAAAGAAAACTCTAAAGAAGATTAGCAATCTGTTTGAAGAATTGAAAGAACATCCCAAGACTGGCACCGGCCACGTTGAACAACTTAAAGGCAATTTATCGGGGTTATGGAGTCGAGAAATAAACAAGGGCGACCGAATGATTTACGGCATTGAAGATGACAAGGTAATTGTCAACGTGGTTTCTCTCAAAGGTCATTACGGTGACAAATGAATAAGAAAGGCAGGGCAATAGCTCTGCTTTTCTTTTGTAGTTATTTAGGGTTGCAAGGATATGTTTTGGGATTTCCAAAACTGCGCCGGAGGCTCTTTGTTCGCTCGATATTTGGCAGTGTCAAGAATAAGACCTATATTTGCAGTATATAATTATTGCAGTATATAATTAAAGAAGTAAATTAGTATATATGGCTAAAATTATAGCAGTAGCTAATAATAAAGGCGGTGTTGGGAAAAGCACCACGACCGCCAATCTCGGCGCAGCGTTGGCAATGAAAGGCAAGCGCGTGTTAGTGGTCGATACAGACCCACAAGCCAACTTAACGGCGGCTCTGCTGGATATAGATGAAAAGCCAATTGAGGTTTCAATCTATGACGCAATGAGCGGAGGCACACCACTCCCAATCCATAACGTTTCAACCAATCTCGATATAGTCCCGGCTGATATAGCGTTGGCGGCAGCGGAGATTGATTTGGTGAGCCGCCGGGCGCGTGAGTTTGTCCTGAAAAAATTGCTTTCTCCAGTCGTGGGGAATTATGACTTTGTACTGATAGACTGCGCCCCATCGCTCGGACTTATCACCCTCAACGCACTATCAATGGCCGATAGTGTGCTTATACCTCTGACCGGGGAAGCTCTGCCAATGCGCGGACTTACCATGCTTGACAATTACATATCTGATGTTGTCGCAGATCTTAACCCGGCTCTCCATGTCGGCGGTGTGGTTGTTACCCGATTCAATAACCGCAAGCTCAACACTGTTGTACTCTCCACCATCGCTGAACGATACGGCGATAAAGTTCTAAAAAGCCGTATCCGTGAAAACATATCTATTGCGGAGGCTCCTTTGGAGCATTGCTCAATATTTGAGTATGCGCCTGACAGTAATGGAGCAGCGGACTATATGGCACTTGCAACGGAAATACTACAATCAAACGAATAAACAATAAAGCAATATGGCAAAGAAAGGTTTAGCGGCACTCGCAAGCAAACAGATAAATTCAACGGCGCACCCCTCAACCCCTGCGCCCATCGACACTCCCCATGGAGCGGCAGCACCCGACACAACGGCGACAAAAGAAAAAGTTCCGACGGTAGCCTTAACAGAAGAAAAGAAGGTCGGCAGGCCAAAGACCACAACAGAAGAAGTTGCACCATTGACAGTCAAGCTGCCTAAGACGCTGCTACATGAGTTGAAGCTCCGTGCAGTCATAGAACACACAACACAGACGGAAATTGTTGGCACTCTTATTAGAGCCTACTTAAATAAGTAAAACATTATTGCAGTATATAATTATTGCAGTATATAATTAAAGAAGTAAATTAGTATCATATAAGACATGACAAAGCAAGATGAGGTATTGAGCGGATTTGACCGCATAGCAAAGCAGAGATTTGGCGAAACAGCCCACGCCGAATATAGCACGAACGATAGCAATGTGATAGAGATACACACCGCAAGTGTTTCAGCAAACGCTAACGACATAAACCGATTTAACACGGTTTCTAACCGCGAATGCTGGGTAACGACCAACGCAAACCACGAGATTATTATTTGCCGCGAGATATAACACGCTGCAAATTTGGCACCAAGACAAAGAGCCGGGGCGGTTAACCTCGGCTCTCTGTGTATGGGGTCATTTCAAATTACTCCATCTTAGGCTCAATCGTCGGAACGGTGGAACATATCAACAATCTCCTTTTCTTCATCTGCGGCTTCTTTCAAAGTGCTTGCCGCAGCATGGGCGGCGACACTCAGAAGCTCGACCAGTCGCAACGCCTCCCCATAAGGTAAAACAATATTGCCGTTTTGTACAGTTTTCGGCGAGGCAAGTTCATCACACACCTCGTTTACCGCCTCAAGCAAGGCGAGTGTTGCACCCTGCATCTTCTTCAATTTCTCGTATTCTTTCATATCTAAAATTTAATTAGTCGTTTTTTTGTCCTCATATTTGCCCTGTTTCGCGTTGTTCTATTGTTGAGGTAGAAATTATCAGACCAAACAAACAAACGCGAAATTTAGCCTATTTCTGTGCGTTCTTGGCATAGTATTCACACCGTCCTCGACAGATAGCAGCAGACACCGCTACAAAAGGGATGAAAGAGAAGTCCGTCGGCAGTCGTTTTTCTGCAATCTTCTGACTTGCCACAAATGAAGCTGCTTGCAAATGGGCGTGGCGTTCATCGGTAGGCTCGAAGTAATCCCAAACCTCCGGCGACAAATCAGGGCAGCGGCAGAACTCCACCAAATCGCCCCCATGTCGGCAGCGGTGGCACAACGTTATTTCCAAGTTATTTCGCAGTTCTTTCATAGTTGTTTCCTAATTACTTCGCAGTTATTTCGTTTTTACTTCATACCTACGGCATTTACCATACAACCCGCAAAGGGTGATGTTGCCGACGCTCTTACAATCGACAACTACTCCTCCCCGGCTCTTTCGTGCGTGTTTACAGGTTTCACACAGTAGCTTAAATTCACTCATTTGTTTTTGTTTTGGCAGCGGTAAGGCTCTACGCTGATAGGCTCATACATCTTTGCATTTATAATCACATCTGCAATATCCGTTTTGCTTTCAGGAGCAAAGCGGGCTATCACCTCATCACGGAATATTACATTAAAGCCCATTCCGGCTAAATAGTCCGCTGCTTCTCTCCACTTCTCCAAACCGTCACTATCGGGGAAAATATGGATAGTTCGGCCTATCATGCAATCACACTTCTCTCGCGTAGCCTCTGAATGTGGCTTGAAAAACTGCATACCTTGTACGGCTATCCAAACATATTGCGGAGCGTATAACGTGCCGACAATGGCGGTTTTCTCACTTTCAACAAGGGCGACACGCTTTCCGGGATATAGCGGCAAAAGGTGTGTGCCGAAGTAAGCCCCGGCAACATTTTCGCCCTTGTTCCAATCCATACACTTGCCCTCGCCTTTAATTCGGTGGTGGTCGCTTATTGGGTAGGGTATTGACTTAATGGCATGGATATTTCCGTCAGTGTCTATGCTTGGAAAAGCGGAGCAGTTTGCACACCCCAATATCACGCCTCCGGGGTCTATTGTGTATTTAGATCCATCGGGTTTATGCTTAATGCGTCCGGCATACCAACCCACTCTATAAGCATCCATTACACGGCGTACCTCATCCGCTCCCCATATACCAGAGAGGAACGTAAAAAGGTTAGTCCGCTCCACTTCCGCACACATAGGCGGTAACAGTTCCGGGGCTATATATTGGGGAGACACTTGCGGTTCCGGCTTTTTCTCAATAGGGATTCTCGGTCGTGTCGGTTCAACATCGACAGCGGAAAGCAAGTAAGACAGTCCGCAAGCTCCGGCGGCTTTCTCTACGACCTTGCGGAAATCACGCTTTGCGTCTAATCCCTCTATCTGCGCCACAAATGAAAGTACGTCGCCCCCCTCAACACCACAAGCCATGCACTTCCAATAGAGTTCTCCGGCTTTGTCTCTTTTGGCCGCAAAAGATGCGTTTTTATCATCATGAAAAGGGCATAATCCGGCACCTCTTTTCAGAGTTACACCGTAATGCTCCAAAATCACCTCCGCTTGGTCTTTTATTTTTGATATTGTGCAATTGTCAATCTTCATAATTTACTACTGATTATCAATATTATAACCCTATATTGTGTATTGTGCACCATTGTGCAAATATTATGCAACTGCACAATTCACAGACTGCATATAACCCTATATTGTGCATTGTGCACATTCCCCTATATATATAGGGATGTGCATAATGTGCACAATTGGGTTTAGTCTGTTGCATATACCATGACATAGGGGGAGCGGTGGTCGTTTGGATTAAGTTTGCGAATAACACCCAAATCTCGAGCTTTTCCAAGTTTTGTGTTGGCGGCTCGCTTTTCTAATCCGTCCTGCTTCATAAGGCGCTCAACAAGTTCTCCAGCCTGCAACTGTGTATCACCTCCAAATATACGCTCAAAGTTGTTTCGCCATCCATCGGCTTCTTTATCCCTTGCCGCTCTGAATATGGCGGCAGCGTCTATAATCTTGCCGTCTGCATCAAGGGCAAAGCGGATAGGTACAGCGTTTTCGGAATCCGTGTCACGTCCTTCCTTGTATGTGATTGTGAAAACTCCGTCTTTTCGGTCAACAGTGTAAGCCTCTACCGCTGCAAATGATAGATAGCTTCCCAAGTGTCCGCGCATATTGGTGTCCTCATTGTTCTTGTTCTCGTGCATTACGACCCATACAGAGCGGCCTATGCTCAATTTGTCAAGCATATCAGTTACGGTGTTGGTTTCGGCTGTGCCGTTAATGTCCTTTACCAGTTTCGCGCCTTGATCTATTATACAGATTTGGGGATTGTATCGCTCAACCTTTGCGGTAATAATTGCAATGCGTTCCTCGATGCTTTTACCTTTGAGGGGGCAAACAACAAACCGTATTCCGTATTCTCCGATTGTGCGTATTTGGCTTTGCACTCGGTTAATCAGCGTGGTTTCTGACATTTCCATATCGAACACAAGCACCAAGTTAGGGCGGTCAATAGGCGTAAGTGTATCGAATACCTTGCCGGATAATAAGGGTATAGCAATGGCGTATGTCGAAAGTGACTTGCCTTTTTTCTGCTTTGCTGAAAACGTGATAATGCCCTCTTTGGGCAGAGCCGGACGGTCGCCAATTCTTGCCCATGTTTGCAGAGGTGGCAACTCTTTGTAAGGGTTCAGAAAATCGGGGTCAGTTTCCCATAATGGGCGGTTTTCGTACTGTTCCGGCTGCATGAGCGCGGACAGCTCGGCAAGTGACACTTGCTGTTTATTCTCTTTGTCGCTCATCCCACTCACCACTTGCGTCGATACCTTACAATTTTGTCAATCTCCTCTCTGTTCTCCAGCAGATAACGAGCAAAGCGCTTTGCGTCCATATTTTCCCAAACCCCTTCATTTATGGCCTTTTCAAGGGTTGCGAGATAGATGCGTTTTGTTTTCTGCATAAGTTCAGAACACCTCAATACTTTTGCATCTTGTGTTGAGGTATCCTTTGGCATCCCATCGGAGTTTAATTGTTGGAAAACTTCCCATGACGGGAGTACACTTGACCTATAAGCGCAGGAGATAGCGAGTTGCTTGCGGTTGTATGATACGATGATGTGGTATGGATTACGAAAAAGGTCCTCGTAATCTTCTTTGGTTTTATGTCGAGTGCGAAATTTCACACTCATTTTGGGGGTGTTTGCCATTGTGAAAATTAAGTTGGCAATTAATAATTCTTTTCGGTGCCATATTTGGCTGGCTCATGTTGGGATAATCCCCTCAGAGGCGTGTCACTGCCTCGGCTCTACCTAAAAGGTAGTTTGACGATGCAAATATAAATAACAAAATTGACATTACAAAATGTTTGCTTAATTTTTCGTAACTGTCTAAAACCGAAACGACCTATAACACTCTTCACAGAGGATTATGGGTCGCTGAATTATTGTTTTGCCTTATGGCAAACTTAATTTTCTGATGCAAAGGTAGTTTAAAAGTCTCATATCCCCAAATCTGAGGATATTTTTTTCTAAAAACTATTTCGACCATGCCTCGCGCAGCTCCGGCACTGGAAACAACTCCTCCCCGTCATCATCTTTTATTTTTTCGGTGGCAAGTTTTAGCAATCGCCGTGCAAGTCGCTTCGCCTGCTGCGCTGTCATGGCAAACTCAGCATCGCCGTCTTTTATGGCTCCGGCGTTTCGTTCCTCAATGTCGGGGAGGGAGATAATGATCATGCGGTCTCCGTCGGCGGCTGCATAACAATCCACCAATGCAGTTATTTCGCTTCCCAGACAGTCAATGCTGTAACCGTTGTAATGGGTGTAATGTTTTTCGTTACTCATATTGGCTTTAATGGTTAATTATAATGCAAATATAGTGAATTTCAGTCAATTATGCAATACTAATGTCTGAAATGTTGAGGTTGTCAACGACCAAAATCAGCTCCAATCTGCTTGCTGTTCATATTATCCATTGTCGGAATTTACAAAGAGCCGGTTTAAGTCCAAATAATCACCACATTGTGTTTAATTCTATCCTTGCAGGATTTGAAGATTTTTGCTAACTTTGTAATGCGTAACTGCTTGATGTATTGGGCGGTTTGCACTTGGAATAATTGGAAAACCCAGGCTCGGATGACCCCTTAGACCAAGGTTGAATTGACCCCTGAAAATATTTTGAATTGACCCCTGAAAACGTTCTGGCCGACGGGGTCAATTTTATTTTGTCTTATCTGCTTTTTATAGCTTTGAGCTTACGGACGCTTTCGCCGGTAAGCGTGATTCGATGAGCAGTGTGGACAATGCGGTCGAGTATTGCATCTGCCACTGTGGAGTCACCGATTGCTTCGTACCAGTCCAGTTCGGGGAGCTGTGATGTCACGATGATTGATTTGCGACCATGGCGGTCTTCGATGATTTCCGTAAGGTGTGCGCGTTCCTTGGCGTCGAGAGGCACCAGAAAGAGATCGTCGAGGATCAGGAGCTGCGTTTTTTCGAGTTTCTTGAGCTCCATTTCGATTGTTCCTTTGTTTTTGGCGATTTTCAGGGTTCCCATCAGTTTGGATGCGTTCGCGTACAGCACGCGCATACCGGCCTTGCATGCCTCGTATCCCAGTGCTGTTGCCAGATAGCTT
>Ga0183011_11108_pt1 | contig 10177 bp, 8 predicted proteins | sample NAcewD2O_March_FD_122322 | JGI IMG/M metagenome (GOLD analysis project Ga0183011, IMG submission 122322) | Mouse cecal microbial communities from Vienna, Austria - N-Acetylneuraminic amended D2O_March | ecosystem: Host-associated > Mammals > Digestive system > Large intestine > Cecum | place... | reverse complement strand
CCAAAGCACTTATTGATTCCGGAATCAAACCTTTTTACGATATCGTTATCGGGGCAACCGTCCGCGAAGAAGGTTTAGGTGGAATGTGCGGCATGAAATGGATTCTGGAAGATCTCTCTAAAAAGAACCATATTGTGGCGACTGTTTCAATCGATGGGCCTACAGCTGTTGATTTCTACGCCAACGCTACCGGAATGGTAGATTGGGATGTTATTTTCTCTGGACCGGGCGGACATGCATGGACAGCATTCAAAACTCCAAGTGCTATCCATGCTGCAGCTCGAGCGGTAGCTATGATTAGCGATCTTTGCTTGCCGGAAGATCCGAAGACGACCATTACAGTGAGCTTAATTGAAGGTGGACAAGCCATTCATGGCATTGCCCAACAGGCTAGCTTCAAAATCAATGCTCGCTCCAACAGTCAGGTTGAACTGAATAAGCTCAACGAAGAGCTCGTACGAATCTTTCATTTGGCCTGTGAACAAGAAAATGCAAAATACAGTAACGAGAAAGAGGTTAAGGTCAGCTATGAAAAAATTCTGGATGTTCCTGCCGGAAATCAAGATGACGACGCCTTGATTATCCAAGCTACGAAGGCAGTTACTGCGGCCGTTGGGCTGGAAGCCAATTTTAAGCCCGGAGGATGTACTAACACCAATATGTCGATTGCCCGAGGAATTCCTGCTGTGACATTGGGACGCGGGGGCAGAGAATTCGGCACTCATACACTGGCAGAGTGGTTTGATCCGAAAGACGTGTATTTGTGCGAGCAAAAATCAATCTTGATGCTCATGCTTCTTGCCGGTTTGACTGATGTGTCAAAGCCGATTTATTAAGATATCAAAGGAAAATAAGAGCCTCGCTAAGAGGCTCAAGGTTTTAACTTTCTTTCGGCTCAGGCGCTGCCTTAGCAGGCGTGCCTGTCTCAAACTTGCAGGAAATTTCCGGCATTTGGAGAATCCTAAGATCTCGCTGAGGAAAGGGAATGTTGACCCCCTTTTCATTAAATTTTTTGAGAATTGCACGGCTGATGTTAGAGCGTAAGACGGCTGTTCCCCTTTCCGGATCTGCTACCCAGAAATATGAAGTCAAATCTATTCCGTCATTGCCGAAGTTTGTAAGAATGGTGTAGGGAGCAGGGTTAATCAAAACACGCGGCTGGCTGCGGACAATGTCGTTCATCGTGTTGATGCAGTCGTCGATATTGGAAGAATAGTCGACACTGATTGCTACCGTTGTACGGCCGGGGCCGGAGAGGTAAGAGGTATTCTTCACATTGCCCGTAACAAACGACTCATTCGGAATAATCGTGACGCTGCCGTCAAAAGCTCGGACTACGGTATAGCGGGTTTTGATATCAGCAACAATGCCTTCAACGCCGGATACGGTCACTAAGTCACCGATTTTTACGCTTCGATCCAGAAGGATAATGAAGCCACTGATGTAGTTTGAAGTAATTTTCTGTAAGCCGAAACCAAGACCCACACCAACCGCACCGCCGAATACTCCGAGAACCGTGACGTCAATACCTACCGATGACAAGCCAATCAAAATCGCAATGAACATTAAAGCGACCTTGAGGATTCGGATCAAAACGACTTTGAGGTTCGTATGAAGGCCGTTCATGGAGTTGAGCCACTTTTCTGCTAACTGTCCGAGCCATTTCGCGATGAATAAGGCTAACGCAATCGTAAAGAACGACAGCAGCATGGACCAAAGGGAAACATCCGAAGATCCTAAAGCAAATTTGGTTGACTCAAGCCACTCTCGGCACTTTGGAAGAACACCTACAACTTGCAGTGCTACGCCGATCCATAAAGAGAAGGAAATAAAGCTTTCGAGGCTTGAGGCGGCTCGGCCGGCTCGGAAACTGTGATGAATGATAAAGACGCAGACTCGAATTACAACGAACGCGCATAAGATCAGCCAAACCACGGATTCGATGGGTAACGGCTGCTGAGGCAGAAGCTTAAATAACCTTGCCGTTACTGTGCAGATGAAGATTAAAAACAAGCTGACTAACGGCCAGCAGATGCTCATGAAAAGGCTAAAGAGGCCGCGTTTAATGCCTAACCAGAAGAGTTCTTCTTTGGTTTTAGCTTTTTCCGCTGCTCCTTCTTCATCCGTAATTCCTTCAATCCTCTGGCTTTTTTCTAAATGCTCCATTGCAAGTTTTTGCGCATAGGCATTTAGAGTTTTTTTTCTCAGCCAGTAGAAAACCAGCCAGCCGATAAAGATTGGAACGATTACTGATAAAAGCTGCCAATAAATGATGGGTTTGAAGAATCCTTCTTCAAACATCACCATAAATTGGTCCAGAATATTATGGTCTCCCGCCAATAAATCTTCTGCAGAATGGGTAGCTTTCACTACCTTTTGTAGTTCCAGTTCAGCTGCGGTAGGCATATTGTCACCCTCAACTTTTAATTAGTTTTAGTATCAGTTTGAAGTATCGTCAACAGGGTCAAAGTTGAGAATGATCGTTGACGGAATATCTCCCACTGCTGGTTTCGGGAAAGGATTGCAGCTGAGAATAGCTTTTTCAACGGCTTTATCGTAGGCTCCGAGTTTACTGCTCTGCAGCATCTTAGGCTGACCGGTTTGTCTGCCGTTTCTCAAAAGACTGACCTCAAACTTAGCAACGTATTGTCCTCTTCTTGCACTAGCAGGAGGGTTAAATGTTATATGAGGACGGATACAGCTGCGGATGCGATTCTCATACTGAGCCTTCTGGAAGCTAGTCATGCCGCTTCCTTGGCCCATTGCAGAACCCGATTGACCTGACAATCTGTTAAGAAGGGCAGCTCTGCGTTTCTGCTGAGCTTCAGCTTCTGCGTGCTGACGGCTGAGTTCTTCTTGCTGACGTTTCTTCTCAGCAAGCTCAGCTTCGCGTTTTGCTTTTTCTTCAGCAATGCGTTTTTCACGCTCTTGTGCCTGACGCTTGAGTTCCTGCTGCTGCTTAGCAAGTTCTTGTTTACGGCGTTCCTCAGCGAGCTGACGTTCTTTTTCAAGTCTCTTTTCTTCTTCGATCTTTTCCTGCTGACGGCGCTTTTCTTCCTCAATCTTCTGTTGCTCGAGTCTCTTTTGTTCCTCGATTTTTCTTTGTTCTTCCTGAAGTCGTCTTTCTTCAGCCCGTTTTTGTTCTTCTATCTTTCTTTGTTCCTCAGCGCGGCGAGCTTCTTCTAGTTGTCTTTCTCGTTCGAGAATACGCTGACGTTCCTCTTCTTGCTTCTTGACTTCACGGTCTAGGCGCTCCTGAACAATTTCGGGATCTTCAAGAAGGTTAGCCTGGGTATCCAAGTCAGTTCTGGCAATTGGAGGAACTGCAGGCGCAGGCGGCTCTGCCGGAGGTTCTGGTTCCGGAACGGGTTCAGGCTGAGGTTCTGGTTCAGGAGCCGGCTGTGGCTCCGGTTCCGCTTGAGACTCTGGTTCGGGAGCAGGTTCCGGCTCTGGCTGGGATTCCGGTTCGGCCGTTTCCTCAACGGAAGGAGTTTCTGCGGCATTCATTGCAGAGGGTGACCATAACTCTGCGTACACAGGCCCAATCGGTTGCGATTTCCACTGAAAGGCTACAAACAGTAAACAAAAGAGAAGTCCATGGGCAATCAGTGCCAAAATAAACGAGACGCCCCAATATCCTTCAGAAGATCCGTTCGGTTTGTTTGGTAAGGATGTGCTCATTAACGTATACCAGGCTCAAGTTCTAGAGAAAGTCCAATTCGGTTGATGTTGGCTTTTTGGAGCTCTCTCATAACATCAATAACTTTCTCGTAGGCAACTGTCTTGTCTGCGGCAATGACAACTGGGACCTGAGTTCCGTCTTTCTGCAAAGACTCAATAGTTGCAACAAGCGCCGGGAAGTCAACCGGCATAATGTTTTTCTTATCTTTGATAGAAAGTTTGCCGTCAGGAGCGACAACGACTTCGACAATGGTGTCGGGTGTTTTTGCAGCTTTATGAACCTTCGGGAGGTCAACGATTGACGGATTAACGTATGGGGCAGCCACCATCAAAATGACCACGAGCACTAACATCACGTCAATGTACGGAACCACATTCATTTCCGCTAAAAGACGGCGTCTGCTATTTCCTCTGGACATCTCAGACTCCTATTAGTTTTGACGGCTGAGAATGTTTTGGAATTCTTGCATGAAGCTCTCGTATTGGATGGATAAGCGATCAATGGAGTAAGCAAATCTGTTGTATCCAATAACAGCAGGAATAGCAGCAAAAAGACCAATAGCAGTAGCTACCAAGGCTTCGGCAATACCAGGGGCAACAACGGCAAGAGAGGCGCTCTCTAAGTTTCCAAGGCCGGTAAAGGCGTCCATAATGCCCCATACTGTCCCGAACAAACCGATGTACGGAGAAACGGAACCGATGGTAGCCAAAAGACTGAGGCCGGATTCAAGGCCGTCCAACTCTCTTTGGAATCGGGCTCTCATTGCACGGGCAATGCTGTCGATAAGGGTGAAGCTTCCGTTAGCACTCTCGGGTCTGGAACGGGAGCGGAGAAATTCCGTCATGCCGGAATAGAAGATGCCTTCCATCGGCCCAATGGAACTTCTGTTGTCAGAAGCAGTTTCATAAAGCTGATTCAGATCAGCACCGCCCCAGAAGCGTTTGTCAAAGTTCTTTGCTTCAGTTCTCGCTTTGCTAATTTGGAACCATTTCTGAAAAATTACAGTCCAGCTCGCCAAAGAGAAAATGACGAGAATTGCTAGAACGATTTGGACGACAATACTCGCACGAGTAATTAACGTGATAATTGATAAATCTGCAGTAGCTTCCATTGCAATCCTTTTTTATCCAAATCCTATTTTTGATGAAATTTTTCTGCCAACGCCTCAGGCATTAACTTAGGTCTATAAGTATCTGAGTCTAAACACCCGCATTTTACCTGTGCGGAGATTAATAATTCATCTTTGCGCCATATTTCTTGTTCGAAAACGATAGAGGCCTTCCCTACATTGAGTGTGCGGCACTTGATTGTTAACTGGTCATCGAGTCTTGCAGGTTTTCTGTATTTGATTTCTACACCGGCTACCACAAAGATCAAATGGAGTTCTTTGAGCATCTGATCTTGGCTCCAACCGAGGCTTCTGAGCCACTCAGTGCGGGCTCTTTCAAGAAATTTTAAATAATTAGCGTAGTAAACCACTCTGGCACAATCCGTGTCTTCGTAGTAAACGCGCACCAGCCACTCAAATTGTACTAATTTCATTGCGTTTATTAGAAATCATATTTAGAAGCCTAAATTGTAGAAAACTTAGAGTGAGATTCGTAATTTTTTGCTAAGTCTGGGTGGTCATAATGGAAAGGAATATCATCCGGAGCCACTTTGATACAACCTGTTTGAAGCTGTATCAGAAGTTAATTCAACTCATTAAAATCAAAGAGTTCTTGATAAAATCGATAGCCTCAAAGTAGGCAGTATATTAACCAAAGACTTAATTCAAAGGAAAAGATGGACCAAAAAAGACTATTAACCTCAGCTGTCGGGTGTCTGGCAGCTGTATTAATGCTGAGTTCTTGCGGTCCTATCCCAAATTCCGTTCATTCCATTAAAGAATTAAGTTCCAATACGTTGTTTACGCCGTTCTCCGGCCGCAGTCCGAAGCATTTGGATCCGACCAGTTCTTATTCTTCTGATGAGACGCCGTTTACTTACAGTATTTATGAGCCGCTTTATCAATATCATTATTTGAAACGTCCCTACCAGCTGATTCCCCGCACGGCAGCTGCAGTTCCGGCTCCGATTTTTTTGGATAAAGAGGGCAATGTGCTTCCGGAGGATGCTCCGGCAGATAAAGTCGCCTTGAGCATTTACGAAATTCCTATCAAGAAAGGGATCTTGTTTGCTCCTCATCCGGCTTTTGCAAAAGATGAAAAAGGCAATTATGTAAATCATCACTTATCCGAGGAAGTCACAAAAAAACTACGTAATCCTCTGGATCTGCCGAACAAAGGAACCCGAGAGTTAGTCGCGGAAGATTATGTCTATGCCATCAAGCGCCTGACCAATCCTAGGATCATTTCCCCGATTTATGGAACAATTGTGTCTCATTTGCCGGGATTGGAAAAATTGGCTGCGCAAGTTCGTGAATACGATAAACAGCTCAGAGCCAATCTTCCTGCGAGCCAGCGAGACTTGCCTTTTCTGGATCTGCGTAAATTTGAACTGGAAGGGGTATCTGCACCTGAATCTCACTTACTCAGAATAGAAGTCAAGGGAAAGTATCCTCAGTTCCCGAATTGGCTGGCGATGACATTTTTTGCTCCAATCCCCTGGGAGGCGGAAGCGTTCTATGCTCAAAGGGGAATGGCTAAAAACAACCTCTCTCTGAATTACTGGCCTGTGGGCACGGGGCCCTATCAGTTGGTTGAATCAATTGAAAATAGACGGCATGTGATGCAGAGAAATCCTCTGTTTAGAAAGACTGAGCTGTATCCTTGCGAGGGCGAGCCGGGCGACAAGGAAAAAGGCTACTTGGAAGATTGCGGCAAACCGCTGCCTTTTATCGATCGCATCGAGATTTCCGCAGAAAAAGAAAGTGTGCCTCTTAGGACAAAGTTTTTACAGGGCTATTACGACTCTCCGCAAATCGAGAGATTGGACAATGGGCAAGGTTTTTTAATCGGGATGGCCGACAGTAAAGAGAAGGAAGAAGAATACAAAAATAAAAAACTTCAGTTTCCGAAAGTTATTGAAGCTCACAACACCTATTTTGGATTCAACTGGCTTGACCCCGTTATAGGGGAGGGCGCAACCCCAGAACAAAAAGAAAAAAATAGAAAACTCAGACAGGCCATTGCGATTGCGATGGATTGGGAAGAATATATTCAGATTTTTGAGAAAGGCTTGGCAACCCCGGCTCATGGTCCGCTTCCGCCTGGTCTATTTGGTCATAATCCGGAGGGTTCCGCGGGCTTCAATCCGTATGTGTATAACAAACTTGAAGACGGGACCGTTATACGTAAATCTTTGGAAGAGGCGAAGACGTTATTAGCGGAAGCCGGTTACCCTGACGGCCGGAATCTGAAAACGGGAAAACCGTTGGTGCTGAGTCTGGACTTCCAGGCAGCCGCCTCTCCGGGGACAAAAGCCGTTCTCGACTGGTATCAAAAACAATTCGCTAAACTCGGCATTCAGCTTGATATTAGAGCAACGGACTATAACCGTTTCCAAGATAAAGTGATCAACGGCAGTCACCAGCTCTTTTTATGGGGCTGGTTAGCAGACTATCCGGATGCAGAGCATTTTCTTTTCCTGCTTTACGGACCTAACGCCAAGTCTAAGACCGGAGGATCCGGGGAGAATGCCTCTAACTATCAAAACGCCGAATACGACCGCATCTTCGAGAAAATGCGTTATATGAGCGACGGACCGGAAAAAGCCAAAGCTATTGAGCAATTAATTGCTATTGCGCAGAAAGATGCTCCATGGACCTTCGGCTATTTTCCGACGAGTGCAGCGGCATTTCATCAATGGGTCTATAACGGGAAGCCGACTCAAATTGTCCGTAATCATATTCAGTACTTGAGAATAAATCCGGAACTTAGAATTGAAAAAATCAAAGAGTGGAACAAACCTATTTACTGGCCGCTGTTTGGAATTGTTGTGCTTTTGTCTCTCATCATTGTGCCGATGTACTTGCTTCATAAGAAACGAGAAGCGATGACAGCAAGAAAGGAGAAAGCGTAATGCTGAGGTATCTTTTAAGAAGAATAGGATACGGCTTTCTGATTCTGCTGGGTGTCAACCTCTTGACCTTCTTATTGTTCTTTGCGGTCAATACGCCCGATGATATGGCTCGACTGAATATCGGCGGTAAGCGAGTGACGGCCGAAGCCATTCAGAATTGGAAAGAAGCTCACGGCTACGATAAGCCTTTGATTTGGAATTCCAAGGCTCAAGGAACGGAAAAAGCGACAGATACTATTTTTTGGACTCATAGCGCAAGGCTGATGGTCGGGGATTTAGGATCTTCGGATGCGGGCCGAGATATTGCCTATGAAATTAAGGAAAGAGCGTGGCCTTCGCTTGCTCTTGCATTGCCGACATTTTTGCTCGGAGTGATCGTTATTGTGACTTTTTCTTTGGGTTTGGTGTTCTTTCGCAGGACTAAACTCGAATACGGAGGAGTCATTTTGGCGGTCGTGATGATGTCTATTTCCTCGCTCTTTTACATCATTTTCGGGCAGTGGCTGTTTTCTAAAGTTTTTAAACTCTTTCCTATTTCGGGATTTGAAACCGGAACGGCCATGATTACTTTTCTGATTCTTCCGATTGCGATTGGAGTATTCTCCCGCATCGGTGGTGATGCGCTGCTGTACCGTTCCATGTTTTTAGAAGAAATTAACAAGGACTATGTTCGTACTGCTCGCTCGAAAGGTCTTTCGGAAACTGCTGTTCTCTTCAGGCATGTCCTTAGAAATGCCAGCTTGCCGATTATTACTTCAACGGTCGCTGTTTTGCCCATGCTGTTTCTCGGTTCTTTGATTATGGAAAGCTTTTTTGGCATTCCGGGCCTTGGAAGTTTTACTATCGATGCGATCAATGCTCAGGACTTCGCCATTGTCAGAACCATGGTGTTCGTTGGTACGGTGCTCTACGTGATTGGTTTGATTTTGACGGATGTTGCCTACACCATTGCCGATCCGAGGATTAGATTGAAATGATGTTTAAACCTGTATTTCTGGCAACTGACTGCGTTCTTTTCTGCCTTGTGGCGGCTTTGGTCTTTTATATTTTTCACGTTCGTCGCTCTGACGAACTGAAAATGAGGTGGAGCCATGTGTTCCATTCTCCCGCGGCTTTGTGCACTTGTACGATTCTTACTGTTTTTCTGACTGTAGCTATCATTGACTCCATTCACTTCCGAAGCGCAATCGATACAAACGGGGAGCAGGTTGTTTACGATGTGAAAACAAGCTCTCTTTTGGATAAAAGTTTAGGGAAAGCGGCTTCGGCAGAGGAAAAAACGTATTCCGAACCCTTTGCCACGAAGACGTTTGAAAAAATCTCACGCATAGAAAACGACAAACCCGTACGTGATTACGAGCCCTTAGCCGCAGGAGGGGCTCATTTAGCTCAAGGAGAATCTAAAGCCTTTGATATAGGTAGGAGAGTCTTTTTGGGATTCAGTGCCGGAAGTGCTCTGAGTATTCTGTTGTGGCTTTTGGTCGCCAAGGTTGCGGCAATAAGAAAGTCCGTGACCTTAGGTCAAGAGTTCTCCCGATTCTTTAAGCGCAGAGATGCGATTCCGTATGAATATGTTCTGCTTCCATTGACGGTGTTCATTATTCTGATTTGCTTAGTCGCATTTCTTTGGCCGGTTTACCACGTGCTAGGCACGGATCAGACAGGAAACGACATTCTTTACCAAGTTTTAAAGTCTTTGAGAACAGCTCTTGTTATCGGTTCATTAGCGACTTTAACGACGTTACCGTTTGCCATTATTTTCGGAATCTGCGCTGGATACTTTAAAGGCTGGGTGGATGACTTGATTCAGTACATCTACACGACTTTGTCTTCTATTCCGAGTGTCTTATTGATCGCTGCGGCGGTTTTGATGATACAAGTCTTTTTCGACGGCCCTCCGGACTTATATGAAACCGGATTGGAGAGGGCTGACCTAAGGCTGTTCATGCTTTCTTTGATTATAGGAATTACCGGTTGGGCAACACTAGCGAGACTGCTGAGAGCCGAGACTCTACGAATTTCTCAGTTGGATTATATTCAAGCGGCTAAAACTTTCGGTGTCAGTCATTGGACAATCATGAGACGCCATATACTTCCCAATTTAATTCATATTGTTCTTATCGTAGCCGTGTTGGATTTTTCGGGAATTGTTCTTTATGAAGCCGTGCTTTCTTACGTGGGAGTCGGTGTGGATCCGACGACTCATAGTTTTGGTTCGATGATCAATGCAGGAAGACTTGAGCTCTCCCGCAGTCCGGTAGTTTGGTGGAACTTGGCAGCTTCGTTTACTTTTATGCTGACGCTGGTTTTATCAGCCAATTTATTTGCGTCAGTGGTGAGAGATGCCTTTGACCCGCGTTTGGCTTTGAAAAGAAAGAGAGACAAGTAATGCTGGAAGTCAAAAATATCGTCACCGAGATTGAAACTCAAGAAGGAACAATCAAAGCCGTTGATGACTTAACTCTAACTATA
>Ga0183011_11096_pt1 | contig 10249 bp, 11 predicted proteins | sample NAcewD2O_March_FD_122322 | JGI IMG/M metagenome (GOLD analysis project Ga0183011, IMG submission 122322) | Mouse cecal microbial communities from Vienna, Austria - N-Acetylneuraminic amended D2O_March | ecosystem: Host-associated > Mammals > Digestive system > Large intestine > Cecum | place... | reverse complement strand
GTAACATGGAAAAAGAAATATTAACATTTGGCCCATTGTGTGTATTGCCGGAGTGGCAAGGTTGCGGCATTGGTGGAGTGTTACTTGAAAAAACGCTGGAATTGGCAAGACAGCAAGGCTTTGAAGGTGTCGTACTTTTTGGCGAACCGGATTATTATCCGATACATGGTTTTAAGACTTGTGATCATTTTGGAATTACAACAATAGATGGTAAGAATTTTGATGCATTCCTAGGTATTGAACTGGTAGAAGGTAGACTTGCAGAATTTGGCGGTAAATTTATAGAGCCAAAAGTGTTTGAGGAATTATCAGAAGAAGAAAATGAAGAACTAACTAAGAGATTTCGTACACCTGCAAAGCAAAAGTTTCCATGCCAGTGGGATTAATGGAAAGGTGAAGAACATGACAGTTGAACAAATATATGAACCTCAGATGAAAGAAAATATTGTACGAAAAATATTAGAAGCATTACCTGATTGGTTTGAAATGGAAGGCAGAGAACAGTATATTAAATAGAGTGCCGAACAGATATGCATTGGTGCTGCTAAGGATACTGAATATGTTGGATTTTTGTGTTTGAAGGAGACTGGAAAAGATACTTTGGAACTTGATGTTATGGGAGTTTTGAAGGAATATCACGGGCAGGGTATTGGAAGAGAAATGTTTATGATGGCAAAGAATATTGCTCGTGAAAAAGGGTATTCTTTTTTGCAGGTAAAGACAGTGCAAACGGGTAAATATGAGTGTAAATATGCGAAGCAAGGCAAAGCATGATGAATGGCAGAAACTGTTAAAATGCAAGCAGATTGTTTTGAATGGTGCAGATGATTTGGAGGAAAACTTCAAAACAGTGTACATAGAAATGAATTCTTTTATTGGAAGAACAGTAACTGTAATGGTTGACAGACCATTAGGCAGTTATCACCCTGAACATAAGGATATGTATTATCCGATTAATTATCATAAGCCGGATTATGAGTATAAATAATGGAGATAAGAAATTTATGAAAGAATTAATTATAAAGGATACTATAGAGGAATACTTATCGGTATCAAAATACATAAACTGGAAAGACAACAGCATATTATTAATGGCTGATGAATTTAAACTAAAATCTGCAGATGAAATTTCTTTGATTAAGGCGATTTATGAATTTGTACGTGATGAAATAAAACATTCCTGGGATGTTCAGGGCAAGCGTGTGACCAAATCTGCAACAGAAGTGTTAGGACAGGGTGTTGGTATCTGCTGGGCAAAAGCAAATCTTCTTGCAGCGTTGCTTCGAGCATGTGGAATACCTGCTGGTATTTGCTATCAGCGTCTTACTTTAGGTGATGTACCCGAATCCGGATTTTGTATCCATGCATTAAATGCAGTTTATATCGAATCGCTTAACAGATGGATTCGCTTGGATGCAAGAGGTAATGAAGAAGGCGTAGACGCACAGTTTGATTTGGAACAGGAAAAATTGGCTTTTACAGTGCGTAGTGATTTGGGAGAGGCAGATTATGGGATTGTTTATGCAAACCCATCTGAAAAATTGATGCAAGTATTGGAAGAGAATACGGATGCACTTTATATGTACCTAAATTGTTTGCCGGATAGTATTTTTGAATACCAAAAAGCAACCATAGAAGACATAGATGAACTGGTAAGGACAAGAATTGTAGTTCTTCGTGCTGCCAATAAATTGTCGGATGATGTGGATATGTCAGTGGTGAAAAAGGAGTCTTATGCATATTATAAGCGGGCGTTAGAGACGGGTGAACATATTGCATATCTAGTGTATGATAACGGAACTTCTATCGGTGCAGGCGGTGTCAGCTTTTATCAGGTGATGCCGACATATTATAATCCGACTGGAAAAAAGGCATATATTATGAATATGTATACTGCACCAGAGTATAGAAGACAGGGAATAGCAATTCACACATTGGATTTACTGGTAAAGGATGCAAGGGAACAGGGCGTGTCGCAGATTGCTTTAGAGGCAACAGATATGGGACGACCATTGTATGAGAGATATGGATTTGTAAAAATGGAAGATGAAATGGAGCTGATATGATGCATAAAGTAACAGATTTACAACCTTGGGAATGTCTTATGAAGCGAATTGTTTGGAAACAATTAGGAGAAATTCGTAATTAGAAAATACTTGATTTTGGCAGTGGTATTGGGATAACTGCAAATTATCTAGCAGAGCATAACGATGTAACAGCCATTGAACCGGATGAAGATAGCATAAAGGAGCGATGGGCAGATAACCAGTATACACAAATTGTCGGGAGTACTGATGAATTGCGTAAATTAGAAAATGACACCTTTGATATGATTATCTGTCACAATGTCTTGGAGTACGCAGAAGATAGAGCGGATATTGTTAAGGAGTTTGCAAGAATTTTAAAATCTAATGGCAGGATTTCTATTGTGAAACATAACCGTGCAGGAAGGGTTATGCAGATTGTTGTACTTTTAAATGATTTTGAATATGCCCATAGCCTATTGGACGGTAATGATAGAATGGCTTCCAAGTACGGAGCAATTCGTTACTATGAAGATACGGATATTCAAAAATGGTGTCCGGAACTTGCGATTACGAAGACACTAGTACAGCATTGCGTATATAATGGTGAATAATGTGCCTGATATTTTTGTCAGGACAAGGCGGAGGAAAGAGGCGATGCGGTGGCATCGTTGATTGACGACAACGCAGTGCTGGCAGAAATAGCAGGTGCAGTATTCACTGTTAATTACGCAATGCTGTAATAGTATAACCCACGATAATTATCCACACCTTTCGCTTGTCTAAATTTCCATCTGCCACGTCAGCTTCAATCGACGATCAGGTCATAAGGAATCCTCCCGCAAGCGGGTCCCTACTTGTGACAACAGCCGCCGCATCCGCACTCCTGTGCGGGTGAACGGCAGCATGTATGGGTTCTTAACCCCAGATATATTTTTCTCCCACAGAGAACATGTGAAAAGCCTGTCCGGGGTTGATATTGTATAGGCAGTCCACAAAATGGGCCGGGTTTATGCAGTTCACATCGTACAGGTCAAAATGCATGGGGACGAGCAGGCGCGCATGGATTTTTTTCGCCAGCAGAACCGCTTCCACCGCGTTCATATTTCCCACAATATCATCCTGCAGCTTGTAGTAGCTCCGCCCGTTGACCGGAACCATCAGGATATCAATCTGCCCCAGAAGGTTCGTAAGGCCGTCATAGATACAGCAGTCCCCGGCATGGAAAAGGGTGGTATTGCCGAAACACATTTTATAGCCCAGCTCCTTGTAATTCCCATGTTCGTCGGTATGCAACTCTTCATGGGCGGCGGGAACCGGGATCACATCGCATGGCCCCAGACTCAGCTTCTGCCCGGCCGCAGCTCCGATGAGGGAGGAGGCGTCGATCCCGTAAGACTGTATGGTCTCACGGATCGGTTCGGGCACAATAAATTTTGCTTTATTATTGTGGGCCGCAAGGGCATGAAGGGTGTCTGGGTCCGCATGGTCATAATGTCCATGGGTACAGAACACATAGTCTACAAAGTCCAGCTCCTCGGGGCGGACGGGGACATCATATCGGCGTACCCACTTTACCTGATCCGTGGAGCAGTTCCGATCCACATAATCGGACAGGTAGGGGTCAATGAGGTAATACGTATTCTGATATCTGATCAAAAAGCCTTCCTGGCCAAGATAGAATAAAACAATCTGCCTGTCGGAAAGGTGCGTCTGAAAATATTCTTTTTCCATGTAAATCCTCCTTTAAATTGATATTGACGATTATATCACAGCGTGATAAAATGGTCAACAAAGAGATAGAAAAGAATCAGAATTTGAAAATCAGAATTGAAAAGAAAAGGATAAAAAGTATGAAAGCAATCGTATTCAAGGAACCTGGATGTGCAGTACTGACGGAAAAGGAGATTCCCGAACCGCAGCCGGGATTTGTGCGGGTCAGGGTAAAGGCAGCGGCCATCTGCGCCACCGATCTGGAGGTGTTGGACGGCAATATCCCGGCCAATTATCCCATCACCCCGGGACACGAGTGGAGCGGGATCGTGGATGCGGCCGGAAGTGAAGAGGACCGCTCTTGGATCGGAAAAAGAGTGGTGGGCAGCAACGATGTAGTCTGCCTGAAATGTGAGGCATGCAGAAGCGGAAACTGGCGGTACTGCAGTGAATTTGAGGAAATCGGATTTAAACGGGATGGCGCGTATGCGGAGTATATTCTGGTTCCGGCCTATGGACTCTGTGAGCTGCCGGAACAGGTCTCCTTTGTCCACGGGGCGCTGTGTGAGCCCCTCGGTGTGGCACTGGGCACCTTGGAAAAAGCAGGGGCGGCCTGCGGAGATACCCTGGTGATCATCGGGGCGGGTTCCATCGGTCTGTGTATCCTTGCGGCGGCGAAAGCCATGGGGATGCGGGAGATTGTGGTGGCGGCTTCCACCAAAAAGCGTCTGGGGATCGCAGAAGAGATGGGGGCAGTTCGAACCATCGCGACGGAGGAACAGGATCTGGTGGAGGAGATGAAGCGGTTTCGGCCGAACGGTTCCCATGTGGTGATCGACGCCACCGGCATGGAACGCTGCATCCAGCAAAGCCTGAAGCTGGCAGGAAAAGGAGGAACAGTGGTCCTTGCCGGTTACGGCAGAGGAAAGACCATGGGCATCCGTATCGATGATATCCACATCAACAACTTGCGCGTGATCGGGGCAGGCAACAACTGGAACCAGCACCAAAAAGCCGTTGACATGATGGCGGAGGGGCTGGTGGATATCGAGCATTTTGCCACCCACAAAATCCGTCTGGAAGATTACGAAAAAGGGCTGGAACTGGCGAGAAAACGTCCGGAAGGTTTTTTGAAGGCGGTGTTTGTGAATGAATAAACCGGATTGCGTACTCGGGATCGACCTGGGCACATCTTCCGTCAAGCTGCTGCTGAAATACCGTGACGGGCGAACCGTCAAGGCCAGGGAAGGCTATGCGGAGCCTGCCCCTCTGGGATGGTGGAGGGCCATAAAAAAGGCGCTGTCCCGCCTGGAGCTGCAGGGGCTTGGGGCGATCGGCCTGTCCTCCCAGGTGGGGACCTATGTGGTGGACAACCGGGAGGTGATCTCCTGGAGCGGAAAAGAGGGTGCAGAGGAACTGGCAGAAATCCGGGAACACTGGAGCAGGGACTTTTTTCTCCAGGAGATTTCCATGCCCCATCCCAACCTGATCTCCTATCCCATCCCCCGGCTGTTGTATATCAAAAGGCATTACCCGGAGGCTGAAAAGGTGTGCCAGCCAAAGGATTTTCTCTGCGAAATGCTGACCGGAAGCTGCGTCACCGACCCCTGGTCCTGGCGGGGACTGACAAAAATACCAGGAGCGCCCTTCATCCAAAGCAGCCGGAAACAGGAAAGCCAGACCGGAGCTTCACTCTTCCATCCCAGCCGTGGTCTGACAGATGTATCCGGTTGTACATACAGCCGAACCTGTCTGGAACGGATCGGATTTCCGCTCTCAAAACTGCCGGAAATGAGATCCCCTCTGGATCTGGCCGGTTTTACAAGGGAAATTCCAATCAAGGGAGGTGTTCTTCCGGCCGGCATTCCGGTTTTCGTCGGAATGAATGATTTTTTTTCATCCCTGTTGGGGATGGGGGTACTGGAACCCGGAAGCCTGTTTGATATCTCAGGGACAAGCGAGCATCTGGGCATAGTGGAAAAACGCATACACCCGGATACAGAGCTGGTCAGCGGCCCCTACCTGAGCGGAAATGTACACTACGGCGTAACCGCCTCTGGGGGAGCCTCCCTTGCCTACGGAATGGAGCTGTTCGGATATGAAGAGGTACATCCCGCTCAGAACCTGGACAGGAACCCTCCGATTTTTCTCCCATATATAAACGGGGAGCGGGCGCCGATCTGGGATGCAGACGCACGGGGCATGTTTTTCGGCATTCACGAGGACTGCAGAAAAAGCGATATGGCTTATGGAGTTTTGGAAGGAGTGCTTTTCAGTCTCTGGCACATTTATGAATACATGGGGAAGCCTCAGGCCGATTCCATGCGGGTATCCGGCGGGGCGGCATCCAACGCCGTACTGAACCGGATGAAAGCGGAACTCTTCGGCGTCCCTGTCCTGGTACCGAAAGAAACAGAGACCTCGGCCCTGGGCGCCTGTATGACTGCTGCGGTTGGGCTGGGGTGGTTTTCAGATTACCGGGAGGCGGCGGATCGGTTCTGCGCGATTCGGGAGCGCGTCAGCCCCTGCAGGCAGTTTAAGAGGACGCTGGAGCAGAGATTTGCCATTTATAAAGATCTGTATCCCGCCACAAAGAAGCTGCTGGGAGACGGCTTCTGACGTATCAACCCTTTCGTTTTGTCTGATGCCGCAGAGGGCAGTATGTGAGGAAATAAGGGGACGGACAGGGAGAACAGTGAAACAAAAAACAGGAGGAACAGACGATATGAGCTGTGTAATATTCGGAGCGGGAAAGATTGCCAGAGGATTTATCGGACATCTGCTGTATCTGAGCAAAATCCCGTTTACATTTATAGAACGGGAAAAATCACTTGCAGAACTGCTCAATATGCGGGGAAAATATATGGTCAATATTCTGGGACACAGCGAGAAAAACTGTCAGGTCACAGGATTTCAGGCGCTGAGCTTCGCGCAGGAGGAAGAGGCGGCCCAAGCCATTGCCCAAGCGGACACCGTATTTACCGCGGTAGGCGGAAAGAACCTTCCGGCGCTGGTTCCGATCTTGGTAAAAGGGATCGAAAAGAAAGCGGAAACAGGCCGGGACTTGAACATCGTGACCTGTGAGAACTGGAAGCTTCCGGCGGCTGTTTTGAGAGACGGGATCGAAGCGCAGATCGGAGAAAAGGAAAAGGCATACTTCGCAGAGCATGTAGGGATCACAGAGGCGGTGATCATGCGTTCCGCCATTGAGTCTGGCGAAGACCTGCTGAAAAAAGATCCTCTGGTGGTCAATGTGCAGGATTTTTGGGAACTTCCGGTGGATGCGTCCAGGATCGCGGGCAGCCTTCCGGATATCCACGGTCTGAAACTGATTTCTGAATTTACCGGATTTTTGGAAAGAAAATTCTATACATACAATGCCGCCAACGGAACCGTTTCCTATCTGGGCGCATTGCTCGGATATGAAAAGCTGGCGGATGCGGCCCACGATGAGCGGATTGTCCGGATTCTGGAGGGCGTGTATCAGGAAACGGCCCAGGCCCTGTCGAAAAAATATCAATTTCCGCTGGAGGAGCAGCTTGCGTTTACCCGGACGTCAAAAAAGAAGCTGCAGGACCGCACAATTGAGGATTTCATCGAGAGAAACGCAAGAGACCCGCTGCGGAAGCTGGGAAAGGACGACCGGCTGGTAGGATCGGCGCGGCTGGCAGAGGAATACGGAATAGAGCCCCACAGCCTCTGCACTGCCATCGGGGCCGCGATTTATTATGAGAATGCAGGCGACAGCTCCGCCGAAGAACTGCGCCGCCTGCGTGAGGAAAAAGGCGTAGACACTGTTTTGGAGCAGGTCTGCGCTCTGGACGCTGAGGGGACTCTGGGAAAACTGGTCAAAGAAAAGATAGAGATGTTAAAGGAATGGGGATGGATTCATGGGTAAAGTTGTGGTAGTAGGCGCCGGAAAAACAGGGCGCGGTTTTGTGGGAAGGCTTCTGAAAGAGGCAGGCCGGGAGATTTTGTTTATTGACCGGGATCAAAAGCTGGTGGACGCGCTGAACGAAGCCGGGAGCTTCACCGTACACTTCTTCGGAGATGGGAGGGAGCCCCTCAGGGTGGATCATTTTCAGGCCGCGGCCTGGGAAAACGCTTCTTTTGAGGACGCAGAGCTGATCCTGGTCTCCGTAGGCGGGCAAAATCTGCCGGACGTGGGAAAATCTATGGCCGGTCTTCTGGATGAAAGCCGCCACTATACGGTGATTACCTGTGAAAATGCATCCCACCCCTCTGCCCTGCTGAAAGCCGCTGTCGGGAAGTCCAATATTTCCGTGAGCGAGGCTACGGTATTCTGTACAACGATTGAAGGAGAAGGGCTGGATATCCGCTCGGAGGACTATCCCTGCCTGCAGTGCGACGGGGATCTGCTGGAGGGTTATGAGCCGGGAATCCGCCAGATCCGTCCCTTCCCCCAGTTCTCGAATTTCCTTACCAGAAAGCTGTATACATACAATGCGGCAAGCTGCGTGATCGCCTATCTGGGATGGATAAAAGGATACGAAAATTACGGGGACGCGGCGAACGACGAAGAGATTCTTGCACTCCTGGATCGGAACTATCAGGCGACCAACCGGGCGCTCTGCCGGGAATTTGGCTATGACGAAGCAGATCAGGAAGAATTTGCCCTGCTGTCCAGAAAAAAATTCTGTGACCGGACGATTGAAGATACGATTGCCAGAAATGCCAGGGATCCCCGGAGAAAGCTTGCGGCAGGCGAGCGGATCATAGGACCTATCCGTCTGCTTTGCAAATACGGGGAGGACGCCTCTGTAATGGAAAAAACTGCCGCGGCTGCGATCCTCTACACCGCACCGCCAGAGGACCCACGGACGAAGCAGCAGGCGGCAAAAAACAGCGGGCAGATTCTGGAAGAAATCTGTGAGATCCGCCCGGATGAAAAAATATATACAGATATCATGAAGTATATCAGTGAAATAAAAAATTGCTGTCGTTCACAGCCTGTCAGTGTGTGAGCAGCTGCGAAATACATACAAGCTTTTCAAAACAGCAGGCTCAGACCGGCCTGCTGTGCGGACAATGCACCGCTATTTTTTACTATCCTGCGGACTTCCTTCAGAGACATCCGGATGTAGGAAGTTATATTGAAGAATTTTGACATCCTCGGCGTCAACCGTATTTAAGATCACATTTCCGGTCTCCAGATACCATACGTCGCCGGGGGAAGTCAAATCTGCAAAACGGTCCGAATTATATTTGAATCCGCTTTTACCCAGCATATCCTCCGCTTCCTGGTGGATCTTATCATAAACCTCCATGAGATCGTCGGAGTCGTCGGTCTCATACATCCATGCCATGCTGACAAGTCTTTCCTTTTCATCAAAAGAATACTTGACCGTACCTTTTAAACCGTCAAATTCCTTTGGATAGGAATAGACCATGCCGCCGTATACCGTGGAATCATAGGCATCGCTGTCGCTGCCTTCAAGTTCTGTGATATCCTTCAGCGTATTTTCCCAGGTGATTGTTGTGAACGGACACTCTGCCGCTTTTTTTTGGCATCCGGCAGTAAAAGCAATGGAAAAAACCAGAGCGAAAACCAGAGTGAAATGTTTGCATAATTGTTTCATATAAAGCCTCCCTAATCGTTTCGTGATGTATTATGATTCGCGGCAGAAGAAAAATCTGACAGTCTTTCCTTCTGGAATTTTATTCCCGCGAAGCAACGAGCCAAGCAGCCAAGCCTGCATGAATATCTGACTCTATTATACACCAGGTGGAATGTAAATAAAATGACGAATTTTCTCCTAAAATGTGGGAATTATTAGAAAATTTTGAGTTTTCTATTGACTTGACCGAGAAAAGTATGCTTTACTAAAAAAATATTAAAACTAAGCGGTTCGTTCAACAGAAAGGAAGGTGAGAGTCGTGCCGGCAACAATGCGCGATGTAAAAAACAGAACAGGTTTATCGATGGCGACGATTTCCAAGTACTTGAATGGAGGAAACGTACTGCCGGAGAATAAGATCTTGATTGAAGAGGCAATCCATGAGCTGCATTATGAGGTCAATGAGATCGCAAGAGGGCTTGTGAAAAATAAGACAAAGATCGTAGGTGTCATGGTCCATGATATTTCATGTTATTTTTCGGGAATGCTGTTGCACTACATAGGACAGGAACTGAGAAAGCGGGGCTATGGAATGATGAGCTGTGATTCCTGCAATGACGAAGAGATTGAGGCGCAAAACTTAAAATTCCTGGTCAGCCGGAAAGTAGATGGGATCATTGTGCTTCCGGTCAGTATGAGGGGAACTTTTTTAAAGTCTGCAAAGCAGAATAAGATACCGGTCGTTCTGGTGGACCGGGCATTTCAGGATGAGGAGTTTGACTGCGTGGGCATAGACAATAAGATTGCGGCCTACCGGGCGGTGGATCTGTTATTGAAGCATAACCATAAGAAAATCGCAGTGATTGCTTCCGATGTGGAATATACAGGGATCGAACGAATCAAGGGCTATGAAGACGCCATGCGCCAGGCTGG
>Ga0183011_11090_pt1 | contig 10325 bp, 8 predicted proteins | sample NAcewD2O_March_FD_122322 | JGI IMG/M metagenome (GOLD analysis project Ga0183011, IMG submission 122322) | Mouse cecal microbial communities from Vienna, Austria - N-Acetylneuraminic amended D2O_March | ecosystem: Host-associated > Mammals > Digestive system > Large intestine > Cecum | place... | reverse complement strand
AGGCGTTTCTTCCGTTTTTTGCGAATTTTGCTTTGCCGCTATTTCGTCAAGCGCTTTAAGTTCCTTGTCTATGTCTATACGGTTAAACAGGTTGTCGCCTTTGTTTACTTTGGTCCCGACAGGCGTTTTGCCGAATTCCGACAAGCCGTCAAAGTTATCGGGGCTTGTTAAACCCAGTTTTTCAAAAATGGTATTTGCAGTTTTGGTAATAAACGGTTTGAGCAGAGTTGCCGCAAAACGGATACATTCTGTCAAAATGTACATAACTGTTGCCAAACGGTCTTTGTCGCCGTTTTTATTAAGCGTCCAAGGCGTTGTTTCGTCAATGTACTTATTTGCGCGCTGAACAATGCGGAATATGTCCGTTAAAGCATCGGGAGCGGACAGGTTGTCCATATCTTTACGCACTTTTGCAAGCGTTCCCGTGCACAAATTTATCAGTTCTTTGTCCAATTCGTTATATGCGTTAGGCTCAGGGATATTTCCGCCGAAGTATTGCGTAACCATTGCCGTTGTACGGCTTACAAGGTTGCCGAGGTCGTTTACAAGGTCGGCGTTCGTGCGTACAAGCAGTGCTTCGTTTGTGTAATTTCCGTCGCTGCCGAACGGAATTTCGCGAAGTAAAAAGTATCTTATTGCGTCTACTCCGTAACGCTCTGTTAAAAAGAAGGGATCGACAATGTTGCCTTTCGATTTGCTCATTTTGTCGTTGCCGAATAACAGCCAGCCGTGTCCGTAAACTTTTTTAGGAAGCGGCAAATCGAGCGCCATCAAAATAGCAGGCCAGATAATGGTGTGGAAGCGTACGATTTCTTTGCCCACCATATGTAAGTCTGCCGGCCAATATTTGTCGAAGTTAGCGTGGTCTTTCTGTAGATAGCCCAATGCCGTAATGTAGTTTGTCAACGCGTCTATCCATACATAGGCAACGTGCTTTTCGTCAAACGGCAGTTTAACTCCCCAGTCGAATGTGGTGCGCGATATGCACAAATCTTTAAGTCCGGGTTTGATAAAGTTATTTACCATTTCGTTCATACGCGATTTAGGACTGATGAAGTCAGGGTTTTCCTCGTAAAATTTAATTAAACGGTCTTGGTATTTTGAAAGGCGGAAAAAGTAACTTTCTTCCTTTTGCTTTGTTACCTCGCGTCCGCAGTCGGGGCACTTGCCGTCCACAAGTTGGCTCTCAGTCCAAAACGCCTCGCAGGGAGTGCAGTACAGTCCTTCGTATTCCGATTTGTAAATATCTCCGCTTTTAAGCAGTTTTTCGTATACTTTTTGTACCGTCAATTCGTGATATTCGTCGGTGGTACGGATAAATTTGTCGTAACTTATATCAAGCGTTTTCCACAACTCCACAATTTGGTCATATAACTTGTCTACAAACTGTTTGGGCGTAACGCCTGCTTTTTCGGCGCGTTGCTGTACTTTTTGACCGTGTTCGTCTGTGCCCGTCAGGTAAAATACGTCATACCCGTCCATACGTTTAAAGCGCGCTATTGCGTCGCAGATAACGGTAGTGTAGCAGTGTCCTAAATGAAAATTGCCGCTCGAGTAGTAAATAGGCGTAGTAATGTAGAAAGTTTTTTTGTTCATTGTTTTCTCCTTTCGCGCCGCAAATGAAACGGTGCAAAATATTTGTACTTATTTTACCATTATCAAATTGTTTTGTAAACAAGTTATATGCTTTGAATAAATCAAAATATTTTTGTTTGCCTTTTAAAGTTCAGGGCGGTAATAATGTTTAGATAGAATACAATTATGGTTAACAAAATAAACTACATTATGAAAAAGGTGAAATAGTAATGAATATTGTTTGGACGGCAGTAACGGTTGCCGCATTGATAGCCTTGACGATTACTAATCCGCAAAGCATATTGACGGTGTGTTTGGACAGTTCTGCACAAGCGTTAAAGACGGCGTTGGAACTAACCGCCGTATATTGTCTGTGGCTGGGGATATTCCGTATTGCGGAAGAATGTAAACTGGTAGAAAAACTGTCTAAGTGCTTGACTAAACTCAACAAGTGGCTTTACGGTAACATAAGCGAAGTTGCAAGCAATTATGTGTCGCTAAATCTTGCGTCAAATTTGCTCGGCATAGGAAACGCGGCTACTCCGTCGGCAATTGCGGCAATAAGAGAGGTGGAGCACGACGAAAAGCTCTCGCGTTTCGGGACAATGTTGTTTGTAGTAAACGCCACAAGCGTACAACTTCTGCCTACAACGGTAATAGGGTTGCGTGCTTCTCTCGGCTCGGCAAGTCCGTCCGATATTATTTTACCAAATCTGATTGCAACCGTCATTACTTCCGTTATAGGCGTGGCGTTGGTGTTTATAGCCTACGGCAAACCGAAAAAAGCAAATTAAAAACTAGTGTTGCATAGATTGAAAATCATTTAAAGCAAACTAGAAATAATGTAAACGCGTTAAGTAATTTAAACAAGAAATTTATGGACTATGTTGTTCCCGTCATTTTAATATTGGTACTTGTATACGGTTTGATAAAACGGGTCAATGTGTACGACAGTTTTGTTCTGGGCGCAAAAAAATCTTTCGATTTGTCGCTGTCCGTTTTCCCGTATCTTGCGGCTATGTTTATTATGGTAAACTGTCTTCGCGCAAGCGGACTTGACGTATATATTATACGTTTTATTTCTCCGCCGTTTAAGCTTTTGGGAGTGCCTAGCGAAGTAGTGGAACTTATGCTGCTTCGCCCTTTTTCGGGAAGCGGAAGTTTAGCAATTCTTACCGACGTGTACAAGCAATACGGGGTTGACAGTTATGTCGGACGCTGTGCCTCCGTTATTATGGGCAGCAGCGAGACGGTTTTTTATGTTGCCAGCGTTTATTTTGCAGGTACGCGTGTTAAACGTACGGGTTTTGCTATTCCAATTGCTCTGTTCTGTAATCTCGTCGGAGGCGTTGCCGCGTGTTTGCTTTGTAAAGTGCTGTAACGGTAAATTTTAATTAAAGTAAACATTCAGCGTCAAATGCGGCAAGTGTTCTGTTTCAAAGTCGGTTTTCAAACTTTTTGTCAAGCACAAATCGTGTTGAAAATTAACGGATATCTTGTTATTGACCTTTGCCGTAAAACAGCCGCAGTGTTATAAGTACCGGCAAGTCAATTTCATCGTATTAAAAAAGCGTTACGAATTAGACTGTGCACAATTTGTAACGCTTATATTATTGTTTGCGGTAAAGCAACTTTTACCGATTGCCCAATCAAGCAACGTCTATTTTACTAAATTTTTAATTTTTTCGTAAGCCGTAATGCTGTCGCGTTTTGTAGATAACGGCGTTATCGAGATATATCCGTTCATCGTTGCGTCGGTGTCCAAATTTAAATCGCTACCGAATTTATATATCATATATCCCCTTTGGTCAAAATGCCGTTCGTCCGTTTTTATAAATTCGTCGGTATAGTATGCGCCGCCTTGTTTTGTTATTTTTATGCCGTTAACGGCGGTAGGAATATTCACATTGTAAATACCATTGTAATCAAAAAGTTTATTGTCTGAAAAATAACGGTAAATTCCATCAAGGTATTGTTTTGCAAAATCGAAGTTGTCGCGTTCGGTCGAAAACGCTATTCCGCGCATCGAGCGCAAAGCCGTTTCAAAAATTGCCGCACAAGTTCCGCTGTACAGTATGTCTTCCCCGACGTTATATCCGTTGTTTATTCCCGATAATATCAAGTCGTATTCAGCGTTAAGCCCTATCGTGGCATAGCGCACGCAGTCAACGGGAGTGGAATCGACGGAATATGCCGTTACTCCGTTCATATAGTGTACTTTTTCTATCTCTATAGGCGTGTGTACGTTTATAGCGTGGCTTTTTGCGCTTTGCGGATTTTTGGGCGCGCATACGGTAACCTCGCCCAATGTTTTTGCAAATTCTGCAAGAACTCTAAGTCCGTAAGACTGTATGCCGTCGTCGTTGGTAACAAGAATTTTCATAGCCATCCTTTGTTGTTTGCCTTGTAGTCCGCAACCATTTTGTCTGCGTCTTTAAGCATAAGTTTAATTTCGCTTGTTTTGTGTAACGTTGCGCCGCAAGTACACTGGTGCCCTCCGCCGTTGTATTTTTCCGCAAGTTCATTTATTGTCATAAACCTACTGCGCAATCTTACGCGGATTGTTCCGTCGGGCATAGCAATAAACGCCAGCCAAGCAATACAGCCCTTTATGCCTTTTAAGAAAGATACCGCTTCGCTTGCCTGCTCGGTCGTCAGTTTAAATTTGCGTTGCATTGCATTGTCAACATACAAGTACGCAACTCCGTTTTCGGTAATTTTCATTTTTTTGTAAACATAGGCTTGGAATTTCAGATAGTCAAAGTCTTCAAGATACAAATGGGAATATAGTGTTTCGGTATCTATGCCGCTGTCCATTAACATTCCTGCAAGGCGCATTGTGTCTCCCGTCGTCGCTTCGTAACGGAAACGTCCGCTGTCGGTTACCATTCCCGTAAAAATGTACGTTGCGGCTTCGGTGTCTATTTTAAGTTCCGACTTAAACGTTTGGTAAAAGTAAGCAATCATTTCGCTTGCGGAAGAACGCCAGTCTTCTATCCAGCACAAGTCGCCGTAAGGCTTAATGTTGATATGGTGGTCTATTTTGACGAGTTCCTTTGCCTGATTGTAATAACTGTTGGAGATTCTGTCGGCAGTGGCGGTGTCGATTACTATCATCAACGCGTCATTGTAGAGTTCCGGCGCAATAGTTTTGTCGTCCGGTCCTAAAAAAGACAAGTAGTCCGAACTGTCGTTGGTTTGAAGATAAATTTCCTTGTCGGGATAAGTCAACCGCAGAATGCGGCACAATCCTTTTGTCGAGCCTATCGCGTCTCCGTCAGGACGGACGTGGCGCGTAATGATAATGCGGTTGTACGATTTTATTTTGTTAAGAATATCCGTCATTGTTTTTAATTGTTCAGTCATAAATTTTCTCCGATTATTTCAAAGTATCTGAAATATTGTTTTTGAATTAGTCAATCAGTTTTCTAATGCGTTCAAGTCTTCTAGCATTTGCATTGCCGTTTCAAGGCTGTCTATAGTCGCTCCGCTTGCTTTGGCGTGTCCGCCGCCGCCGTATTTTGTTGCGATAGGATTGATATTGTATTTTTTTGAACGCAATTCGCACAGCACTCCGCGCTCGGTCTCCGTAAAGTTAACCCAACTGTGAATACCTTTAATATCCGACATTACGCCGACCATTCCGCGCGATATTGTAAATTCGTCTGCGTTTACAGTATTTAATTCGTCTTTTGTAGTGATAATGTAAGCAACGTTTTTGTCGGTAATTTGTATTTTAAGCGTATACTTTGCGCGCAGTTTAAGCATTTCAAAATCGTCGGCATATAATTCCGCATAAAGGGCGTTTGTGTCGATATTGTATTTGTTAAGTTCCGATGCCAAAGCAAACGTCCGTGAGTTTGTAGAATCGTAACGGAACCGTCCGCTGTCGGTTACCATTCCCGTAAACAGCGATTTAGCCGCGGCGTCGTTGAATTTGAGTCCGCTTTGTAATGCAAAGTCGGTAATAAGTCCGCAGCAACTTTCGTAAGATGTGTCCACAATGTCAATGTCGGCTATTTTTTCGCAGAAGATATGATGGTCAAAACGTAAAGTCGCGGCGGCATTAAGATAACGGTCGTCGCTGATCATAGATTTGACGGAAGTATCGAGTATAATTGCCAAGGCGTTTTTGTAAATTTCGTCAGGGACGACATCGGTTTGCGCTCCGTCCATAAAAGCATAACGCTTTGTGCCGTCGCCGACAATATAGACTTTTTTGTCGGGGAAAGTATTCAATATCAGTTGCTGTAATCCGTATTGACTTCCAATTGCGTCGCCGTCGGGGTTTGAATGACGGTGAATAACTATTTGGTCGTATTTTTTTATCAGTTGCAATGCCTGTTTAAACATATTTTACCGCCCGTAATTTATTGAAATACCATTTTAGCATAATGTTACACGTCCGTCAACACAGACATTTTTTGAAGTTTGTTTTCTGTCTGGTCCTTGATAAAAAATTCAAATTAAAATAAAATTGCAACAGTGTTATAAAAATATCAATTTTTATTATAACAAACTTGCAAATTACGGCAAAATATTTCAAATCAAGGGCATATTTATTGACGGATATCTTGAAATAGAGTAAAATTAAACGATAATGGAATACAATGCGGATATTATTTTATTTTCAAAATCAAGCATTTTAAAATCACAAAAGTTGACGTAAAAGACGCTGAGTTTTTGTAAAATTCTATAATGCCGCAGAGTATGAAATGAGGATAAATATGAGGAAAAAAATACTTTTGATACTTTTGGCGTTATTTGCCGTTTGTATTTGCTTGGCAGGCTGCGACGATAAAGTCAATTTTGACGGTCAAGCTAAAGTAACGTTTATGCTTAACGGAGCCAAATACAAAAACGGCACGGAGCCTGTTGTTCACTATTACAAATTGGCAGAAGGTCAAAAGACAAAAATTTTAGAGCTTAATAAGAAAAATACCGGCGCGGAATTGGTTTACGAAGGTTTTAATTTCTTGGGTTGGTACAAGGATAAAAACTTTTCGTCAAACAGTAAATGGAATTTTGCTACCGATACTATTGACGGAAACGGCATAACGTTATATGCGCGCTGGGAAGCGATAGTATATCACAACTATACCTATCAGATTTGTTATATCGACGAAGAAACACAGCAAAAGCAGGTTTTGGGCAGCTACCGTTCGGACGCAGGACTGAAATTCGATCAACGCAGCGGCGAGAAAATTGCCGCACAGCGTAAGGGTTATACGCTAATCGAATTTGTAGATGAACAAGGCGGCGCGTGGAATAGCGAGTTTGTCCACCCCGGCGGCGACGGAGACGTTGCGGTAGACGTATATGCCAAGTTTATCAAAGGCGATTACAGAATAATCCGCAAGGCGTCAGATTTCGATACCGCTATCGGTCATAATATTTATTTGTATAATGACATAGATATGGGCGGATACGAACTGGATTTGAGTTTCTTTAAAAGCGGAGTGTTTGACGGCAACGGCAAAAAGATTTACAACTTTACCGTTAAGTACGGAGCGACAAAAGACGATATGGTTCAAGACGTAGACGGCGAAATAACGGGTAATTTCTCCCTCAATATCGGTTTGTTCGGTTTGCTAAACAATGCGGAGATTAAAAACGTTACTTTTGATGAAATGACTATTGACTTAAACGCATCTCTCAATATGATACAAAAAATCTTTGTGGCGCCGATTTCTGTTCACGCAACCGATTCGACGTTTAGTAACGTCAAAGTTAACTGTACTTACAAATATACGCGTTTGCCAAATACATTCTATCAGGATAACGACAGAAACAAACCTCTTAAAGACGGAATGTTCTTCCCCGTAACGGAACAGGACCAACTTTGTTACAAAATGACAAATTCAACGGTAAGCAACTGTTTCTCAACGGTAACGGTTGAGTAATAGCCAAAATTTAAATTAGATTAGCAAGAAAAAAAGATAAGGAGTTAGCTATGAAGAATAAAATCAAAATTACGTTAGCAATAACGCTTGCGTTAATGATGGTTGCATTAAACGTAATGCTTATTGCCTGTGATGACGATAAGACATATTATAATAACGAAACAGACAACGTTGTATTTGCAACACAGCCTGCGGACGGCGTTTTTAACCCGTTCTTCTCTACTTCGGCAGTTGACGGAAGTATGGTAGGGCTTACGCAAATAGGAATGTTGGGAAATGACAAGGACGGCAACGAGGCATACGGTCCTAACGAAGCGGTGGTAACACTCGACTACGAAGAAGTACTCGAAGGTCCTGCGATCAATCCGACTTATACTACATATAAATTCGTTTTGAAAAACAACGTTAAATTTTCTAACGGTTCACCGCTTACTATCAAAGACGTTTTGTTTAACTTGTATGTTTATCTCGATACGATGTATACAGGTTCGTCTACGATTTATTCGACGGATATAGTGGGGCTCAAAGCATACCGCACCCAAACCCGTACGGAAAGCGAGCAAGATGCGTTTATGAAAAAGTTTGAGCAAAACGCAACAACGCGTAAAAACAACCTTTTAAACGCGTGGGACGATATTGTCGTAAATATAGACGAAAATGCGAAGGAAGATATTGATCTTTTAAGAACGGCATTACAGCAATACAAACAAGATAACACCGGTTTCGATTATATCGTCGATGACTTTGAAAAAGCTGTTGAACTTTTCAGAGAAGAATTGCAAAATGACTTTAACAATGCTCGCGGTACTTACGAAGATATCGACTTTAAAGATAAAGAAGGTAATCTTTACAAAAATTTGCTTAAATCTGATAACGAAGCGTTTCTATATAACGAGAACGAAATCAAGTGGAACAGACAGACGGGTAAATTAGAAAGCAGTTTGACGACAGGCGACGATTTTACAACCATAAGAGAAATGTCCGAAGCGGAAGTTATCGATTATGTTTTCAACCGCCATATGCCTGCCAATCTCGATCAGGTATTAGACGGATGGGCTACAAGCGCAACATTCAGAGAATATTTGGTAAACGACGAACTTTCAAGATACAATGCTAACAATCCTACTGCAGTACCTAATATCGAAGGAATAAAGTTTGCAAACTTCGATGAGGCTTGCGAAGTAAACGGCATTTCTTACGGAGTACCCGAGTATAACCAAGACGGCTCGGTAAAAGACGGTTATAACGAAGTTTTGACAATCAAAATCAACGGCGTTGACCCCAAAGCAAAATGGAATTTCAGTTTCGGCGTTGCTCCGATGTATTATTATTCGGACAAAAGTCATATAGACGCTTTCAATTATGCCGAAAACCGTTTCGGAGTAGAACGCGGTAACAGCGACTTTATGCAAAACGTTATTAAAGACCCCGAAAAAATCGGTGTTCCCGTAGGCGCGGGTCCGTATGCGGCAAGTAAAGCCAGCGGCGGTATTACAAACATAAAAGGCAGCGATTTCCGCCCTCAAAGTCAAGGCGTAATCTATTTTGAAAGGAATCCCTATTTCGTTATGGGACCTGCCAAAATCAAAACTATCCGTTATTCGGAAATCGATTCTAAAAACCAACTCAATTCTTTGTATAACGGTTCGATAGATTTTGCCGAACCCAATGCTAAAAAGGAAACGGAAGACGAACTTAAAGGCAAAAAGAAAGACGGTATCGGATACGATACGGTAGATACAATGGGTTACGGTTATATAGGTATTAACGCAAGTAAAGTACCGTCGTTAAACGTAAGACAGGCTATTATGCACAGTATCGACACGCTTGAAATCGTCAATTACTACAAAGGTACGGCAGAAGAGATATACCGTTCTATGTCTAAGTCCAGTTGGGCTTATCCAAGCAATGCAATAGCGTACTATCCTTATATCGGCGGACCTATTCCCACTCAGTTAGGGGACGCAAACGGCAATATCAAGAGCGACAGCGAACTGCTGGATCCTATTGACGAACAGCTTATCGTCAATCCCGATTATATCGATTTCGTGCGCGAAAAGGGCAAAAAGGCAGGCGAGCGTTTTAGCAACGAAGAACAAATCGAGTTTTTGCAAAGTATAATAGAAGCCGACGGATATCTGTATGATTCTAACCGCGGATATTACTACAAAGGTCAAAACAAGTGCGAATACGAATTTGCTATTGCAGGTAACGACCCCGACCACCCTGCGTACAGCGCAATGTTGGCGGCAGATCAACTGTTGGAAAAAGTCGGAATGAAAATAACCGTCAGACCGCGCAGCGACGCGTTGACGCAACTGGCAAGCGGCGGACTTACGGTTTGGGCAGCGGCGTGGGGTTCTACTATCGACCCCGATATGTATCAGGTATATCACAAAGATTCCACGGCAACTTCTACGTTAAACTGGGGTTACAGAGCAATCAAAGCCAATGCAGGCGGAAGATACAGTCGTGAACTTGCAATGGTAAACACATTGTCCCAATGGATTGAGGAAGGAAGAGAAACCCTCGATCAACCTGAGCGTGAAAGAACTTATCACAAGTGTTTAAACGAAGTTATGCGTTTGGCTGTAGAATTGCCCACATACCAAAGACAAGACCTTTATGCTTATAACTTCAACAAGATAGACGAAAGTACGTTTACTCCCGAAGGAGACCGTTCGGCGTTTAAAGGTATTATCAGCGAAATGTACACCTTGTCAATGGTGGTTAAAGACCGCTAATTAAAAATTTAAAAAAAGGCGTTCCGACTTGTTTACGGCAAGTCGGAACAAGTAATAAATAATGGTTAAGTATATTATCAAAAGAATACTGTTATCAATATTG
>Ga0183011_11087_pt1 | contig 10347 bp, 9 predicted proteins | sample NAcewD2O_March_FD_122322 | JGI IMG/M metagenome (GOLD analysis project Ga0183011, IMG submission 122322) | Mouse cecal microbial communities from Vienna, Austria - N-Acetylneuraminic amended D2O_March | ecosystem: Host-associated > Mammals > Digestive system > Large intestine > Cecum | place... | reverse complement strand
ACTCTCAGATGATTCCCGACATACGCCGCGTGCAGGACGGTCTTGAAACAGCCATGACCGGTGCAGTTGCCGATATCGCCGGCAAAGTCGCATCGATGGACAAAACCACTGCCACAGCCACTCTCAACAGCCTCACCGACTACTGGGCTGAGAAAACTACTGCCGACTACAAGCAGCTCGGCGACTATCTGCTCGTAAAATATCTCGACGGCAACATCAAGAAAGAAGCCGACGGCAAATTCAGCCGCACCGCCGACGGCATGCCCGTATCGCCCGTCTTCGGAGGCTATAACGAACGCTATTTCCGCTCGATAGTCGAAGATGCCGGAGAGCGTCTCAAAGTAGGCGATGCCAAGCAATGATTTTTTTCAACAAACAGACACACAACTCCTATTATTTATAAAATGGAAATCAAACCCGGAAAATACTTTGAAATAGCATATCAGCTGTTCCGCATCAATGCCGACGGCAGCGAAACACTCGTACACGAAGTCACAGCCGACGACCCCGACCGCGCAGTGTGCGGCAAAACCCTCGGCTTTGTCGAAGCCCTCGACGAGGGCCTCCTGGGCATGAAAGCCGGCGATAAATTTGACTTCACGGCAGACCCCGACAAAGCGTTCGGCCCCTACTCCGAAGAAGAAATCTACACAATTCCCCGCGAGCAGATGACTGTCGACGGAGAATTCAAAGAAGAGATGTTCACACCCGGAGCTCTTATTCCCCTCATGACTCCCGACGGCTACCGCATCGACGGCGTAGTGGTAAAGCTCACCCCCGAAGCCGTGGTGCTCGACCTCAACCATCCTTTGGCCAAAGACCGCGTGCACTATAAAGGCGAAATAATCACCGTTCGCGAAGCCACCGAAGAAGAACTCAACCCCCAGCACGGATGCTGCGGAGGTTGTGGCGGCGGTTGCGGAGAAGGAAGCAGTTGCGGCGACGGATGCTGCGGAGGATGCTAAGAGAGTAGACCGGTGCTCGCAGCCAGCCACATAAGCAAAACGTTCGGCAATCTTGAGGTTCTCAAAGATATAAATCTCGAGATAGAGTCATCGCGCATAACTACAATTGTGGGCCCCAGCGGAGCCGGCAAGACAACACTGCTTCAGATTTTAGGAACACTTATGTCGCCCGACCGCGGCGGGAGCGTGCTCTACGACGGCACCGACGTGACATCGCTCCCCGACAATGCCTTATCGCGCTTCCGGAACCTCAACATCGGCTTTGTGTTTCAATTTCATCAGCTGCTGCCCGAGTTCAATCTGGTAGAGAACGTGGCGATGCCTGCGCTGATTGCCGGACAAAAACGCCGCGAGGCATTCGACCGCGCCCGGCAGCTGTTGGGCAGGCTCGGACTCGAAGGACGCGACGAACACCGCCCGTCGGAGCTTTCGGGCGGAGAGTGCCAGCGAGCCGCGGTTGCACGGGCTCTAATCAACAGTCCGCGCGTCATATTTGCCGACGAACCCTCGGGCAGCCTCGACAGCCACAACAGAACCGAGCTACACAAACTCTTTTTCAACCTGCGCGACACAATGGGTGCGACTTTTGTTATCGTTACCCACGACGAGACTCTCGCCGCCGACTCCGACACTATAGTCCACATGGCCGACGGCACAATCAAATCTGTAGACCGCAAAGTCAAATAATAACCTTCAAAGAAAACAGATATCAATCATGCAAACAAAAAACATTTTCCACTCCCTTCTCGCCGTAGCGGCAGCATCGCTTTTCACCGCCTGCAACAGCGATGAGCCCAATAATCCGGAAAACAACCGTCCGGTGTTCACCGACATCGTCACTGTTTCGTCAATGGGCAGCGCCTCCACCGAATTCACATTCCGAAAAATAGACGACAGCCCACTGGTGACACTCACAGTAAACCAGGCTGCCAACCCCAACAACGTAAAAGTAGGTGACCGCCTTGCAATCTCGTACCGCAGCGATGCCAACACTCAATATGTTAGCTCTGAAATTCAGGTACTCGGCATCACCGGAACAGCAGGTAACGGCAAAGCCATTCCTGTAGGCAAAGCCATCGACAACAGCAACTGGTTCAGCAGCACAATCTCGAAACCCGTGCTTCAGCGCTCGGGCGAGTACGTGAACGTACAGTTCTTCTCGTCGATGTATCCCGAGTCGGCAACCATCAAAATGGTTATTGACGAATCGACCATCAACGACACTTTCCCAACAGCTTACATCTTGTTCAACGGCAGCTACGCACAAACACCCGTAAGCTACGTATACTTTATGTCGTACTCGCTCACCGAGCTGTGGGCCGACCCCAACGTACAAGGCCTCAACATTATCTATCAGATCAACGAAGGCCCGAAGACCTACACAATCAACCGCCCCGGACACTCACAGGAAATTCCCGTAGAATAATAAAACTTAAATAATGGATAACAACAATGCAAAACAGGAGCTCAAAATAGAGCTCACACCCGAAGTGGCTGCAGGCCATTACTCTAACCTCGCGGTAATCACTCACTCGCCCAACGAATTCTTCATCGACTTCATCGCCGTTGCTCCCAACATGCCTCAGGCAAAAGTGCAGAGCCGAGTAATCATGACTCCCGAGAACGCCAAGAACCTTCTTTACGCGCTCAGCGACAATGTAAAGAAATATGAGCAGACCTTCGGCGAAATCAAGCACCGTGTGCCCGCAAACGCCCCCAAAAACGGCAACGGCGGCATCCCCAACCCCTTCGAAGCATAAATAAATCCACCATACGCGGAGTCATGGGTCCGGAAATCGGGCTCATGGCTTCCGCAATTATTTACGGAGCCAAATGAAAGACAATCAGTTCTCCATATACAATTCGATGAGCCGCACCAAAGAATTGTTCAAGCCACTTCACGCCCCCATGGTAGGCATGTATGTCTGCGGCCCCACGGTTTACGGCGACGGCCATCTGGGCCATGCCCGTCCGGCCATTACTTTCGACATCGTCTTCCGCTACCTCACGCATCTGGGCTACAAAGTGCGCTACGTGCGCAACATCACCGACGTCGGTCACCTGGAACACGACGCCGACGAGGGCGAAGACAAAATAGCCAAGAAAGCGCGGCTCGAACAGCTTGAGCCCATGGAAGTTGTGCAGCACTATCTCATACGCTACCACAAGGCCATGGATGCCCTCAACGTGCTTCCGCCGTCAATCGAGCCGCACGCCTCAGGCCATATCATAGAGCAGATTGAGTATATCAAGTCTATTCTCGACAGCGGCTATGCATATGTTAGCGAAGGCTCCGTATATTTCGATGTGCCCAAATTCAACAAAGACTACGGCTACGGCCGCCTTTCGGGTCGAAACATAGACGAACTTCTCGCCACGACACGCCAACTCGACGGCCAAAGCGAAAAGCGCAATCCGGCCGACTTCGCGCTGTGGAAAAAAGCGTCTCCGGAGCACATAATGCACTGGCCCTCGCCCTGGAGCGAAGGCTTCCCGGGCTGGCACCTCGAATGCTCCACCATGAGCGAAAAATATCTCGGAAAGGAATTTGACATACACGGCGGCGGCATGGACCTCAAATTTCCTCACCACGAATGCGAGATAGCGCAGAGCGTGGCCCACAATCATGCCCCGGCAGTGCACTACTGGATGCACAACAACATGATTACTATCAACGGGAAAAAAATGGGCAAGTCGCTGGGCAATTTCATCACCCTCGACGAGTTCTTCACCGGCAACCATCCGCTGCTGGAGCAGGCATACTCGCCCATGACAATCCGTTTCTTCATTCTCCAGGCTCACTATAGAGGCACCGTCGACTTCTCGAACGAAGCCCTCAAAGCCGCCGAAACCGCACTCGGACGCATGCTCGACGGATACCGCCGTCTCGGCGAACTGAAAGCATCGGAGACCTCGACTGTAGATGTAAGCAAGCTCGAAGAGCAGGCATACGCCGCCATGGACGATGACCTGAACACACCGGTGCTCATCGGCGTGCTTTTCGAGGCCGTGCGCATTATCAACCAAGTGAAAGACCATGCCGGCTCCGCCACACAGGCCGACATCGACACTCTGCGCAAGCTTATGGATACTTTCCTCATTGAAATTCTCGGCATAATGCCCGACGGAGGCAAAGGCGATACGGCTTCGACCATGAAACCTTACCGCGAGGCCGTTGACCTTGTGCTCGACATACGCTCAAATGCAAAGAAAAACAAAGACTGGGCCACTTCCGACCTTATCCGCGACCGCCTTGCAGCCATCGGCTTCACGGTGAAAGACACCAAAGACGGTGTCGAATGGTCGCTCTGACAAAATAACGACGCATGAACATCGACACAGAGCTCATACGCAGCTATCTCGAAGAGCTGCACATAAGCCCCCAGACCGACGAAGACGGCGACCTGATAATACTCCAGGAGGCCGACCGAGACTTCGGCCACGATGTATATATATTCGTGGTAGTGCGCAACAACTATCTCCGGTTTCAGGCCGGCGCTCCCGATTACAAGCCGGCAGAAGGCCTCGACCCTCTTTATATGGTAAACAGGCACAACTGTCGCCGCATGATGCCCATTGCCACAGTGCGCAACGGCGAAATACGCATGGAGTACTCTTTTCTTCTCGACGAAGAAGTATCGAAAGAGTACATCGTGGAAAACTGTCTCAAACTCACAATCGGCAACATATGGAGGGCCTTTGTAGAGCTTGAGCTTCCCGACGACAAATAAACATTGGCCTGAATCAGGCAAGCAACAAATAAAAATCAATTCCCGACCATTGCCGGGAATTGATTTTTATTTGTTGTTGACTTTACTCGGCGGCAGTAGCCTGAGGACCGAAAATACGGTTTATCTCACCGGCCCACTCCTTGTGGTTGCGAGCCTCGCTATTATAATTCCAGAGGAAACCGCCGACAGCGCCATCGTTGTCGCGCCAATTTTTGAAGCGTCGTTTCATGGCCTCGATGTCGGAGCTGGCCTCGCAGTCAAAGCCCACATACATGGGTATGTTTCCGAAGACTTTCCAGTCGGCAGGCTTGTTGCGTGCGCCGCCGCCATATATCTGAAGGTATACGAGCTCGCACGCACCGGGTGCAGCCTCGTTGAGCTTAGCCACAAATTTTTCCCAATACTGTTTATTTGTATATGGAGCTATTGTTGTCTTGAACCCAATGTCGGCAAGCATGCGGTGGAATGCCACGGACTCCTCTAGATTATAATCCTGCTCCTGGTCGTTGTTTACTGCCACGATTTCGGGAATAGCCTCCTTGAGAGCCTTGAAATTGCGGTAGAGCACGGTCTCCTCGCCGATGCCGTCGCGCTCGATAATTTTCTTGATATTTCCGTAAGAGCCATTTTCCCAGCCGCCGATACATATTTCCAGACGGTTGATAGACGTAGGCTGCTTAAGCAGCGACTGCACATCGCCTACATATTGCGGCTGGCATTCGGCGAAAACGTAAACGCCGTCGCGGCATATAACACCTCCGGCTTCGGCAGGTGTCTGAGTGCTCCAGTTATAATCCGTGGTCAGCGAGCCGTCTTCCTCCACATTCACATTGAAGAGAATTGCCGTGGTATAGCCCGACATACGCAGGTTATCAATTGCCGTCTCTCTGTTTCGGCGTATATGACCGCACGCATAAATCGCCGACTGGGCATATAAATCGGCAGCTCCGGCCAAAAGCAAAACCGACAATAAAAGCAGATGTGTAAAGCCTGATTTCATACTTATGATAATGATTAATAAATTGATTAGATGCACTGCATGAAGCAAAATTACAAAAAAATCGTTTTTACGCGTAAGTGAGGCGCAATTGTCGATTTTTTTGTAATTTTGCGAATTAATGTGCATACATGACAACGCTTAAAACAATAAACCGCATCCACGCCACCGAACTCGAGCAGCTCAACGAGCGCATCAGGAGGGTTCTACAGACCGACAACTCTTTGATGAGCAATATAGTGCTGTCGCTGCTGCGAACCCGCGGCAAACAACTCCGCCCACTGTTGCTTATGATGTGCGCCGGCTTGTTCGGAAAAATTGACGACAAGGTGCTTTCAGCGGCAGCCTCTGTAGAACTGCTTCACAATGCATCGCTGATACACGACGATGTGGTAGACAACTCCATGACCCGTCGCAGCCAGCCCACAGTCAATGCTGTATGGGACAATCACATAGCCGTACTCGCCGGCGACTACTTCACTTCGTCGGCCATGCAGGAGGCCATATCGACCGGCGACATACGTATTGTCGAGTCGCTGTGCAAGCTCGGCCGTCAGCTATCTCTCGGCGAAATCGACCAGATATACAACGCCCGCGAACATTCCTTCAACGAAAACAACTATTACCGCATAATCGACTACAAGACAGCTTCCCTCTTTGTGGCAAGTGCCGAAATGGGCTGCCTTGCAGCAGGAGTCGACGACTACCGTCTTGAAGCCCTTTCGGAGTACGCGCTGCTTTTCGGACGCTGCTTCCAGATACGCGACGACATATTCGACTACTTCCCTGCCGAAAAGGTAGGAAAGCCCACCGGAAACGACTTGCGCGAAGGAAAAATGTCGCTACCGCTGCTCTACGTGCTCAACCGCGAAGGACTCGAAGGAGTGGACGACATAAAAAAGATGCTGATGTCCGACACACTGAGCGACGCAGAAATATCGCACATTCAGGCTTTCGCCCGCGACAACGGCGGCATCGACTATGCTTTCGACGTTATGGAACGTCTGCGAAAACGTGCCTGCGAATGCCTCTCCAAACTTCCGCAGTGCACAGGCCGCGACGAGCTGGAGCAGCTTATTGACTTCACCATATCACGCAACTTCTGATTATGGACGGCAGGAGGAAACAGCACAGAGGCATGCGCCTGCTGGCTTGGGCGGTAATATCCACTCTTATGGCGGCTTGCGCAAGCATGGGACGCCCCGAAGGCGGCCCGCGCGACGAGGTTCCACCGAAATTCGTGCGCTCTGATCCCGCTCCCGGCGCCACAAACGCCATGCCTAAGCGTATGAGCGTGATTTTCGACGAAAACATACAGCTCGAAGACGCCTTCACCAAAGTTGTTGTGTCGCCCGCCCAGAAACAGCCGCCCACAATAAGTGCGAACGGCCGCAGGCTCACAGTCGATTTCCGCGACACCCTGCTGCCTAATACTACATACACCATCGACTTTGCCGACGCTATCAAAGACCTTAACGAAGGCAATATCCTCGACGGTTTCGCGCTCGATTTCTCCACCGGCGACACCATCGACACCCTGCGCATATCGGGAATGGTGCTCGAAGCCAAATCGCTCGAACCGGCGCAAGGCATGCTCGTGGGAGTATATTCCAACCTCGCCGACTCCGCCATAAGCACACTCCCGCTCGAACGCATAGCCCGCACCAACCAATACGGTCAATTCACTATCCGCAACCTCAAAGCCGGCAAATACCGCATATTCGCCATAAACGACCTCAACCGCGACTATCACTGGGACCGCTCGGAAGACGTCGCCTTCTATGACGCCATCGTAAGTCCTTACGTCGAAAACATCGAAGTGACCGACACTCTCTATGCCAACGACGGAGGCGACTCCCTCGTGGCTCGTCCCGGCGTGCGCTATCTGCCTAACGACATACTCCTGTCGTGGTTCAACCAAGGATACAAGGCAGCATACCTCTCCGACTACAAACGCCCCGAACGACGTCGCATCACATTCAACTTCGGAGCACCGGCTGACACCCTGCCCGAAATACGCATAGTCGACGGCGCCGGAACCCCGGGCAGCGATATCTCGGAGTGGGCATTGCTCAAAGCCAACGCCACGCTCGACACTCTCGAATACTGGATTGCCGACACAGCAATCGTGGCAGCGGACTCGCTCCGCCTGTCGGTACGCTATCTGCGCACCGACACCACCGACCAGCTGACTTGGAAAACCGATACCCTGCGATTTAACTTCCGCGACCCTGCCGACAAAAAGAAAAAGAAGAAGAAAGAAGAAGACGAGAAGCCTCGTTTCACAGTCGACACCGTGACCGGCGACACTACCTTCCTGCCGCCGGCCGACATGGAATATCTTGCCATAAAGAGCCTCGGAGGTAGCGCACAGGAGCTTAACAAGCCTCTCATCATAGAAGCAGGACTGCCATTGGCAAGCCTCGACAGCACAGGCGTACGCCTCCAGATACAGGTCGACACCCTTTGGAAAAACGTGCCCGTAAATTTCCGCCCGGACTCAGCGAACCTGCTTATGCGCCGCCGCGCCGACATCGAGTGGCAGCCCGGCTCCAAATACAGGCTCGAAATAGACACCCTCGCGGCGATGAGCATATACAACGTATGGAACAAGCCGTTCTCTACCGAGTTCACCGTCAAGCAACCCGAGGACTATTCCAAACTCATATTCACACTACCGGGGCTTGACAGCATACAGGCCGTGGTGCAGGTGCTCAATTCTTCCGACGCCCCGGCCTACGAGGCCGTCAAGGCTCCCGGCAACACACGCGTGGAAATACCGTTCATAGCCCCGGGCACGTACTATGCCCGACTGATTATCGACGCCAACGCCAACGGCAAGTGGGACACCGGCCGGCTGCTCGACTCAATCCAGCCGGAGGAGGTGTACTATTTCGCCAAAAAGCTTGAGCTGAAAAAGAACTGGGACATCGAGCAGGAATGGAACATCTATGAGCTACCGGTAGACGCGCAGAAGCCATACGCCATAAAGAAAAACAAGCCCAAGCTGAAACGCGGCGAAAAAGCTCCCGGCGAAGAGGAAGAAGAAGACGAATTTGGCAACGGCTCCTACGACCCGTTCTCAGGCCAAAGCGGAAACCGGGGTGGTAACCGTGGCAACGGAGGCTTCGGAGGCTTTGGCGGAGGCAGTCTGCGACCGGCCAACAGAGGCGGAGGATTTGCCCGTTAACAAAAACCATATTTAGTGAATTTAATATAATGAGTTTCACATTCTCGCAAATACTCGCTATTTTTGTAATACAAGCGGACGGCACAGAGCCGTTCGGCATACTACAATCTTAGCACATTTTATTTATGAAGAAGAAACTCATCATCACATCGCTTGTTGCCGCAGCAGCCGCTTTCTGGGCGTTTACCTGGGCCAACGAGCCTGCGCGCTCCGATTCGGAAGAGTCTTCCGACACCCGTATGTCCGGTCGCCTGATATCGCAGGACGACTTTACCCGAACGGCGGAGAACACCGTAAACGGCGTAGTAAGCGTCAAGAGCTTCGCTTCTCTGCGGTCGCGGGAATACAACAATCCCAACGAATACTACTACGACCCGTTTTTCGACTTCTTTTTCGGCTCGCCGCGTGGCCGCAACACGCCTAAGGCACAGCCCCAGCAGCCCAGCCAGCAGCAGACAGGGCTCGGCTCGGGCGTGATAATAAGCCGCGACGGGTACATCGTTACCAACAACCACGTCATTGCCGACGCCGAACGCCTCGAAGTAACACTCAACGACAACCGCAACTTCCCTGCGACGATAGTAGGCTTCGACCCCGCCACAGATTTGGCTCTTATAAAGATCGACGCCACCGACCTTCACGTAATCCCTATGGGCGACAGCGAGAAGCTTCGCGTGGGCGAATGGGTGCTCGCCGTAGGCAATCCTTTCGGCTTCACCTCCACCGTGACATCGGGCATTGTCAGCGCCAAGGCCCGCAACATATCGAGTATGACCGGCGAACCCGCGCAGGGCGGCATACAGTCGTACATACAGACCGACGCGGCCGTTAACCGTGGCAACTCCGGCGGAGCCTTGGTTAACCTCGACGGCGAACTGGTCGGCATCAACACTGCCATATACTCCCAGACAGGGGCTTACGCCGGCTGCTCTTTCGCCATCCCTACCACGATAGTCCAAAAAGTGGTAGCCGACATCAAGACCTACGGCACAGTGCAGCGCGCCGTTCTCGGCATACGCTTCGGCGAAATTACGCCTGACATCGTTGCCAAATACAATATCAAAGGCGTGGTACGCGGCATATACGTGTCGGAAGTGGAAGAACGCTCGGCAGCCCGACAGGCCGGTTTGCAGCAAGGCGACGTAATCGTTTCGATTGCCGGACGCCCCACCTACACCACCGCACAGCTGCAGGAAGTAATTGCCGGCCTCAGCCCCGGCGATAACGCCGAGGTGATATTCTATCGCGACGGCAAAAAGATGAGCACCACAGTGACCATGCGCAACAATCGTGGCGACGTGAGCATAACCCGCCCCGACGGCGACCTCGGCCTCGGAGCATCGTTTGCAGCCCTCGACGAAAGCACCGCGCGCAATCTCGAAATACGAGGAGGCGTGGCCGTGTCCGATATCGACCCCGACGGACGCTTCGGCCGTGCCGGCGTACGCGAAAGCTTCATAATCC
>Ga0183011_11074_pt1 | contig 10481 bp, 11 predicted proteins | sample NAcewD2O_March_FD_122322 | JGI IMG/M metagenome (GOLD analysis project Ga0183011, IMG submission 122322) | Mouse cecal microbial communities from Vienna, Austria - N-Acetylneuraminic amended D2O_March | ecosystem: Host-associated > Mammals > Digestive system > Large intestine > Cecum | place... | reverse complement strand
TTGGTTTATATGGTATCTGAAAGAATGTCTTGTAATTGGTTTATTAATACTTTTAAACTCTATTATTATAAAGATGATAGAAATTGCATTACCTGATTTAGTTGTTGCATGGGTGCCAAGAATATTTATAGGTTTATTGGCTATAACTATTATTTTGTGTGCAGCAAAGATGGTTTTTAAATTTACTTTTCCCATACTAGATATTTTCATTTCTTTTTTCACAAATAATTTTGTTGGAAGGGTTATGATATCATCTATAACAACAACTGGTACCCTAATTCTAATTGCTTTTGGTTTTATTATTTTTAAAATCCAGGTTCCACAAGGAATACTAATATCCGTTGGTTTAATGCCTGTTGGAGTTGTCTTTTTCTTAGTATGGTATATTTTATATGCATTAATTGGGTACAGAAGAAGTTGACTGGGATAAGGGAAATGAAGTAAAAGTTTTGCAAGATATATTATGGTCAACAAAATTCAAGTTTGTGGAGTAGTTAATAGGAACATTTTTCTGAAAAGGAAGTTATATTTGAGGTGAGCGACAAAATGTCGTCTACCTCAGTTTCGGTACAAAATACATATTGAATTACTTTCAGAATATACGTTTTTCCAGCGCGACAAAACGTCGTTTGGGATTCTCTATTATGACAGCCAAATCATACGTGCAGAATGCACACTTGATTCTGCTGTTCTTTTTTGCTCTGTCTATAACCAATTTTCATTTTTAGTCAATCCACAGTCAATCCATGCTCAATGTATCATCTTCCGATTTTCGTTAGACTAATTTTACACGGAAACAGTACCAGATTGAAAAGTCAGGTACTAATATTGTGAAAATAACATTATCGGGAGGACTAAACGTATGAAAGAACTTAACAGTATCAAAATCATTGCCATAGACCACGGCTACGGCAACATCAAGACCGCAAACACGGTCACGCCCACAGGCATTACAGCCTATGACACCGAACCGATTTTCATGGGTAATATTTTAGAGTACAACGGCAGATATTACCGGATCGGCGACGGACACAAAGAGTTTGTGTCAGACAAATGCATGGACGAGGATTATTACCTGCTGACCATGATGGGCATTGCAAGGGAGCTTCACAGGGAACAGCTTACACGGGCAGACGTACACCTTGCCGCAGGACTTCCCCTCACATGGGTGCGCAGGCAGAGGGAGGATTTCGGGGCATATCTTATGAAAAGCCCATGTATGGATTTTCATTTTAATGGAACAGATTACCATATTAACGTTGTCGGGTGCAGCATCTACCCACAGGGTTATCCGGCGGTTGTTGAACACATTGCGGATTTTAAAGGCACAAACTTACTTGCAGACATAGGCAACGGGACTATGAATATTCTGTATATCAACAACAAAAAGCCTGTTGAGAACCGCAGTTATACAGAAAAATACGGTGTCAACCAGTGCATAATTGCGGCAAGAAATGCAGTTCTTGACAGTTTTGGCGTTAAAATTGAGGATTCCATTATTGAACAGGTTTTACGTTCCGGCACAGCGGATATCGGCAGTACTTATCTCGAATGTATTAAAAGAACCGCTACAGAATATGTAAGTAATATTTTCTCCACCCTGCGCTGTTATGAATACAATCCCGACCTTATGCGATTATATGTAGTCGGCGGTGGAGGCTGTCTGCTGAAATATTTTGGAAGCTATGACAAAGAGCGTGTGATAATCATTGATGATATTTGCGCGACAGCAAAGGGATACGAATTTTTGGCGTACCATGCGCTCCGCAGAAAGGAGCAGTCATGAGGAATAATATCCGCAGCACTAATTTACGGTTTAATCTCGACAAGGATTTACAGCATAAGGCGTGGCAGTACCTACAAACAATGGACAAAGGTACTTTTAAATCATACAGTAATGCCATCGCCTTATCGGTATGTGATTATTTTGAACGCTACTACCACAGGAAAGACGATCCCTATTTTGAAACAAGGCAGCGCGAGGAACAGTTTGTAGAGCAGATTGTAGGCGCGGTTGAAAAAGCTATGGAGAAAACACTCCCGTTATTCATTACAGGTCTGATGTCGGGCATTGGACAAACCAAAGCCCATGTACCAGCGCCGTCAGCGGTCAATACAGCCTTAACAGATAATCAGAACAGTGATGAAGATGTGGACTGGGACTTTCTCGGTGAATAATATCATAGGAACTGTCCAAAGCAAAAGATATGATTTATTTTTTGGCAGTCCCTTATGGATAAAAGGGAGATACGTTTATGAATGAGTACCTTAAAAATGAAAACAGCCTTGCCCCGTATATGGTCTTTCCGCGATTTTTGCTGGACGCAGGAATAAATGAAACTACCATGATTTTATATACATTCCTGCTGGACAGGGCAAGGCTCTCCCTTAAATCAGATAAATGGACGGACGAGTCGGGGCATACTTTTTTATACTACCCTGTCAAATCCCTTGCAGAAACACTTCATAAAAGCGAAATGACCGTAAAAACCTCTCTAGCCGCACTGGAAAAGGCAGATTTAATAAGACGGGTAAAGCAGGGCGCGGGTATGCCAAGCCGTATCTATGTAAAAATACCAGCGGAGAGGGACAGAAAACTGTCTGTCGGAGGGACAGAATATTATCACACAGAGGGACAGGAAACTGTCTGCCGGAGGGACAGAAAACTGTCCACTATTAAAAATAATGGATATAAAACGAAATATCAAGAAAAAGAATACAGGGATTATTCCTGTCGGGAGAATGAAAGCCTATGAATGACAATAACAAAATAAATATATTTACCCAAACCACAAAATCAGCCGTACCAAATGATGATGAATATATCAACACATCTGACGGTCTTATTTACTGTAAAAAATGCAATACCCCAAGACAAAAACGTGTATCTGCATTAGGGAAAACATATATGCCTGATATTATGTGCCAGTGTCAAAGAGAGACATACGAAAAAGAAGAAGCTGAGCGCATCAGGCGTGAATTTTTGAACGACATAGCCGCCAAACGTTCCGCAGGTCTGCATGACAGGGCTTTATATGAATGTACCTTTGATAAAGACGTGGGCTATAACAGCCAGCAGTCAGAAAAGGCTTATGAATATACGCTCCACTTTCCCGAAATGCTTGAAAAAGGGATTGGACTGTTGTTGTGGGGAGATATTGGTACGGGTAAAACATTTCTAGCCGGGTGCATAGCGAACGCCCTTTTAGACCAGTGCATACCTGTTATGATGACAACGTTCGGGAGGATATTAAACACTCTTACGGGTATGTTTCAGGAGGACAGGAACGGATATATAGACAGCCTTAACCAGTACAGCCTTTTAATCATTGACGACCTTGGCATGGAGCGCAGTACGGAGTTTGCACTGGAGCAGGTGTTTAATGTGATTGACACAAGGTACAGGAGCAAAAAGCCGCTGATAGTCACTACAAATTTAACACTAAACGAACTCAAAAATCCATGCGATTTAGTCCGAAGCAGAATTTATGACAGAATTCTTGAAGTATGCGTACCGCTAAAAATCAGCAGCCAGAATATACGGGCAATCAATTGTGAAGCCAATTTTAAAGAAGCAGGAAATATTCTGTCGCACCACGAAAATGACACTAATGTCACATAGAATTAGTGCTGGTAAAGCTACAGATTTAGTTCTATCAGTATCAATAAAAGGCATTAAATACCTGATTAAATCATCTGTTACTATTTATTCCATTATCAGTACCAATAACGTAAAAACAAATACCGTAATAAGCTGGAAACGGCAGAAAGGGGGCTTTTATGAGCCAGAGTAATATGTCAGAGGAAGAAAAGAAGGTTTTGCAGGCAAAGCACCGTGTAGAGGAGGCGGAGGCGAGAAACCGCGTAAAGGAGCAGAAAGCGCGGACACACAGGCTGATTCAGGAGGGAGCGCTTCTCGAAAGTATCGCTCCGTCAGTCAGGGATATGAGCATGGAGCAGCTAAGGCGTGAACTGATGATATGCTTACGGGGACTTTCGTAGTCCCTTCCCTGATAAGGGCGCACTTACTCACCACCCGATAAATCGGGCGGTGGTATCCCTCCCGCTGGTCGGGCACGTGCGCTCTTGCAGAGGGCTTGTCCTGTTCCGCAGGCGGAACGGACGATGTGCTAGCCGTCACTTCAACGGATATCATATAGACTTTATAAGCTTATATGTTATTTTGGCTGCATTCTTGCTAAAACAAATTATACAGAATCAGATGTGCAGAATGCACTTCTGGTTCTATACAATAGTGAAACAGAATTTCAAGAAAGGTATATAAGATATGGCAATTTACCACCTTGAAGCAAAAGTTATCAGCCGCGGGACAGGGCGTTCCGTTGTAGCCGCTTCCGCCTATATGAGCTGTTCCAAGCTGTATAATGATTACGATGGCATAGAACACGACTACACACGGAAACACGGATTAGTCCATCAGGAAATCATGCTTCCGACAAATGCACCGACAGAATGGTCAGACAGGGAGAAATTATGGAACGCTGTTGAAGAAGCAGAAAAAACCAAGGACAGCAGGCTTGCACGCGAATTTGTCGCGGCGCTCCCCATTGAGTTGTCCAAAGATGAATGGATTGACCTGTTGCGCCGATACATCAATGATAATTTTGTATCAGAAGGTATGTGCGCTGATTTTGCCATACATGACACAGACGGACATAACCCCCACGCACATATAATTTTAACGATGCGTCCACTGGACGAAAACGGGAAATGGCAGTATAAAACAGAAAAAGAATACCTCTGTAAACGCAATGGGGAAGAAAAAGGCTTTACCGCTGCCGAGTTTAAATCCGCACAGAAATCCGGCTGGGAAAAACAGTACCAGTATAAAGTTGGCAGGAAAAAAGTATACATGACGCCATCCGAAGCAGATACAATAGGTTATGAACGCGTATCAAAATATCCCAAGAGTACCAGATACGGAAGACAGAACCCCATAACCGAACGCTGGAACAGTGACGAACAGTTGATAAAATGGCGTGAAGCATGGGCAGATGTTACCAATAAAATACTTGCAGAAAAAAATATTGATGAACGAATTGACCACCGCAGTTTCAAGGAACGCGGCATCACAGAACAGCCGACCATACATGAGGGAGTGACAGCCCGTATTATGGAACAACAGTGGAATGTGTCGGAACGCTGTGAGTTAAACCGTCAAATCAGGGCGGATAACAGACTTTTACGCAGGCTGAAAATGGAACTTCAAAAGATAACCGATGCTGTTAAAGTTTCTATTCCTAAAATAGCAAAGGCTATGGAACATATCTTCATGAACCTGATTATTAACCGTTATAATCAGAGACAGGCACAGAAAGCAGCCACACAATACGGCAAATGGATTAATGACATTAAGCCCGATTATCAGAAATATAACGACATTAAAAGAGATATTCATTCTAAAAAATGTTTCCTGCGCGATTTGAATGCAGAACGTAAAGCGACATCAAAGGTGAATCTTTTAAAACTAAAGAATCTTTCAAAAGAGATTGCTGAATTAACCGAGGATATGGAAGAATTAAAATCCGAGCTTTCCAATTTGCTTTTATATTATAAGGACGAGGTAGAATTCAAGGAATTATGTTCAAAAATACCTGAATATGAGGAAAAACGTAAAAAACAGGAAGATTTACAAAATATATTAGGAACAAGAATAAGCGACCAGACAAAGGAATATCTTTCACTCAAGGATAAAGTTACACCAGATGAAGAAGTTGAATTTAAATTGCAGAGGGATATTCTTCGTCCAGATATAGTTTTAGAGGCAAAGGAACATTTACAGGCTGTATATAAGGATAGATTTAATTATAACCAGTTCTCTGAAGCCAAGCCCTATATTTCCAGCTCCCTTGATGAAGCGGAACGTGAATATGCCATAAAGCAACGTTTAGAATATGCTAGAGAACAAAGCCAGCATTATAATTCAAAACATCAGCCGCTTAAAAAAAGTAGGGAACGATGTCGCTAGTTAAAAAGGAAAATGCTATGAAATGATTTGTCATGGCATTTTCTTTTTTCAACCTGTAATAAAAAAATTATTTTGCTATTAAGAAAATTTATAATCAGACGATAGAATATATAGAATATCATAAAATGATATGCGTTACTAATTAATGTTGAAGTTTTAACAGGGAGGACGATGTTGAAAAAGAAAGATATCTTAAACAAACGAGAAGAAGAATTGATGAACTATCTTTGGGAAATCAATAAACCTTTAACTACAAGCGAGATGGCAAAACAATTGGAAACCGAGGGTTGGACGAATATCACTTTATGCAGGACAGTGCAGTCTTTGTCAGATAACGGCTATCTTGAAGTGGCAGGACTTGAAAAGGCTACAAAAACATATGCGAGGAAGCTGATACCTTCTCTCACCAAAGAAGAATACTATTCGTCTGTTCTTATGAATAGAGGGATCAATGCAAATTCTCTGGCGGATATTACTGCCGCATTGATTGGCGTAAGCAGAAAAAATCCGAAAGAAAAGGATGCAGAAGTGATTGCCAAACTGGAAGAAGTCATTGCTTCCCTCAAGTCAGAGCAACTAAAAAATCAATAAGGGAAACGCATGCATATTACATTTTTTTCTGTCTGGATGACAGTATTGTGGAGCAGTATTCTTATTTTGATTTTCTATGTGCTAAGGACAAAATATCAATTAATTGATATATGCAGTGTGTCAGGTGTGATTGTTTTATACTTGTTTTGCGTGATACGAATGGTCATTCCTGTTGAATTTTCATGGACAAAGGTAATAGCAGGTGGAACACTATATAACAGAATATACTATTTTTTCTGTATCGAACGAAATATAGGAAATGATATCTCTGTGTTTGATCTGTTGCGTTTGATCTGGTATTCGGGAACACTTTTGATTATATTGCGTTATGTGATTCAGTATGTGAAAATTGCCCGTTTTTTTGGTGGAATGCCAGTACAAAGAAATAGTAAAGCGGCACAAATCGTAGATGCGGTATGGAATGGCAGTAAGAAGCCGGACATTATTCAGACCGCCACAGTCAAGACACCCTGCTGCTTTGGCGTACTGCGGAAAAAAATCATGATACCTGACAAACTGTATACAGAGGAGCAATTGAGATTTATACTCCTTCATGAGTGTTCCCATTTAAAAAATAACGATATCCTAGTAAAGAATCTGATTAACATATTATGTGCACTCTATTGGTGGAATCCATGTGTATATTTATTAAAAAAGGATTTGAGCCAGAGTCTGGAAATCCGGTGCGACCTGACGGCAGTAAAGGAACTGGATCATCAGTTAAAAGGCGATTATCTGGCAGTTATACTAAGTGAATACAGGGACAGTCTTAAAACCAGAAATTCTGTAGGGCTTCATTGTGATAATCCGAAGCTGCTCCTTGAGCGTTTTCAACTGGTTGCAAATGAAAGGCGTGTTTTAGTAAAGAAAGGGAATATTCTTGCATGGATTATCTCGTGCTGTCTGCTTTTCATATCCTATTCTTTCATTTTTCAGACCAAATATGACGTGTCGAAGGAAGATATTGAAACAGAGCAGAATGCCTATGAAGTTAATTCTAATAATTCGTATTTGATAAAGACTGATGATGGTACTTATTTTCTTCGCATTCAAAATAAGGATATCGCGATAAGCGAGGAAATGGCTAAAATGATGATAAAAGACGGTTTTACTATAACAGTAAAAGGTAAACAGTAGTTTGAAGTTACAAACGTATTATAAAAATAATTGGGAAGGAAATTAGTATGAAATACAAAATATTTATTTTATTTGTTTTTTCAGTAATGATCTTTAGTCCTATTGTTGATGTTCGTGCAGCGGAGTGTAGTGGTTCATATCAAACTATGAGTACAAACACATCGGTAGAGCCGAGGGCTGATGTAATTGTTAGGAAGTATAGGGTTTTGAATGGCGTGGTACAGTATCGTAGATGGAATGAAACAAGAGGCGTATGGGTTGATGCTGATTGGATAACGGATAACTAATCTATATTGCAAATACATTCACTATGGTATTTGTATAAAGTGGTGTAAGGTATATTAACAGATGTAATTTATAAATGAGAATTACCATACTCCATGAGTTTTTAAATAAAGTAAGTTGATTTTCAATTTTGTTAAAGAGAAAGGGGGGAGAAGAAGGAGTTGGTAATACGATGATATATACTACTAATTAATGCAATTTTTGTACTTAGAAAGGAGAAAAAGAAAATGAAATTTAAAAAAGCTTTGGTTGCTGTAACGGGATGCCTTTTGATATTGGGATCTTCTCTAACAGTTTTTGCAGCAGAGACCACTGATAATTCATTGCGGTCAGAACAATTTGCATATGATGTTGATCCTGACCCTATATGTGATATGGAGCAAGTACCATATGCAAAGGTGGTAACAGCGAGTGATGTGTGGTATGGCAGTCAGTTGTATGCAGAAGGGAGATTATTGTGTATTGAAAGTTTTGTAACTGTTATGGATGGAAGTACGGAAGCTTGGCATTATACAAGAGCATCAATAGAGCATAAAACAAATGGTTCTATTTTGCGAGAAAAAACAGAGCGGGGATTCGGAGAAGTTCATTCAAATATTTATGATATTCCTCAATCAGAAGATCCAGATGGGCGCTATAAGGGACGAGTACATTATGGCTGGTAATATTTGATAAAAGAAGCTCTTATTGCATTATCTTAGGATACAATAAGAGCTTCTTTCATTAAAATAATATTGAATAATTTTTATTACGTTTATTCTATCAATATAGACTATAGCAGATTTATGAATATCACTGCCAGCTCTATTTTGAATCTTATAGTTGAAAATCTAGTACTCCATCCAGTTAGAAATTGGAGTATGGGACTGCATGTTTCGTGCCAGTGCTAGGCAAAATTTTGACGGCAATGCGGCGGCATTGTCTAGAAATTTTAACGACGCAATGGTGCGGAACAGGTAGTCCCAGACTTCAATTTCTAGCCGGATGGAGTACTAGTATAACATAAATTAAGTTTCTGATACTTTCGTTTTCTTCAAAGCCTGATATATCAATGCTTTCAGAGATGCTTTGGATTCAGGAACTTAATATTCGTTGTACTAGGTTCGCAACTTGTTTTCCAGCATAGTCTTTTCAGAACAGCTTGAGATCTTCTGTGTGTATCAGGAAAAATCTCCGTTAAATCAGACTGGAAGTGACCAAATTGCCATGAAAATACTGCCATCTCAAGATAAAGCATTTTCATAATACCATACAGAAAGCGTACAGGAATTTTGTTTTGCTTTTAGCGGCTGAATTCGGGAACAGATATTTTATGCATTTTTGCGGAAAGTATCGAAACCTATATAAAATCGAATGTGATGATTAAAACAATTAGTTTAGAAATGAGGTTATCATATATAAAGTTGTAAAGTCGTGTTAGTATAACTTGATAGCCGTAAAGGTACATAGTAATATTGATTAAAGGAGAAATATAAAATATGAGAAGTCTCACTAAAAGATTTTACTTGCTTTTTTTATTCAGTTTTTTTTTACTGCTGGTAAGCAGTTGCCGCGAGAAAGAAGAGAAAAAGAGCATTTCCGAAAATAATGAAACGACAGAATGGGCAGAAAAATTGCCAGATAAGATTGATGAAACGACAGAATGGGCAGAAAAATTGCCAGATAAGATTGACGGAAATTATCTCCAAGTAATAGAATGTTATGGTTATGACGGACATCCAACCTATCAAGAAGCCTTTTCGGATGGAGAGTTTGTAAAAAACCTGAAATGTTTTAATGAACATTTGCATGATGAGTATAGTTATTTTGAATTGTCGTTTCAATCTGCACAGAAGATAGGATATTACAATGGTGATATCGATTTTGTGTTAGATAATGATAAGACCATGTTTAATCAAAAAATTGAATTAAATGGAAGACGGACATATGTTACAACATTAAAAACTGTTATGATAGATTTTGGCATATCACAAATATTGGAAGAACATATAGATATAGGGAGAAGTTTTGAGACTGCTGATTATGAGGTAACAGATAGAAAAATTCCTGTTATATTAGGAAGTGAATATGCAAAAAAATATACGGTTGGGGATGAACTGGAGCTAAATTATCTTTTTTTAAATGCTACATTTACAGTAGTAGGCTTTCTCAAACCGGATACAAGCTTTACAATTCTAAATCAAGAAATTACTTTGGATAATTATATATGTATACCAGCTTTTGAAGCGAATATGAAAGTAGATTCTCTTAATAAGGTGTTTTTACAATTATTTTATATTCAAAAAAACAAAGGGATGATTTTGATTCCAGATAGTTGTAGTGAGGAAGAAGTAGAAGAGTATCGAAAGCTGATTTCAGAAAGTGCAAAAGAATATGGACTATATTTTGATTTGGCTACATTACAGACAGATATACTAATTGAATAAGTTACTATAAAAATAAAACTCTCTATTGCACAGTGTTGATTTTGGTGGCGTTT
>Ga0183011_11001_pt1 | contig 11009 bp, 8 predicted proteins | sample NAcewD2O_March_FD_122322 | JGI IMG/M metagenome (GOLD analysis project Ga0183011, IMG submission 122322) | Mouse cecal microbial communities from Vienna, Austria - N-Acetylneuraminic amended D2O_March | ecosystem: Host-associated > Mammals > Digestive system > Large intestine > Cecum | place... | reverse complement strand
CGGCATATTCTCCACAGACCGCTGCGTGGCCTGTCAGATTTCCTTCGGCTATCTCTTTGGCGCTTCCGGCTGTGTCAAGGCGCTCTACGATTTTGAGGTTGGGATGGCGGCGAAGAAACTGTTCGCATTGCATGAGAGCCATAGGGTGGGAGTTGACCTCCGACAATTCGTCAATAGTCTGTCCGGGAAGAGAGGCTATCACGTGTGATATTCGGAGTTTCAGCTCTCCGATGATCGAGAGATTGCTCTGACGCAGCAGTTCGTGGTTCTGCAGGAGGCTGCCGGCTATTGTGTTTTCAATCGCCATTATTCCGAAGAGTGACGCATCGTTGGCCAGAGTCTCGAACATGGCCGGAAACGTTTCGCATGCCACTGTCTGTATTTCTTCTCCGTTGAAGTAGAGGTGTGCGGCGGCATCGTGATAGCAGCCGGCTACTCCCTGGATCGTGACCTTTTTCATTGTCGGTTATGATAATTAAAAAATCCCGTTTTCACATTGGAGAACGGGATCGTTATTCGATATTATAAAAATTAGTCTGATGCAAAAAATCACATATGCAAATCCCGTTCTTATTTTTTGTCAAAATAAAAATAATAAAAATAGGAGTATGCGTAAAATCGCTTCATGTCTGATTCTGAAAAATTATTTTTGAAATCTTTGTCACAAAAATAGGCATTCTTAGAGGAACTGCCAAATAAAATTTAATAAAATTAGTGTGCAGAGCTGTAAAAATGTTATATTTTTGCTGTTTTTTCAAGAAAATAGCAATATTTTGCTCTGTCAGACAGCAAATTCAACTATTTCGCCACTGTCGAGATAGTAAAGATAGGCACGGAGATTCTGATATCCGAGTTCCGCGAGCAGACGGGCGTATTCTATCAGCTGCCGGCGATATTTGCCTGCCGGCTGCGATCCGCTTTTGAAATCGATGATGTCGATATGGCCGTCGGCGGTCCACACCACGCGGTCAGGGCGTCGTGATTCTGACGGAGATAGAACCACAGGTCGCTCTATCAGCAGCCGCGTGTAGCCGTCGAACCATCGGGCCGCCCGCGGATCCTTTACCCTGCTCTCTATGATCGCGTGGATTTCCTCAATATCCGTCTCTGTCAGTTCTTTTGCTTTTTTTGAATGGCGCAGATTATTGACTGCCACCGGTACATCTGCCACCGTGCGTATTGCAGCCATTGTGTCATGAAGCATTATGCCGCGGTCGCGGGCATCTTCGATATTGTAATATTTCTCTTCGAGATGCGTATTGTCCCAGAACGAACGGTGTGACTTGGAGTCGTAGCAATCCACTTCAAGCAGTCTTGATGGAGTGAGAGACGTTTTCTCCGCATGTTCTTCTGTCGATTTGACCGATGGCTGGCCGAGAGTGATCAGGCTGTCGGCCAGCGAGAATGACGTGAATGGCGATTGCGAGAGATCGTGAATGCCATTGATCTGTTCGAGACCCCGGCAGAAGGTTGGATCGCACATTGTCAAGGCATTGTAGATGTCAGGACCTATGCTTGCACCCTTTGCTTCTGGTGAAGTTATGCCTATATGCAACTCATCGACGGCTCTTGTGAAAGCCACATACAGAAGATTGACAGTGTCAAGTTTTGCCTGGGCTGTCACTTCAGCGTACCTGTCGGCAAAGACAGTCCCCTCCATTGACGATGACAGTTTCAGCGGAATCATCGGCGGAATGCAGTCGGTCGGAACGCCCGGAATTTCATCAATCTCGAACCAGGCGAGTTCCGAATGTGACCCGCTGTTCATCTGGGCGAATGGAATGTGCACGCAGGGATATTCCAGACCTTTGGATTTGTGGATGGTCAGGATGTTGAGCGCGCTGTCGTCCTTGGCTCCGGCTACAGCCGATTTGTGGCCTGATTCGTCCCACCACCTCAGGAATGCTCGTATGTCACCCTGCCCGCGCCCCACGAATTCAGTGACCAGATCCTGAAATGCGGTGAGGTAGAGATTTTCATCACGGCGGCTTTTTTCGGGAACGAAATTGACAATGATGTTCTCGACCAGGGATACGAGGTCGATTGAAGTCGGGTTCTGACCGGTTGATCCGGACTCTTTCTTAGGGTCAGCCATTTCGCTGACGGTATTTCCCTCTGCACGTAAAGCGAGATCGAGAGCGGAGGCCGGGGTCATGGCGCTGTCGGTGCGCAGTGATTCGTAACGGTTGATGAGGTTGGCTATCTCGCGTTGGGTCTTTTTGCGCGGACTTGTAGAGAAATCCGTAGATGAAAGAAGACGCAGCCGGCTCAGAATAAGAGACACCGCAGGAGAGTTGCCGATGAGAAGCGAGGAGTCTGACACGATCCTGAACACAGGGAACGACGGATCTGCTTTCCTGACATCCTCAAGATGACCGATCACTGCATTTCCTTCATCCCATCGTCTGACAAGGATAGCAATGTCCCCCGGACGATAGCCCGACATCAGTTGGCGACGCAGTTCCACGGTCAGATTGTCAAGAGCCTCGGTCATCCAGTCTTCTTTCTTCGTGCCGGAATAGACTTTGACTCTGACATAGCCGCGGTGAGAGAGGTGTTTCGGTGAAATCTGCTGGGCTACATTGGAATATATGTCCTCATATCCAAGGTTTTTCACCAAAGCGGAGAAAAAAGTGTTATTGAATCTGATAACATCGGCCGATGATCTCCAGTTGGTATTCTCTTCAATGGTATTTCCGCTGATGACGGTGCGTCCCTGGGCCATTTCTTCGGTGTGGAGATTGTGCAGCAGGGTGGGGTCGCTGTTTCGGAAGCGGTAGATACATTGCTTTTCATCACCGATGACAAGATTGTCGTTATCATAGGCAAGGCTTTCGCTGATCAGTGGCCTGATGTTCTGCCACTGACTGTGGGATGTATCCTGAAATTCATCGATCAGATAATGCTTGAACCACACTCCGACTCTTTCATAGAGAAACGGAGCGTCTTCGTTGCCTATGATCTTTGCAATAAGCGCGTTGGTGTCACTCAGCAGAATAGTTGAGTTTTCTTGCCGGAATTTGTCAAGATATGCTGTAAGAGTCGAAAGCATACCCAGCTGATAGAGATTCGCGGCTATGATTTTCAGCGGTCTGACATTTTTTGCGCAGAATGACATTGATGCCACGGCATTGCTTATCAGCCCGTCGAGTTCCGGTGTGCGTAGCGGCGATGTCTTGCCTTTCTTGACGTATGCCTGCTCTATGTCGTCTTCGACCTTGGCTATCGTAGCGGAAAGAGCCTTGCTGTCATAGCCGTTCTTCTGCCATTTGACAAGGGGCTTGTAGACATTCGTCAAGATTATGTCACGTGATTTTTTGTCATCAATGGCATCTACCGCAGCCTTGCATGCGGCAGCAGTCTGGCGGGTGATTTTGCCTATTATATTATATATGTGGTTCTTGAAATTGTCAAATTTCTTTTCATCGGCAAAATACTCCATCAACCGGCTCTCATTTTCCCGGAAAACGTCATCAGTGATGTCGTTGATGAATGAAATAAGATCACGGTGAATATATGAACTGCGGTTGAATATGTTGAACGTGCGCCCGTCCTCGATCAGATGAGTCATGTAGCTGGAAAGCCAGTTGATGAGATAATTCGTGCGGGCAGTCTGTTCTCCGTGGTTGAGGTCTTGGAGCAGTTTGTCAACACTCATTCCTATCACACCCTTGTCATCAAGCTCAAGTTCGTAGTTGCCTGACACTTCAGCTTCGCGTGCGAATGACCGCAATATGAGCTGGAAGAAGGAGTCGATGGTCGAGACGCTGAAGAAGTTGAAATCGTAGAGCAGGCCGCGCAATGCAGTGGCGGCTGCGGCTTTCAGGTCTTCGGATGTGCAGCGGAATGCAGCACACAGATCAGCTTCATAGGGGCTTGTCTTGGTCCAGCCTTTCTCCAGTCCGGCAATGACGGCAAGTTCATGGATGATTCGGATTTTCATTTCCTCTGTGGCCTTGTTGGTAAACGTGATGGCCAGCACGGATCTGTGTGATCCGCTTGCAGATTTGCGCAGATGGTATCTGCCCGATTCATCTTTTCTGCCGAGAAGCAGTTTGATATATTCACGGGCAAGGGTAAATGTCTTTCCGGAACCGGCCGAAGCCTTGTAGATGTTAATCATTGAAAGGAGGAAACAGGGGGAGGTGCTTGCTGTATATGATGTGGCGCTGGAGGGCTATGGTTTTATCTGACCTTATAGCCCATTTCAGAGAGCAGTTTTTTCAACTCTTCTTTGCGGTCGCCCTGGATGAGAATCTCTCCACAGCGGGCCGATCCGCCGGTTGAGAGGCGCGATTTCAGTTGCGACGCAATTTCTTTGAGCCTGTTCTCGTCACATTTGAACCCGACCGCAAGAGTGGCGGTTTTGCCTTTGCGCCCTTTCTTGTCAAGAATTACTTCAATGGTCTCAGGCTCTTTTGCCTGGGTCGGCTTTTCTTCAATAAACTCTTCCCGGTCTATCTCGCCTGATGCGATTTTCTGGGATAACAGATCTTTCCAGTCCAAATTCAGAGGCGTTTAAAAAAGATTATGTTTAATGCTTTCGCCGGCCAAGGGGGCCGGCGAGGCTGTCATAGGATATGTTGTTTCAGTGGATATGTCCGCAGTCCTGATTGATGGAATCGACAACGGCCGGATCAGTGACTTTGCCAATTTCAGTGGCCGGAACTTCCCAGTCATGATCCGATGGGATTTCGCGCGGATTGTCCAGCGCATGGACTATGGTAGATAGGGTCATGGCGTATTTTTCCTGCTCTACCGGGAGCGTACGATAGAAATTCTGGGCCGAATCTGCATTCAGTTTGAAAGCCTCCCGATAGCAGCGGGCAGCCAGCTGGATGTCATCAGGATTGTCCGTACGGTCATTGAGCTGCATATAGAGTATTGAAAGCCGGGCATAGTCAGAGGCTTCGATCCCCTCTTTTTCGGCGGAGGTCATGATGCCGTTGCAGATGTCGCGGGTCGCATTCATGTCTTCATCGGCAATAGCTATTTCCGCTGCGGCAAACTGATCGGAAACCGAATGGCCTTTGCCACACGAACTGGTTGACAGCGACAATCCGACAATAGTTACTGCCAGAAGATATTTCAGGTTGTGTGCCATTGTAAAGATTCTGAGTGAGACATTAGGTGGTTGTCATTCATTGCGGCGCTGGAAGAGGTAGCTTACTCCGCCGCTTTCAAGCTGAAGAGAGAAGTCATTGTGTGAAATTATTTTCCGAGCCACTCGTGTCGGAATATCTCCGATCAGAGTGCTGTCTCCGTCAAAGTGAATGGAGCCGGGGGTGAGTTCTATGATCAGAGAGTCATTGGCCACATCCCAGTTGCCGTCCACGCTGTATGTGAGCACACCCGGTTTCATCGCGGTGACTGTGCATGTAGCATCCTTGCGCAGTTGCATCACGGGTTCAGTCTGTGACAACTCAGGGTTGTAATATGTGCCGATAATCTGACGGGCTTCCTTGCTCAGATGGCTGCAGGATGCCACAGCTAAGCTTCCAAGGAGAAGAAGAGAGATACGGAAATTTTTCATTCGGGTTGATTGTTATGTCAGATGCAGCCGACGATTTCGTTTATGTCATTGATCCCATGACGGATGCAGTAGTCTTCCATGAAATCAATGACTTTCATTGTGACTGCTGGGTCTATAAAGTTGGCTGTGCCGATTTCAACAGCAGTGGCTCCGGCAAGCATGAATTCGATGGCGTCACGGCCATTCATGATGCCTCCGAGGCCGATCACCGGGATGCTGACTGCTTTGGCCACCTGCCAGACCATACGCACTGCCACCGGACGTACCGCAGGGCCAGAAAGACCGCCGGTGACTGTTGAAAGGTGAGGCTTACGACGCTCTACGTCAATCGACATGCCCATAAGGGTGTTGATGAGCGAGACCGAGTCGGCTCCTTCGGCTTCAACAGCTTTGGCGATGTCGGCTATGGATGTTACATTGGGCGAAAGCTTTACAATGAGTGTCTTGTCAGGGTAAGCCTGACGCACGGCGCGGGTTACTTCTGCCGCGCCGTTTGTGGTAGTGCCGAAAGCCATTCCACCTTCCTTCACGTTCGGACACGAAATGTTGACTTCAATGGCGCTTACATCATCGAGGCCGTGAAGCCTGCGGGCTGTCTCTGCATAGTCATCGACATTTGCGCCGGAGACGTTGACAATCAGTTTTGATCCGAGACTGCAGATGCGCGGGTAGATATGTTCGATGAAATAGTCCACACCTTTGTTCTGCAGCCCTACCGCGTTGAGCATACCTGACGGAGTTTCGACCATGCGTGGATAGTCATTGCCTTCACGATGGTTGAGGGTAGTACCTTTTATTATATATGCACCGAGGCGGTTGATGTCTATGAACGGAGTGAATTCTTCGCCATAGCCGAAAGTGCCTGATGCGGTCATCACCGGGTTTGAAAGCTGGAGCTTTCCTATGTTGACTGATAGATTTGCCATTTTTATTGATTCCAGGTAAGGGATTCGATATTGAACACAGGGCCCTCGGTGCAGACGCACACATTGCCTTTGACTGTTTTCTCTACACAGCACAGGCAGGCGCCGAGACCGCATGCCATCATGTTTTCAAGTGAGACTTCGCAGTTTGTGCCGTTTTTATAGGCTATGGACGCTATGGCTTTCATCATCGGCGCCGGTCCACAGCAATAATAATGCTCATAGCTTTCGCTTAGCGTGGGGTGTGTGGTGACGAGGCCTTTTATGCCTTCCGATCCGTCTTCGGTGCAGATGTGTACAGGGCCGATGCTGCGGAATTCGTCAAGTGACAGCAGGTCGCCTGCCGAACGCGCACCCAAGAGAAATTCCGGATGGTGGCCTTTGGCCTTGAGCTCGCGTCCGAGATAGAGCAGGGGTGCGACACCGACGCCGCCACCTATGAGGAGTAGCCGTGATCCGGCTTTACATTCGGTGGTAAACCCGTTGCCGAGCGGAAGCAGAATGTTAAGTTTTTCTCCGGCGTTCATGCCGATAAGGGCGGCTGTGCCACGTCCGGCATTTCTGACAAGCAGGGTCAGAGTGTTTGACTCACGGTCTACGTCGTTGATCGATATCGGACGGCGCAGAAACACATCCGGGGCTTCGACTGCTACCTGCACGAATTGTCCCGGCAGAATGACTGGCAGAATGGCTCCGTCAGCCGGCGATAATATCAGCTTGGAATAACTGCTGTTTATGCTGATATTCTCGATGATTATGAAATCCTTTACTTGTTTCACGATAATGAGGTTAGGATTAGGAAGGTTTATTCCATCTCCACAAAATTACAACTTTTTGCTAAAAGATCAAACCGAATCATCTTAAAATCTGCGTATGTCTCCGCAGCCGTATGTCTCTGCATCTATCCCGCGGGTTTCGGATAAATTTAAATAAGTCTAAATTCGAGGTTGCAGCCACAGGATAATGGCTGATTTTTACTAATTTTGTGCTAAAATTAGTTCCAAACCATGAAAACTTGTGCTGATGGAGCACAATGAACTTATAATGAAAAAAGTAACAATCTCAGTTCTGTTATTGCTGCTGGCATCAGGACATTCTTTAGTTTCCGCTCAGGCTCCGGCTTTTCCGGGCGCTGAAGGTCATGGCCGTTATACAACCGGAGGCCGTGGCGGAAAAGTCATTCATGTGACCAATCTTACAGACGATGCCAACAATCCGGCTGAAGGTTCGCTCCGATGGGCTTTGAATCAAAGCGGGACAAAGACTATAGTGTTTGACGTAAGTGGTTATATTGATCTTGCAGCGGATCTTAAAATTTCCAAAAATACTACTATTGCAGGCCAGACTGCTCCGGAGGGTGGTATCACTTTGCGATATTACACTCTACGGATGAGTGGCGACAATATCATTGTCCGTTTCATTCGCTCGCGTCGTTCGCAGGTCAGAGATACAAATGACGGAGCTGATGCCATATGGGAACGTAACAGGAAAAATCTGCTGCTTGACCATTGCTCGTTTTCATGGAGCATTGACGAAATCGCTTCGTTCTATGATAACCGTGATTTTACCATGCAGTGGTGTGCTCTTGGTGAAGGACTCGCAAACCCCGGACATACAAAGGGCGCTCATAGCTATGGTGGCATATGGGGCGGAAAGAATGCGTCGTTCCATCATAATTTTATAGCGCATGTGCAGAATAGAGCGCCGCGTTTCAATGGTTCACGCTATGGATGGACCGGATATGATACAAGCAAGTATTCTTCAGCTGTTGATGCCGAACGCGTGGATTTCAGGAATTGCCTCATGTATAACTGGGGTACCGGTACGGCATGTTATGGAGGCCCCGGTGGCGGTTATATAAATATGGTGAACAATTATTATAAGGCCGGACCTGGCACCAAAAACAAAACCACTGTCACTCAGGTGTCGGTTGCAACATCCGGAAATGCCGATTCGAAGCACCCTGAGCTTTATGGCCTTTCATCGCGCTACTATGTGAGCGGGAATTATATGGCTGCGGCATCTTCCCCGGAAAATTATGACTGGTCCGGGGTTAAATATGACAGCGGCCTGAAAATGATCGGTGAAGATCGCTATATCCCTGATGCCGGTCATCAGTTCGGAGAAAACGTGACATATGTCAGCATTTCAGGTGTTGATTGTGTGAAGCTTAAGCTCGACGAGCAGGTTGATCCGGGAGAAGTCACCACCCACTCGGCTGTGGACGCATATGAAAAGGTTATGGCTTATTCCGGATCGAGTCTTTATCGTGATGCTGTCGATGCCCGTTATATGGAAGAAACCCGCACCGGGACTGTGACTTATTATGGTGATGTGGCCTATGTAAAGGATGACAAAAAATATCCTACTTCAAATACTAAAGGAATTCTTGATTTTATAAATGATCCGGATGGCGAAGCCAATCCTAAGACAGCAAGTTTCCCGGAGTTGCCGGAGAATGTGCGTCCGGCCGGATTTGACACCGATGGCGACGGCATGCCTGATGACTGGGAAATTGCCAATGGCCTTGATCCTGATGATGCTTCTGACGGTGCGAAATATACGCTGGATACTGAAAAGGGATGGTACACCAATCTTGAAGTATATCTGAATTCGCTCGTTGAGAAAATCATGAAAGCCGGCAATGAGGGCGCTGTCGATGCGGTTGATGAATATTATCCTGCATGTAAAGGCGTTGATTCCGGGATTGAAGATGCGTTTGTAGGGTCGGAAATCGAAAGTATTGAGTATTATGACCTGCGCGGTGTGCACCTTTTGGAGCCTGCCGACGGGTTGAATATCCGCCGTATCCGTTACAGTAATGGCAAGGTGGTTACAGATAAAGTGATTAAGCGCTAATCAGAATTTAAAAAAAACAGAATGGATATGAAAAAGGCTACAGTTGTATTTGCTGCCTGTCTTATGTCATCGCTTGTCGGATGGAGCAAGGCTCCGGAAATTCCGCGTGACACATCTTTTACGGCATATTCCACCAATAAAAAAATCCGGAAATACCATCCGGAGGCAGTCCTTGCCCTGCCTGAATTGCCAGCCGGCGTCAGGGAGTATCGCGATGTGGTTTATTCGACCCTCCCGAAAACTCCTTACGGCCGCCGTGATCTCCATGTGGATATTTTCCGTCCGGATGATGAAAAGATTTATCCGGCTCTGCTGATGATCCACGGTGGTGGATGGAATTCCGGTGACAAGAGTTTGCAGGTGCCTATGGCGCAGCAGATTGCTAAAAACGGCTATGTGACAATACCCGTAGAGTACCGGCTGATTCCGGAAGCTGTCTATCCCGCGGGCTTGCATGATGTTAAGACGGCAATACGTTGGGTAAGGGCTCATGCGGCGGAATACGGTATTGATCCTGATCGCATTGCGGTGTCTGGGTGTTCGGCCGGTGCGCAGCTTGCCACTCTTGCCGGTGTGACCAACGGCTCCAGGCGTCATGAGGGGAAAGGACAGTGGCGTAAGACTTCAAGCGATGTGCAGGCTGTTATCAGCATGGACGGCATCGCGACTTTTGTCTCGGAGTCTAATATTGCGGATGCGGAAGAGCGCCTTCAGAAGAAGGGGGAACTGCCTGTGAACGCAAAATGGCTCGGAGGACTCTATAAAGATTCTCCAGAAAATTGGAAAGAGGCTTCGGCCTTGTTGTGGATTACTCCCAAGTCGGCTCCCGTCTGCTTTATTAACAGTGGTCTCCCACGGTATAGCGATGGCCGTGATGAGCTGGTGGCTGTATATGATTCTATTGGTATTTATACCGAACGACACCGCATACCTGTTGATGTTCACACTTTCTGGTTTTTCCATCCCTGGTTCGAGACCACTGTTGAACGGGCAGTCGGATTTCTTGACCGTGTGTTCAAGGGCGAAAAGGTTGCGCCAAGATTTAAGCTGACTGATCATGGAGTGGCCAACGATAGCACCGTAGTGCAGACGGCTGCGATCCAGCGTGTGATCGATAAGGCTGAGACTATGGGTGGTGGAGAGATCATCGTGCCTCCGGGGACATTTTTCAGCGGCGCTCTATTTTTCAAGCCGGGCACTACTTTGCGTCTGGAGGAAGGCGCGGTGATCAAAGGGTCGGACAATATAGAGGATTATCCGCTTATTCCATCTCGAATGGAGGGTCGCAGCATCTATTATCATGCGGCGCTTATCAATGCCTACCATGTTGACGGGTTTGAAATAAACGGCCCCGGCACAATCAATGGCAACGGTTATAAATTCTGGGTGCAGTTCTGGGATAATGTTGAACGGGCCCGTGAGGAAAACCGCAGCTGGACCAACCTTGAAGTGCGCCGCCCGCGCCTTGTTTTTCTGTGGGGGTGCGACAACGCCCGGCTTAGCGGTGTGCGTATGATTAACTCGGCATTCTGGACTTCGCATTTTTATCTGTGTAATGATCTGATCGTGGAGAATTGCGAGGTGCAGGCGCCGCGTGAGCCTGTCAGAGCTCCGAGCAGCGATGCGATAGATCTTGACGGTTGTCATAGAGTGATCGTTAGGGGCTGTTATCTCAATTGCGATGACGATGGCGT
>Ga0183011_10999_pt1 | contig 11016 bp, 6 predicted proteins | sample NAcewD2O_March_FD_122322 | JGI IMG/M metagenome (GOLD analysis project Ga0183011, IMG submission 122322) | Mouse cecal microbial communities from Vienna, Austria - N-Acetylneuraminic amended D2O_March | ecosystem: Host-associated > Mammals > Digestive system > Large intestine > Cecum | place... | reverse complement strand
CCTTATGTTTGATGAGCACCATGTAGAGTTTACCTGCATGGTGGAGGGCAAGGCGATGGAGTTTATGTCTACCCCGGATATTTATGCATTGATGGGAAACGCGTTGGACAACGCGCTGCAGTGCGTACTCCGGGAGGCAAAGGACGAGCGGATGATCAGTCTCCGGATTAAAAGGAACGATAGGATGCTCCTTCTCCATCTTGAGAACCGGTGCAGCCGGAAGCCGGAGTTTCGGGACGGACTTCCGCTTACAGATAAAAAAGATAAGGCGCGGCATGGATTTGGAGTAAAAAGCATCCGTTATATTGCAGAAAAATATAATGGAGAGTTATTCATGGATGCAAGAAACGGAAAATTTTGCCTGGACATCCTCTTTGCACGGCAGATGACATAAGCAACAGAGCGGCTCATAAAGCGGAGCCGCTTTTTGCTGTAGGTGCGTATCATCACCGATTTCCGCAAAAAAACGACCGATTTCCGAATTTTGGGGAAAATACTCTTTTTCTGGATATAATGAGAACTGCACAGGGGAAAGCCTGAAAAACAATCTGGAAAGAGAGGAAAGGAAAAATGCTTCAATTAATTACCAATTTATTAACACCGGTTTTCGAAAAATTTGGTGTCAGCCCCGTGGACGTAGAAACTTACGTCAACTCCATGAGCGGCTACATTTATGCAATCCTGGCCGCGCTGATTCTTATGATCGCAGTGATAGCGGCGGCGCACTGGGTGGTGAAGGAGGGAAGCCGCCATGTGGTACGTTGGGGCGCAGGGATTGCCTGGGTGCTGACCGTCACCGTAATTGCGAATCTGATTTGTTATGGACCGATGTATAACAATGTCTCCATCATCCTGAACAGTACGGCACAGGTCAGCGAAGAATCTGCTGCATACAGCAGGGAAGTCATTGAGGATGTGGGCGACGAAGGTATGGTTTTGGTAAAAAATGAGGGGAATCTGCTCCCTCTTGCTAAGAACAGCAACATCAATGTATTTGGATGGGCATCTACCAATCCGATCTTCGGCGGGACTGGATCCGGATCCGCTGACAGCTCTGAAGCAGTGGGCATCCTGCAGTCCCTGGAAGATGCGGGATTCAAGACCAATGAAGAGCTGACAAGGATTTATACGGATTACCGTGAAACACGGAATACTCCAGGGGTCGGTGTATCAGGCACGGAATGGACACTTCCTGAGCCGACAGCAGAGGCCTATACAGACGAGGTGATGAGCCAGGCAAAGGATTTTTCCGATACGGCGCTGATCGTGCTCAGCCGTTCCGGCGGTGAGGGATCAGATGTTCCTTCCGATATGAATCAAGTGATTAGGGGGACCTGGGATATTCGTGATGAAGTAGCAGGAGGAAATGAAAACTATAATTATTTTACATCCTCTTATGTAAATAACAGTGAAAATAACAGTGAGGATTATGATGATTTTGATCCCGGAGAATCTTATCTGGAGCTCTCCAATACGGAAGAGGCCATGATTGCGCGGGTATGTGAGGAATTTGACCGTGTGGCGGTTGTCATCAACGCGAATAATGTCATGGAACTCGGGTGGGTGGATGAGTATGATTCTATCCAATCTGTAATCCTGACACCAGGCACAGGGGCTTACGGCATGTCAGCGTTGGGACGGATACTGGACGGGGAGGTCAATCCGTCAGGGAGGACGGTGGATACATATATATATGATCTTACAAAAGCTCCGTTTGCCAATAACCAGGGAAACTTTGCTTACAACAATGTGGATGACCTGAAAGAAGCATTTTTGGAAGCGGATCCGGCATATCAGGGAAACATTGCGTTTGTCAATTATGTGGAAAATATTTATGTGGGATATAAATTTTATGAGACCGCGGGCGAAGAGGGTGCGATCGACTATGATGAAATGGTGCAGTATCCATTTGGACATGGCCTGAGCTATACGACATTCACACAGGAGATGCTAAATTTTAAAGCGGATGGCAGCAGGGTTTCTTTTGATGTGGAGGTTACCAATACAGGGGATACGGCAGGAAAGGATGTGGTGGAGGTCTATTTTACACCTCCGTATTATAACGGAGGGCTCGAAAAAGCTTCTGTCAATCTGATTGATTTTGAAAAGACCCAGATGCTGAAGCCGGGGGAATCCGAGACGGTTTCCTTTGAAATTGATAAGGAAGATCTCGCCTCCTATGACGCGGATGGAATCAAGGCGCAAAATGGCGGATATGTTTTAGAAGCGGGAGAATACGCGATTTCCATCCGTACGGATTCGCATCATGTGATCGAAGAAAAAACATTTGATATAGAGAAAGATATTGACTACAGTAAAGATGGAAGAGAGTCCGACCTTGCGGCAGCAAATAACCAGTTTGAGGATTACTCCGCGGGTACGGTGGAATACCTTTCACGTGCAGATCAATTTGCCAATCTGGAATCTGCGACAGCGGCGCCGTCAGATGACAAGTATGTCATGGATGAGGAGACAAGGGGACATATCTCTGAAAAATCTACAGCCTATTATGACCCGAAAAAATATGATGACCCGGATGCTGAGATGCCCGTAACAGGAGCGGACAACGGCATGAAACTGGCTGACATGACAGGAAAGGACTATGATGATCCGGACTGGGAACCGCTTCTTGACCAGCTAACCATAGAGGAAATGACAGAACTTGTAAATTTGGGAGGATTCCAGACGATTGCGGTAGAATCTGTAGATAAGGTCATGACTATGGACAGTGACGGAACCAGCGGCGTCAATGACTGGGTAACCGGTGTGTATGGAACCGCGTTTCCAACAGAAGTCCTGATCGCGCAGACATGGAGTAAAGAACTGGCAGAGGCAGTCGGGGATTCTATGGGGGCAGAATATGCGGACTGTGAGATTTATGGATGGTACGGTCCGGCAATGAATATCCACCGGAATGCATATACAGGACGTAATTTTGAATATTACTCAGAGGATGGCGTATTATCGGGCAAGATTGCTTCCGCAACAATCAATGCGGCAGGGGAGCATGGTGTATATGCTTACATCAAACATTTTGTGCTGAACGATCAGGAAACAAACCGCTGTACTTTTATCCTGACATATGCGAGGGAACAGGCAATCCGTGAGATCTTTCTGAAACCGTTTGAGGAGTGTGTCAAGAACTATGATTTCAGTACAAAAGCGCTTGCGGTCATGTCTTCGTTTAATTTTATCGGTGATATTTACTGTGGTTCCAATTCTAGATTACTCAATCATGTCCTCCGTGACGAATGGGGGTTCCGTGGTATGGTATTAACGGATTGGGACGGCTCTTATGGATACCAGAATACTGATGATTGTATCAGGAACGGCAATGATATCATGCTTGGATTTAATTCTTATGAATCGAACAAGATTACAGATACGGATGCCGCATCCTGTGTCATCGCTCTGCGTAATGCTTCGAAAAATATTATGTATACGGTGGCGAACAGCGGAGCTTATACAATCGAGAAAGAAGAATCTCTATTCACGCCAATGACGTTGATGTTTATTGGAATTGATACGGCGGTTGTATTGGTCAGTGCGGCGGTTATGATCTTTGTTATCCTGAGATGGCGCAGGAAAAAGAATTCAGAGATTCGAGTGGAAACGATAGAATAAAATCCAACTATACAGTTCCTTAGCAGACGTAAGAGTGAGATAGCACGTTTTTTGCGAATGGATAAGTGGGTTGGATATTTCAGAAACTGGTCTTCTGCGTCAGCAGGGGGCCAGTTTTACAAAAGACGGAATGGATAGTTACAGAATTAAAAAGCCTGGAAGATGACAGAAAGCATCATTTACGGTATCGTGCTGGCAGTATTGATCTGGCATATGGGAAAAAGCAAGATTATGCGAAAGGACTTTTTTCTATGAAGGAAACAAAAAATCCTGGATGCTCCATGCTTGGAAAACTGGTGATTTACGATATAAAATGCGGCAGGGGCTATACTTACTCTGCGTGTCTGGTTCCTTTTCTTTTGATCGGATTCAACTGTCTGATTTTGCGGAATCAAGTGATTAGTTTGACTGCATATAGCGGAACTGCCTGGAAAACATCGTCAGCGGATTTCCTCTTTTCTTTTATGAAAGGACAGCCAATCCTCCATGGTTTATCAGCGGAGACATCGGAAAAACTATTGCCGCAGCGGTTGCGGCAGGACTGCTGTACATACGGCGGTATGATGTGAAATAGGGCTCCTTGGCAGTGCGTGGGGATATGGGCTGTAAATAGTAACCCCGGCTCTGTTTTTTATTTTCGTGAGGGCTCATTTGCTTGCTATTTTCCATACCGCATGGTAGTATAAAAAACAGAGATGCATGGGACAGAAAGGCATGGTGATGAGATGGGCAGGTTCTTTAATGTAAATGGTGACTGTAAACCGGGCTTGCATTATATGGTCGATATCCGGGCAAAGCTTGATGAGATAAAAGAGATGGTTGACCGGGGAGATTATTTCACCATAAACCGCGCCCGTCAATACGGAAAGACGACAACACTGCGTGCATTGGGGCGCTTTCTGGAAAAAGAATATCTGGTGATCAGTCTGGATTTCCAGATGCTTAGCCATGCGGATTTTAAAGATGAGCCGAGTTTCATATCTGCATTTTCCGGTGAACTGTTGGATTGCGTTCTGGATATTCCGTGGGAAATCCGTGAAAAGCTTGCCATATTTATGGAGGAAACGGAAAGAAACCGTACCCTGTCGGCATTGTTTAAGGTGCTGAGCGGATGGTGCGGGCAGTTGGAAAAGCCTGTGATTCTGCTCATAGACGAAGTGGACAGTGCGTCGAATAATCAGGTATTTATAGATTTTCTAGCGCAGCTTCGCGGCTATTATATCAACAGAGATGTGAAACCGACGTTTCATTCTGTAATTCTTGCAGGGGTTTATGACATTAAAAATATCAGGCAGAAGATCAGAACGGATGAAGAGCATAAGAATAACTCTCCATGGAACGTTGCAGCGGATTTTTTGGTGGACATGAGTTTTTCAGCCGGGGAGATTGCGGGGATGCTGACGGACTATGAGCATGACCGCCATACAGGTATGAATATTATGGAGATGTCAGAGCTTCTCTATGCGTACACCTCTGGTTACCCGTTTTTGGTCTCGCGCCTCTGCAAACTGATGGATGAGAGGATAGCCGGGGAGAATGAAGGGCTGGGTACTGCATGGTCGAAAAGCGGTTTTTTGAAAGCAGTCCGCATGCTGCTTTCAGAAACCAATACGTTGTTTGAATCACTGCTCAATAAGCTGACAGACTATCCGGAACTGGAGGAAATGCTTCGCAGCCTGTTGTTTACAGGAAAAGAAATTGTATATGTGGTCGGAGTGCGCTCGGTCGAATCTGCATTGATGTTTGGCTTTGTAAAGGTTTCGGACAGCCAGGTTGTGATTGCCAACAGGATATTTGAAACTTTGTTGTACAATTATTTTCTCTCGGTTCCGCCTATGCAGCAGGAAGAAATTTACGATGCGGCATTGAAGGAGAAGACGCTTTTCATAGAAGACGGACATCTGAACATGAAAATGATCCTGGAAAGGTTTGTGGTACATTTTGATGATCTCTATGGTGACAGCGGGCAGAAATTTTATGAAGATGACGGACGACGATATTTCATGCTCTTTTTGAGGCCGATCATCAATGGAATCGGGAATTGCTATGTGGAGGCAGAGACGAGAAACCGGGAACGGACTGACCTGATTGTAGATTATTGCGGAGAGCAATTCATTGTAGAGACGAAGATTTGGCGTGGGCTTGCAAGGCATCAGCAAGGTGAGGAGCAAGTGTTTGAATACCTCAAGCATCACCATCTGGATAAAGGGTATATTCTGACTTTTAATTTCAACAAAAAGAAGGAGATCGGGGTAAAGGAAGTTCCGCATCGGGACAAGATACTCATAGAAGCGGTCGTTTAATGAAAAGGAAAAAAGAATGGACAATAAATACGAAATCTTAAAAAATATCTTCGGCTATGATACCTTCCGGGAAGGGCAGGAAATCCTGGTTGACAGCGCCCTTTCCGGCAGGGACGTCCTGGGGATTATGCCGACGGGGGCGGGAAAATCGATCTGTTTCCAGGTTCCGGCGCTTATGTTTGAGGGGATTACCATTGTGGTATCGCCCCTCATTTCTTTGATGAAAGATCAGGTAGCCGCCCTGAACCAGGCAGGCGTCCATGCGGCCTATATCAACAGCTCTCTGACCGAAGGCCAGTACCGCAAAGCCATGGAAAACGCGCGCCGGGGTCAGTATAAGATCATCTACGTGGCGCCCGAACGTCTCATGACCGACTCCTTTCAGTCTCTGGTGCAGGAGGTGGACATCTCCATGACGGCGGTGGACGAGGCCCACTGCATTTCCCAATGGGGGCAGGACTTCCGGCCCAGCTATCTAAAGATCGTGGAATTTATCAGCATGCTGCCGAAACGCCCTGTGATCGCCGCTTATACGGCTACGGCCACGAAGCAGGTCAAGGAAGATATTCTCTGTATTCTGGGGCTCAATGACCCGACGGTGGTAGTCACCGGATACGACCGGAAAAATCTCTACTTCGCAGTAAAAAAACCAAAGGACAAGAAGGCCCATCTTCTCGACTATTTGTCCAAAAACAGGGAGAAAAGCGGAATCATTTACTGCAATACTCGAAAAATCGTGGAAGAAGTAGAGATGGAATTAAGAAGGGCGGGCTACCCGGTCACACGCTATCACGCAGGTCTCACCGATGCGGAGCGGAAGCAGAACCAGGAGGACTTCATCTACGACCGCAGGCCGGTGATGGTAGCCACCAACGCATTCGGCATGGGGATCGACAAATCCAATGTGCGCTATGTCATTCACTACAATATGCCCAAGGACATCGAAAGCTATTATCAGGAAGCCGGACGCGCGGGACGGGACGGCGAGCCGGCGGAATGCTTTTTGTATTACTCCGGACAGGATGTGCGGATCAATGAATTTCTCATCGGGACACAGGCGGAGAACAGCGAGCTGGATGATGAGGAGCGGGAGCTGATCAAAGAGCGGGATCTGGATCGGCTTCGAAAGATGACGTTCTATTGCTTTACCAACGAATGCCTGCGGGAATATATCCTGCGTTATTTTGGAGAGTATGGCGGAAATTACTGCGGCAACTGCGAAAACTGCCGGACAGAATTTGAAGATATGGATGTGACGGCGGAGGCATGCCATATCATCCGCATGGTGCTGACCAGCCATGAACGCTACGGGATCAATGCCGTCCTGGACGGGGTGCACGGCTCGGACACGGCAAAGGTGCGGCAATTCCGGCTGAACCAGAACCCGGAGTATGGAAGCCTGAAAGACCGGACGATTGTCAGGCTCCGTCAGATTTTAAATGATCTGCTGCTGAAAGAATACCTGTTTCTCACGACCAGCGATTATCCGGTGCTGAAAATGACAAAGAGCGGGCGGGAACTGCTGGCGTACTGGGAGCAGCAGGAGAACAAGGCGGAAAATCCGGAAGAATGGGTAAGCCAGGAAAGCTTCGGCTCGGATGGCAGAGTGACAGATCCGGCTTTCCGGATCATCTTAAAGCTTCCGAAAGAGCAGGAACGGACAGCGTCCAAAGGGCAGGAAAAGAAGAAAAAAGCGGTTGCAGATGCCAAATATCCGGATCTGTTCGAACAGCTTCGAAAATATCGCTACGAGCTTGCCCAGAAAGAGCACGTACCGCCGTATATTATTTTTTCAGATAAGACCTTAAAGGAATTGAGCACATTTCTTCCAACGACCAAAGATGCCATGCTGGAGATCAACGGCATCGGAAAAGTGAAATATGATAAGTACGGGGAGAGATTCATGGAGATTGTCCGTGCTTATGCTGAGAAAATGTAAGGCATACAGCTTTGAAGCACACCTGATCCGGCACCGGAAGTAAACAACATTCTCACACTTCATACACAAAAATTTCACAAACATTTGTTACCTTAGTAACCGTACAAAAATAACCTGAACAGATGAGGAAGCATGAACAGGTTATTTTTATGCGGTTCTTTTGTATTTGGAACACATAGTACATATTATGTAGCTGTTCAGAACAGATACTATATCAATGCCAGGGAGGTAAGGATTTGATTGAGGTAAAGAATTTAGTGAAAAAATATGGAACGCATCTTGCCGTAGATCACTTGGATTTTCAGCTCGAACCAGGGAGAATCTACGGCTTTTTGGGGCCGAACGGCGCCGGAAAATCAACCACTATGAACATCATGACCGGCTATCTGGGGGCAACAGAAGGCGCGGTTGTCATCGACGGGCATGATATCCTAAGGGAACCCGAGGAAGCCAAGAAACACATCGGGTATCTGCCGGAGCTTCCGCCCCTGTACATGGATATGACTGTACTGGAATACCTGGAATTTGCGGCAGAGTTGAAGGAGATCCCGAAGAAAGAGCGGGAAGCTTCCGTCCAGAAGGTCATGGACATTACGAAGCTCAATGATGTTCAGTTCCGTCTGATCAAGAACCTGTCAAAAGGATACCGCCAAAGGGTGGGGCTGGCCCAGGCGATCCTGGGCTTCCCGGATATCATCATTCTGGATGAACCGACGGTGGGGCTGGACCCGAAGCAGATCATCGAAATCCGGGAGCTGATCCGGGAACTGGCAAAGGAGCATACGGTGATCCTCAGTTCCCATATCCTGGCGGAGGTACGGGAGGTCTGCGACTATATCATGATCATTTCTAGGGGAAAGCTGGTTGCCAGCGATACGCCTGAGAATCTGGAACATCTGATGGCAGGGCAGAACAGCCTGGAGATCGAGACGAAAGCAGAGCCGGAGAGAGTCAGGAAGATCCTTCGGAGCATTTCGGGGATTGACAAAATAGAACTCGAACGGACAGAGGAAGCCACGACATACGCCAGGATCGAGACAGGAACAGCAGCGTCCGGTGAAGATCAGGACATCCGCGAAGCCATATTTCTTGCGTTTGCAGAGGCTGGCTGCCCGCTCCTGATGCTGAAAGCATCCAAAGCAAGCCTGGAAGAAGTATTTATGGAATTGACACAGGGAGAGGAGGCGACCGCAGATGCTGGCGATTTATAAACGAGAACTGCGTTCCTATTTTCAGTCCATGATCGGCTGCGTATTTGTCGCGTTTCTGGTACTGTTTACAGGAATTTATTTTACGGCGTACAACCTGACCGCGGGATATCCGTACTTTTCCTATACATTATCCGGTTCCCTGATCGTCTTTATCGTGGGAATCCCGCTGATCACCATGCGGAGCTTCTCGGAGGAACGAAAGAATAAAACGGACCAGCTCCTTCTGACGGCGCCGGTCAGCCTGACGAAAGTGGTTTTAGGAAAATATTTCGCGATGGCGACAGTGGTTGCGGTACCGAACCTGATCTTCTGCCTATTTCCGCTGATCATCAAAATGAACGGGACGGCTTACCTGAAAGTCGATTACATTTCCATCGGGGTATTCTTCCTGCTGGGCTGTGTGTACCTCGCCATCGGCATGTTTCTGTCAACACTGACGGAGAGCCAGATCATCGCCTTTGTCAGTACATTTGGGGTGCTGCTGCTTTTGTATCTGTGGAACGGGATCGTCAGCTTCCTGCCGTCTTCGGCGTCTGGCTGCATGGCAGGGCTTTTGCTCATTTTGAGCGTCATCATCCTTTATATCTGGCAAATGACGCTGAACTGGGTTTTGAGCGCCATCCTGGAAGCAGTATGCGTGATCGGGTGCGTCACTGCGTACTTTGTGAAGCCCGGCCTGTTTGAAAATCTGCTGTCCAATCTGCTTGGAAAACTTGCGTTTGCAGATGTATTTACGGGGATCACGCAGAATCATATCGTGGACCTGAGCGGAATTGTCCTGTATCTGTCTGTGATCACGGTTTTTATATTCCTGACCGTGCAGACGATCCAGAAAAGACGTTGGAGTTAGGAGGAACAGACCGTGGAAAAAATGAAAAAATTATTTCATACGACAGGAACAGCGCATGGGATATACAGCGTGGGATTGACGGCAGTGGTGGTTGCGATTGTGGTTGTGGTCAATCTGATCTTTGGTCAGCTTCCGGAAAAATACCGCAGCATTGATGTGAGCAGTTCAAAGATTTATGAGATTACAGAAACGAGCAGAGACTTTTTAAAGGACCTGGATACGGATGTGAAGCTGACGGTACTTGCCGTGAAGGAAGAGGCAGACGAACGGATCCGGACATTTCTGAGTAAATATGCTTCCCTGTCGAAACATATTAAAGTGGAATGGATCGACCCGGTGCTGCATCCTTCCGCACTGCAGGATTATGACGCGTCTGAAAATTCGATCATCATATCCTGTGAAAAGACAGGAAGGACCACAAACGTGACATTTGACAAGATTGTGGTGGTAGACTATTCTTCCTATTATTATACAGGCAGCATTTCGGAAAGTGAGTTTGACGGAGAAGGGCAGCTTACCAGCGCGGTCAATTATGTGACCAGCGAAGCCGAAAAGCAGATCTACCGTACTGCCGGACATGGAGAGAGCATGCTCCCCGCAAATATTACGGAGCTGATGGATAAGAACAACTATAAGGTGTCGGAGTGGAACCTGCTGATGGATCAGGAGATTCCGGAGGACTGCGATCTGCTTTTGATGAATGCTCCCGCCAATGACCTGACGGAGGAGGAGAGGGATGCAGTGCTTTCTTACCTGGAAGGCGGCGGCAAGATGATGCTTCTGCTCGGAGAGACTAACAGCACGGAACTGCCGAATCTGGCGGCTGTCATGAAGGAATATGGCATGGAGGCCGCGGACGGCTATATCGCAGACCCGCAGCGCTGCTATCAGGGAAATGCATTTTATATCTTCCCGATGCTGAGTGTGAGCGGAGACATGGCCAAGGGCCTGGCATCAGAAATGGTTCTGCTGATCAATGCCCATGGGCTGAACCTGACAGACCCGGCGCGGGATACGATCTCCACCACCTCCTTTATGACCACCAGCAATTCCGGCGCGGCCGTGACTGAGGATACACAGACGGAGGGA
>Ga0183011_10987_pt1 | contig 11088 bp, 8 predicted proteins | sample NAcewD2O_March_FD_122322 | JGI IMG/M metagenome (GOLD analysis project Ga0183011, IMG submission 122322) | Mouse cecal microbial communities from Vienna, Austria - N-Acetylneuraminic amended D2O_March | ecosystem: Host-associated > Mammals > Digestive system > Large intestine > Cecum | place... | reverse complement strand
TCAGCATTTGTATCCGCAGAAACTGCTGGTGCCGATTGAATATTCTTTTGTGGTTCGATTTGTGCAAGTTTTATTGTAAGAACTTCCAAATACACATCTGGATGGGTCGTAAAACGCATCTCTTCTTGAATATTATTTAGTTCATCGATCATTCGGTATAAGGTCGCTGAAGAAGCAAGTTGGACTATTTCTTCAAAGTCTTCCTGCTTTAGACCTGTACTTTCAACACTAATCAAGCTTGGTGATTCTTGGTACAACAGAATATCACGAATAAAGGAAATCAAGTCCTCAATGAACCGCTGACCGTCTTTCCCTTCATCTAAAATATCCTTCATAGTATCAAGAGCAGTCGCCCCTTCATGCTTACTAATTTCCAAAAAGTACTTCTTTAATAACTGTTTAGTAACACTTCCTGTAACTAATAAAGCATCATCCAACTTTACTTCATTATCACTGAAAGAAAGCACCTGGTCAAGAATACTCAACGCATCCCGCATTCCTCCTTCAGCGGCATTTGCAATTACCCATAATGCTTTTTCATCATAAGTAACTTTCTTTTGATCAAGGATATATTTCATTCGATTAAATGCATCTTCTGCTGAAATTCGTCGAAAATCAAATCGTTGAACTCGCGAAATAATTGTTAAAGGAATTTTATGGGGTTCCGTAGTTGCGAGAATAAAAATCACATTGGCTGGTGGTTCTTCAAGCGTTTTTAGCAATGCATTAAAGGCCCCTGTTGAAAGCATGTGAACTTCATCAATTATATAAACTTTGTAATCCGCTTGGGTAGGAGCATATTTTGCCTTATCCCGAATATCACGAATCTCTTCAACCCCATTATTAGAAGCCGCATCGATTTCAATTACATCATTTAATTGCCCGTTCGTAATTGCTTTACAAATCTCACACTCATTACATGGTTCGCCATCCTTAGAGTGATGACAATTAACCGCTTTAGCAAAAATCTTCGCTGCTGAGGTTTTACCAGTACCACGTGGACCAGCGAACAAGTATGCATGGCTTATCTGGTGAGTGATAATGGCGTTTTTTAGGGTTCTTGTAACAATCTGTTGACCGACAAGATCATCGAATCGCTGTGGTCGCCAGACACGATATAATGCCTGATAACTCATCGCCAGACTCCCTTTCTGAATTTAAAATACTATAAAATATTATACAAGGAATTAAGCATATAAAGTAGTTAAAATACATTTTAATTAAAATTTCAAAATAAAAAAGACCCGCAACAAATTATTACGAGTCCGCTTAATTATCAATAAAACTTAGAGCACAAAGCATATCATACTTAGTGCTGCTTCCTTCCAGACCTGACACGGTTCGTAAGCATGCCCTTGCTCTAAGGCCTTACGGCAAATAGTATAATACACTATTTTTCTTTAAATTACTAGAGGTTAGTCTTATTTTTTCTTCGAGCCTCTTTCCGACGACGGCGAATTTCACGGAAAAAGTTTTTTAACATTTGGCTACACTCATCCCCTAAAATACCAGAATGAACATTAACTTGATGATTTAAACGTGAATCACTTAATAAATGATATAAGCTATCAACTGCCCCTGCTTTCGGATCAGCGGCACCATAATAAACATTTTTTATCCGTGCATTGATAATGGCACCGCTACACATGATGCACGGTTCTAACGTAACATACAAGTCGCAATCTTCTAAGCGCCAACTCCCTAAATTCGTGCATGCTTCCATAATTGCAAGCATTTCTGCGTGATAGGTAACATCTTGAAACTTTTCACGCATATTATGACCACGTCCAATTACCTGTCCATCGTGGACAACAATCGCACCAATTGGTACTTCATCTAAAATTCTGGCTTGTTTTGCTTCTGCAATCGCCATCTTCATAAACTTTTGTTGTTCAGATAATGATGAATTGTTTTTTTTCATTCTTTTTCTCCAAGTACTTAAAATTACCCTGCTTTTAAGTGTATAATAATAGACTGGTTTTTCAAATTAATTTTATTCATCACCTGCTTAGGCATTTTATCAAAAAAAGTTTCACAGATGTCAATCGCCAGTTCAAGTACTATATATTGTGTTTCACTATTTCACAAGCACGAAATATAGTGCTTTTTTAATTGATTTTTTCTGATTCACCGTTATACTAGAAAACATCGACTAATCGTTTAGGAGGCCTCGTGAAGATGGTAACTGTATTTTCAAAAAATAATTGTATCCAATGCAAGATGACAAAACGTTTCCTTGAACAGCACAAAATTTCATTTATTGAACACAACATCGATGAACAACCAGAATACATATCGCAACTTAAGTCGGAGGGTTTTATGGCGACTCCAGTTGTAAAGCTTCCTAACGGTCAAGCTTTTTCTGGCTTTCGTCCTGATCAATTAAACCAACTTGCCTAAGTTTAAATAAACTAATATTTTGCCAGGCATCAATTCGCTATTGGTGTACTGGCTTCTTTATTGACATAATCAAATTAATTCAGAAAGTGAGTTATTAATATGGCGTTATCTGATATCGATATGACCAAAGTTAAATATTACGATTATAACAACGAAGTAAATATCCCTAAAAACGGACAAATTCAACTAGATAAAGATAAATTGGCCTTAGAAGACTTTATCAAAAATAATGTTGAGCCAAATACCAAAAGATTTTCTTCATTAAAAGAGCGTTTTCAATGGTTAGAAGAAAATGATTATATTGAAGAAACTTTTATGAATAAATATAGTGAAGCGTTCATTGAAAAGCTTTATGATTATTTAAAAGCACAAAACTTCCACTTCCATTCTTTTATGGCTGCTTACAAGTTCTATGCCCAATATGCCTTACGGACAAATGATAAAGAGTACTACCTTGAAAACTATATTGATCGGGTCGCAATGAATGCTCTTTACCTCGCTAATGGTGATGAAGAGTTAGCAATGCAGCTCGCTGATGAAATCATTCATCAACGTTATCAACCCGCAACGCCAACCTTCCTTAACGTTGGGCGTAAACGCCGGGGAGAATTTGTTTCTTGCTTTGCGATTCAAACAACGGACGACATGAATACCATTGGTCGAACAATCAATTCTGCCCTCCAACTTTCTAAAATTGGTGGTGGTGTTGGAATCAATTTAAGCAACCTTCGTGAAGCTGGTGCCCCAATTAAGAAAATACAAGGTGCTGCTAGTGGAGTTGTTCCTGTAATGAAGCTGTTAGAAGATAGTTTTTCCTATTCCAATCAACTTGGACAGCGGCAGGGAGCTGGAGTTGTTTATCTTAGTGTCTTCCACCCTGATATTATCGAATTCTTAGGAGCAAAAAAGGAAAACGCTGATGAAAAGATTCGCTTAAAGACTCTTTCTCTCGGAATTACGGTTCCTGATAAGTTCTATGAATTGGTAGAACAGAATGCTGATATGTACTTGTTTAGCCCCTACGATGTTGAACGAGTATATGGAAAGCCATTCTCCTATGTCGATATCACAAAAGAATATGATAACTTAGTGGCTAACGATGATATTCGCAAGAAGAAAGTTAATGCCCGTGACTTAGAAGATGAAATCAGCAAACTCCAACAAGAATCAGGCTATCCTTACATTATCAACATTGATACAGAAAACCGGGATAATCCGATTAATGGAAAAATTGTGATGAGTAATTTATGTTCAGAGATTGCTCAAGTACAAGTACCAGCGCAAGTAAATGATGATCAATCATATTCTGAAATGGGAATTGATATCAGTTGTAATCTTGGGTCAACCAATATTGCTAACATGATGGAAAGCCCTGACTTTGGTAAATCGATTAAGGCAATGATGCGGGGATTAACCCGAATCAGTGACGTAGAAGACCTAGATGTTGTCCCAACTATTCAAAACGGAAATCGGCTTGCCCATTCAGTTGGTTTGGGTGCAATGGGATTGCATAGCTACCTCGCTAAGCACCATATTCAATACGGAAGCCCGGTTGCGATTGAATTCACAGGTGTTTACTTTATGCTCTTAAATTATTGGTCATTAGTGGCATCAAATGAAATTGCCAAAGAGCGGCAGGAAACTTTCCACGATTTTGAGAACAGTAAATATGCGGATGGTTCCTACTTTGACAAATATGTCACTAAGGATTGGGGACCACAATCAGATGTTGTTAAAGGTCTTTTTGAAGGTATTTTTATCCCTGGAATTGAAGATTGGAAGAAGTTGAAAGAAAATGTAATGCAAGATGGCCTTTACAATCAATACCGTCTTGCTGTAGCGCCAAACGGTTCAACTTCCTACATTAACGATTCGACTGCTAGTCTACATCCAATCATTAATCGTGTTGAAGAGCGCCAAGAAAAGATGATCGGTAAAATTTATTACCCTGCCCCATATCTTTCAAACGACACGATGCCTTACTATCGTTCAGCTTACGATATGGATATGCGAAAGGTTATTGACACTTACGCCGCTGCACAACAGCACATCGATCAATCTCTTTCAATGACCCTCTTTATGCGGTCAACAATCCCAGCAGGCCTTTACGAATGGAAAAATGGACGAACAGATAAAATGACGACTCGTGATTTAAATATCTTACGGCACTATGCCTATAAACGCGGTATTAAGTCAATTTACTACATTCGAACGTTTACTGACGATAGCGATGAAATTGGTGCAAACCAATGTGAAAGCTGTGTTATCTAAGCCTAATCAGAATTTGATTTAAACGTTGGGCACTGGTAAACTTGATATTATGTATACAAATGACTTTTGGTATCTCGATTTATTAAAAGCAACGTATTTGGAGGAGCTCAATCAATGAAACTGGAAGAATTTAAACCTGTAAATCAATATAAAGCAATCAATTGGAATGAAGTTTCCGACATGATCGATAAAGCTACCTGGGAAAAGCTAACAGAACAGTTCTGGCTTGATACACGAATTCCTGTTGCCAATGATATGGATGATTGGCGTGAATTAGATGACGATCATCAATGGACTGTCGGACATGTTTTTGGTGGTTTAACCCTTCTTGATACTGTTCAATCAGAAGCAGGATTAACTGCCCTTAAAGAAGATGTTAAAACTCCTCATGAAACAGCAGTTCTTAATAACATCCAATTTATGGAATCAGTTCATGCTAAGAGTTACTCAACTATTTTCTCTACTCTTAATACCCCAGACCAAATCAAAGAAATCTTTGAATGGTCCGATACAGAAGAATATTTGCAAAATAAAGCTGTCAAAATTGCAAATATGTACCTTGATCCAAGTCAAGACCCGCTAAAAAAGAAAGTAGCTAATGTTTTTCTTGAAACTTTCTTATTCTACTCTGGTTTCTACACTCCCCTTTATTATCTTGGTCACAACAAATTAAACAATGTGGCTGAAATCATTAAGCTAATTTTACGGGACGAATCAGTTCACGGGACATACATTGGATACAAGTTCCAAGTCGGCTTACGTGATCGAACGGAAAAGCAACAACAAGATATGAAAGATTGGATGTATAATTTCCTTTATGAATTATATGATAATGAAGAAAAATACACTCATCTTCTTTATGATCAAGTTGGTTGGACAGATGATGTTTTAACCTTCATCCGTTACAACGCTAATAAGGCATTGATGAACCTTGGTCAAGATCCACTATTCCCTGATACCGCTTCTGATGTTAACCCAGTTGTTATGAACGGAATTTCTACTTCAACTTCTAACCATGATTTTTTTAGCCAAGTCGGCAATGGATATCGTATGGGTGCCGTTGAAGCAATGAATGATAGTGATTATGACGTTAAAGATCCAAACGCGGGAAAAGACATTAATGCCTGCGATTAATAAAAAAGCTACCATTTCTGAATGGTGGCTTTTTTATTATTCCCAATAATAATCTGTTAATGATTAGTTAACTTAATAACTAGCCGAGTTAAATTAATATATTCGCTTTTATATTCTATTTGTGAAATAGACTTCAATTAATAACAGTATGCAAATCTATCATCTCTTAATCTCAAAAATAATACCAATGTTTTTTGCTGCTATAAAAGTATTATAAAGACAATATTGTAAGCGAATTCATACAAAACAACCATTGTTTAAATGTTCACAAAGGTATTTACAAAGCAAAAAAATGTAGTAACATTATACATGTTCAAAGGTTAACAAAGAAAAGAATTGAAAAAGGAGATTTCAATTATGCCTGCTAACAACAAGAAACAAGTTGAAAAGAAAGAATTAACTGCTGAAGAAAAAAAGCAAAACGCTCAAAAGCTAGTTGACGATTTAATGACTAAGAGTCAAGCTGCTTTTGAAAAGTTACGTTACTATTCACAAGAACAAGTTGACAAGATTTGTCAGGCAATGGCTCTCGCTGCCGAAGAACACCACATGGACTTAGCTGTTGATGCTGCTAACGAAACTGGTCGTGGGGTTGCTGAAGATAAGGCTATCAAGAACATCTACGCAAGTGAATACATTTGGAACAACATCCGTCACGATAAGACTGTTGGTATTATCGAAGACAATGATGAAGACCAAACTATCAAAATTGCTGATCCACTTGGTGTCATTGCCGGAATTGTTCCTGTTACTAACCCAACTTCTACTACTATCTTCAAGTCAATCATCAGTGCAAAGACACGGAATACAATCATCTTCTCATTCCACCGTCAAGCAATGAAGTCATCTATCAAGACTGCAAAGATTCTCCAAGAAGCTGCTGAAAAAGCCGGTGCGCCAAAGAACATGATTCAATGGCTCCCTGAAAGCACCCGCGAAAACACTACCGCATTACTCCAACACCCTAATACTGCTACTATTTTAGCAACCGGTGGTCCTTCATTAGTTAAGGCTGCCTACAGTTCTGGTAACCCTGCTCTTGGTGTTGGTCCTGGTAACGGTCCTGCTTACATCGAAAAAACTGCCAACATCGAACGTTCTGTTTACGACATCGTTCTTTCTAAGACATTCGATAACGGTATGATTTGTGCCACTGAAAACTCAGTTGTTGTTGATGAAGAAATCTACGACAAGGTTAAAGAAGAATTCCAAAAGTGGAACTGTTACTTCTTGAAGCCAAACGAAATTGATAAATTTACTGATGGCTTTATTGACCCAGATCGTCACCAAGTTCGTGGTCCAATCGCTGGTCGTTCAGCTAATGCTATTGCTGACATGTGTGGTATTAAAGTACCTGACAACACTAAGGTTATCATTGCTGAATACGAAGGTGTTGGTGACAAGTACCCACTTTCAGCTGAAAAGCTTTCACCAGTATTAACAATGTACAAGGCAACCTCTCACGAAAATGCCTTTGATATCTGTGCTCAATTATTACACTACGGTGGTGAAGGTCACACTGCTGCTATTCACACCCTTGATGATGATTTAGCTACTAAGTACGGTCTTGAAATGCGTGCTTCACGGATCATTGTTAACTCCCCATCTGGTATTGGTGGTATTGGTAACATCTACAACAACATGACTCCATCCCTTACTTTAGGTACTGGTTCATACGGTAGTAACTCAATTTCTCACAACGTTACTGATTGGGACCTCTTAAACATCAAAACAATTGCAAAGCGGCGTGAAAACCGTCAATGGGTTAAGATTCCCCCAAAAGTATACTTTCAACGCAACTCACTAAAAGAATTGCAAGATATTCCAAACATTAACCGGGCATTCATCGTTACTGGTCCTGGAATGAGCAAGCGTGGTTACGTTCAACGTGTTATCGATCAATTGCGTCAACGCCAAAACAACACTGCTTTCTTAGTATTTGATGACGTTGAAGAAGATCCATCAACAAACACTGTTGAAAAAGGTGTTGCCATGATGAATGACTTCAAACCTGATACAATTATTGCTCTTGGTGGTGGTTCACCAATGGATGCTGCTAAGGCTATGTGGATGTTCTATGAGCACCCAGAAACTTCATGGTATGGGGTTATGCAAAAGTACCTTGATATTCGGAAGCGTGCTTACCAAATCAAGAAGCCTACTAAGTCTCAACTTATTGGTATCCCTACTACATCAGGTACTGGTTCAGAAGTTACTCCATTTGCGGTTATTACCGATTCAAAAACTCATGTTAAGTACCCACTTGCTGACTACGCCTTAACACCAAACATTGCAATCGTTGACTCACAATTCGTTGAAACTGTTCCAGCAAAAACTACTGCTTGGACTGGACTAGATGTTTTATGTCACGCTACTGAATCATATGTTTCTGTTATGGCAACTGACTACACTCGTGGTTGGTCACTACAAACCATCAAGGGTGTTATGGAAAACCTTCCTAAGTCAGTTCAAGGTGATAAGTTAGCTCGTCGTAAGATGCACGACTTCTCAACAATGGCCGGGATGGCATTTGGTCAAGCCTTCTTAGGAATTAACCACTCCCTTGCCCACAAGATGGGTGGAGCATTCGGTCTTCCTCACGGTTTGCTTATCGCTATTGCAATGCCACAAGTAATTCGCTTTAACGCAAAACTTCCACAAAAGCTTGCTCTCTGGCCTCACTATGAGACTTACCATGCAACTAAGGACTACGCTGACATTGCACGGTTCATTGGTTTGAAAGGCAACACTGATGAAGAATTAGCTGAAGCATATGCTAAGAAAGTTATCGAACTTGCTCACGAATGTGGTGTTAAGCTTAGTCTTAAGGACAATGGTGTTACACGTGAAGAATTTGATAAGGCGGTTGACGATCTTGCTCGCTTAGCTTACGAAGATCAATGTACTACTACTAACCCAGTTGAACCACTTGTTAGCCAACTCAAGGAATTACTTGAACGTTGCTACGATGGTACTGGCGTTGAAGAAAAATAATCCAGCGCATAATTAAAAATTAAGACTTTTTTCCTATTAAAAAGGCCCTCGATATCTGTCGAGGGCCTTTTATTAGTTTCCGATAAATTAATTGACTTCATTATCACCAGATTGCGTTATTAAGCGGAGCACATTTTCTGCATCATCATTTTGATGTAAGGATTCTTCACCTTTATCTTCACCATTAAGCTCATTATCACCATCTTCAGTTTTCAGGAAATACCCATCAACTGTTGTACTTGTGACTGTATTATTTCCAACTTGATTATTAACAGTATACTTCCCCTGAACTTTTAAATTATTTCCTTTGAAATTACCTGATAATTTTGTACTTCCCCCGCGTAATGTAACTTGACGATATTCAATGTCCCCTGCGCCGCTGTTAACATCAATATTGTCCATTTTAACTTGAGAAACTGTTAGATCACCACTTTCTAAATGAATGCGCCCAGCTAAGGCTTGATCATGCGGGATAGTTACAATGATTAAATCTTGGTGGGGCTGGTATTCATTAAAGTTAAAGACAAGCGGAAAACTGCCAGTTTGACGAATTGAGGCAACGTTATTATGAACAGTTACAGCCGGAGTATGCTTGTTTATGCCAGAATAAGTAATCTGATATTTTTTACCTTCACGAACTATTACATTAGCCGTCGATGCTGAGATATCAATCCGTTCAAAAGCTTTATTAGTACTTATTGTTTTAGTGTGAGAATGAAAGATTGCTGGACGATTGTTCTCAAAATAAACGGCCTTATTACCATTATTAAAGAAGCCTATTCCGAGGAGGATTACTCCTAAGATTAAAACAATTACTCCTATCTTAAATATTCTTTTCATTTACTTTTTCCTCCTTGCCTGCACTTTTGCATAAATGAACTTAGCAAAGTTGGCAATCCCTTGAACAATAACTCTGATTAACCAGTAGATTAAAGGCAAACAAACAAGGAATAAGCCAATGAGGGTCACTCCTAATCCAAGATAAAATAGTCCACTGAACAAGTTTGTCGCAAGTAAACCAATTCCAATATAAAGGGACACAATTGCTATAACGGCAACTCCGAAGATCAAAGCAACTATTCCAACAATCAAACTTAAGGCGACTCCCCCAGCTGCCAATAGTAGTGCTAGTAAGGCAATTCCTAGTCCAAAAGTTATCGGTGACGCAATAATTGCTACTAGCACCCACCAAAACACGCGCCAACTAGAATGAGGCGAAGCAGGGTGTCCTTCTTTAATCGACTCATTATTAGCTTTAATTGAATAATCGGCTAATATCTTGTGGCTTAACTGTCGTGGCGTTCCTAGCCTTTCTTCAATCGCTGTTCGGGTCTCCAGTCCAGCGTCGGCAATATATTCATCATAAAATTCTAAGGCATCATTTCGTTCTTCATCAGTTAATTGTCTTAAATATATTGATAAATCATTAATGTATTTTTGACGTTCATTCATCTTTATCTTCTCCCTCACCTAACCCATAAAAAATACCATCTAAACTATTTTTATAATCAGTCCATAACTTACGAATACGTTGTAAATGCTCCTTGCCGGCTTTCGTAATTTGATAATAACGGCGATTCCGTCCCTGGTAAGGCTGATCATAAGTTATTAAATAACCGTCTTTTTTTAACCGGCGTAAAACGGGATACATTGTTGATTCGGAAATAGTAATAGCTGATTGCATTCGCTGGGTTAAAGCATATCCATAGTAATCTTTGTGTTCAAGAATTGCTAAAACCATCCCATCGAGTAAGTCAGCTGTAATTTGAATCTTCATTCTATCCCTCCTTTTTATCTGTAATATTATATGTCATATAATATAATAGTTTGATATAATATGCAATTATTATTTAAAAATAAATTAAATCTCCTTATGTCATCTCATAAAAGCCCTAAGCATATAATTCTGTTTGATATAATCATAATTGAAGTTGTTCCCCTCTAGAGCTAGAAGGAGGCCTATTTTATGTTAAAAGAATTCAAAACATTCATTGCCCGTGGTAACGTTATTGACATGGCAGTTGGGATAATTGTTGGTGCTGCTTTTACCTCAATCGTAAAATCCTTAGTTAATAACCTTATTAACCCCCTCATTGGCCTATTTATTGGTCGAATTGACTTATCTAACCTTGTCTTGACAGTCGGTGACGCTCAATTTAAATACGGAAGTTTCCTAAACGCGGTTATCAATTTCCTAATTATTTCCTTCGTCGTTTTCTTAATGGTAAAAGCAATCAACACTTTCCGTAAAAAAGAAGATAAAAAAACAGAAACTCCAAGTGAAGAAGT
>Ga0183011_10985_pt1 | contig 11105 bp, 10 predicted proteins | sample NAcewD2O_March_FD_122322 | JGI IMG/M metagenome (GOLD analysis project Ga0183011, IMG submission 122322) | Mouse cecal microbial communities from Vienna, Austria - N-Acetylneuraminic amended D2O_March | ecosystem: Host-associated > Mammals > Digestive system > Large intestine > Cecum | place... | reverse complement strand
CTTAGCATAAATTTCACCCATAATTCCTTGCAACTCAGCGAATTCACCCACCATTTGCGTAGTAAGGTCAAATTTATAAATATGTGCTGCTCGATCAAGGTCTGCTAGTTCTTCATCTGAAAGATTTAGTTGCTTACCGAGAACATCCGCAATCACTGCGACCCGCTGCATTTTGTCATACATTGAACTAATCTTATCATGGAAGCTAACTTTCTTAAGTCGTTCCACATATTCATCAATTGTCAACTTCTGATCTTCTTGATAGAAGAATTGAGCATCTTCAAGCCGAGGAACAAGAACCCGTTCATTTCCTTTAATAACATTATCAAGGTAGTCTGTGTTACCGTTGCGAACAGAAATAAAGTGCGATAAGAGGTTACCATCTTTATCCCGTACACAGAAGAATCGTTGGTTATCCTTCATGGACGTAATTAGGACCGGGTCAGGTAATGCTAAGTACTTCTCATCAAAAGATCCAGCAAAGGCAGTTGGCCATTCAACTAGGTTATTAACTTCTTCTAGTAAGTCCTCATCCCAATCAACTTGCCAGTTGTTTTCACTGATAATTTTAGTAATTTGGTCCTTAATTAAGTTCTTTCGCTTTGTTTGATCAGCAATAACGAAATCATTATTTAAGGTTTCTTCATAATCATCAGCCTTGGCAATTTCAACTGGATGACCTAAGAACCGGTGACCTTGTGTTTCTCGACCAGCTTCAACGTCCAAAATATTAAATGGAACGACTTCACCATTTAATAATGAAACTAGCCACCGGATCGGACGAATAAATTGTAAGTTGTTGTAGCCCCACTTCATCAAGGTTGGGAATGTCATCGAAGTAATAACTGCTGGTAATCCTTGAAGAACTTCAGCAACAGTTTTTCCAGCAATATGCTTTTCAACAAAAACATATTCAACGCCTTTTACTTCCTTGAATTCAATATCTTCAACAGAGGCACCTTGTCCCCGGGTAAAACCAACTGCAGCTTTGGTCCAATTACCATCAGCATCTTGCGCAATCTTTTTTGCAGGACCCTTAACTGATTCATCAATATCAGGTTGCTTATCACTTAAGCCATGGATTAGTAATGCCATCCGTCGTGGAGTAGCGAATTCTTGAATATCATCAAAAGTAATCCGTTGTTCTTTAAGGTACTTTTCTACTCGTTCGTGTAACTGTTTAATACTTGGTGTTACAACGTGAGCAGGCATTTCTTCAACACCGACTTCTAATAAGTATGTATTTGCCATCTTACTTTTCCCCCTTTTGTGCTTTCTTAGCTGCTTGCTTTGCGGCCCGTTCTTTTGCTTTTTCCGCTTTTTTTGTATATTCTTCAACTGTCTTTTGGCGAACTGCTTCATCATGAATCAGTGGGAAGCCACGTTTACGCCGCTCTTCAACAAAGGCTTTTGCAATTGATTTTGCCATAATTCGAATACGGTGAAGATAACCAGCACGTTCGGTAACCGAAACAGCACCACGCGCATCTAGCAAGTTAAAGGTATGACTACACTTTAAAACATAATCATAAGCTGGGTGAACCAATCCAAGCTTAATTAAACGTTTAGCTTCTTTTTCGTAATCATTAAAGTCTTGCAGAAGCATATCTTGGTTACTTTCTTCAAACGCATACTTAGAATGTTCATATTCAGGTTCTTGGAAGATATCACCATACAGAACACCATCCGCCCACTCTAAGTCATAAACTGAGTCAACGTTTTGAATATATTCAGCCAACCGTTCAAGTCCATAAGTAACTTCGGCGGCCACTGGGCTCATTGGCAACTCTCCAACGACTTGGAAGTAAGTAAATTGAGTAACTTCCATTCCATCAAGCCAAACTTCCCAACCAACACCGGCACAGCCCATTGAAGGGTTTTCCCAGTTATCTTCAACAAACCGGATATCATGCTCTAAAGGATCAATTCCTAACTTTTTTAAACTTCCTAAGTATAATTCTTGAATATTATCAGGAGAAGGCTTCATTAATACCTGAAATTGGTGGTGTTGGTAAAGCCGGTTTGGGTTTTCACCATAACGACCATCAGCAGGCCGCCGTGAAGGTTCAACATAAGCCACATTCCATGGTTCAGGACCAATTGCACGCAAGAAAGTGTAAGGACTCATTGTCCCCGCACCCTTTTCGTTATCATAAGCCTGCATTAACATACAGCCTTGATCTGCCCAATATTGTTCCAATGTAAAGATAATATCTTGCACGGTTAATTTTTTCGTCATACTTTACTTCTCCTTTCAATGAAAAAGTCCCTACAGTATCAAATAATTGATACTGTAGGGACGAAGTTAATCGCGGTTCCACCCTACTTTTTTACATCTCTGTAAAACAGCTTAGTTTAAGCGGCTGTTAGAGTGCCAAGGATAAATAAACTACAAGGCTTGCACTATCCCCTGATCGCTGATTTGGTTTATCCATAATCTCTGTCATTGCCAATATTCAATTAAACACGCTCTTATAATAGAAAAATATTTTACAAATGTCAATCGTTCATTGATAACTTTCCGATATTTTGTTCCCACTTATTCATTTGTCTAATGAACCGTTTTGCCTTCAAGTTTAGTCCAACCTCGTTATCATAAAGAGTATCCAAGACTTGTTGGAGGCGTCGTTTAGTAGCTGGATTAATCCGAATAGAATTCAATTTTTGCAAGTTAATTGTGGCAAACTGTTGGAGATAATAAACAGTTTTACGATCAAGATGAAGACGGTGTTCGTCAAGTGACCAGTGATTCTGACAAAGCATCCCGCCATATTGTTCAGAGAAGTCTAAAGCCAGATCATTGCGGCCACAAACAACACACCGATCCCAAACTGGTGCTACACCAAAAGCAACTAACAGCTGTGTTTCAATAACGTTTGTAATTATTTGCTCATCTAATCCTTTTTCGATTAAGTCTAACGCTGCAGCGACCTGCTTAAACCAGCCACCAATACTTCGACCGTCATTAAAAGCACTGTCAACTAATGCCAAAATATACGTAACATATGCATTTTTGCTAATGTCACTTGCAATATTCTTGTATTGGCTAGTATCGCTAGCGGTATTAATAAAACTTAAGCCGTTTTCATCAAGTGAGCCAATGTATATACCATGGGTAAATGGCAGGATATCAGCAGTCATCCGAAAGCCACGTTTTTTAGCATTTTTCACAAAAAACATTGCCGGCCCAATCTTATCAGTAAGCATTTTTACTAATAGATCGCGTTCACGATAATCCTGTCGGTACATAATGATCCCTGTAAATTGTGTGGTTACGCGTGCCATGTAACCATCATCCTTTTAATAGTCTTTATTCCGGTAACCATAGTCTTTTAGCATTGTAGACTTATCACGCCAGTCAGGAACAACCTTTACCCATAGTTGAAGAAATACCTTGTCACCAAGTAATCTTTCAATATCTTGCCGTGCCATTGTCCCAATCTTTTTCAGCATTTTTCCACCCTTGCCAATAATAATTCCTTTTTGGCCCGGACGTTCAACAATAATATTGGCCGAAATATGAATATGATTTTCATCCTCACGCTTTATCGATGTTACATCAACAGCTACTGAATGCGGCACTTCTTGTCTCGTCAGCAAAAAGACCTTTTCACGGATCATTTCTGCAATTACAAAGCGTTCAGGGTGGTCACTTACTTGATCAGCTGGGTAATATTGCGGACCATTAGGAAGGATCTTAATAATGTCATTGATTAAGTTATTCACATTATTTCCCTGCAAAGCCGAAATTGGCACAATCCCCTTAAATGGAAGGGTATCTTTATACTGGTCAACAATTTCAGGCAGATCATTGGGATTGATTTGATCAATCTTATTAACAACTAAAAAGATTGGCTGATTAACTTTCTTTAAGCGTTCAATAATAAAGTCATCACCAGGGCCGCGCTTCTCAGTTGCACTCACAACAAATAAGACAGCATCCACTTCATCTAATGCTGACATTGCTGATTTTTCCATGAAATCACCTAATTTAGTAGATGGTTTATGAATTCCCGGCGTATCAATAAAAATAATCTGGGCTTCTGGACTTGTATAAATCCCTTGAATCTTATTACGCGTTGTCTGGGCAACATTACTCATAATTGCTACCTTTTGCCCAACAACATAATTCAATAAAGTTGATTTTCCAACATTGGGGCGCCCAATAATTGCCACAAAGCCAGACTTATAATTTGGATTATCCATATTAAAACTTCCTATCTAATAATTGCTAATATACGGGGAATAAAAATAATTAGACCCACCAAGACCGAAAATATCGCTGAAATCAGTACGCCACCAGCAGCAACATCTTTAGCTTTTTTTACGTTTAATTCATAATGGTGATCAACAATCAAATCTGTAACAGCTTCGGTAACCGTATTAAGAAATTCAGATGTAAAAACAACAAAGATTGCCAATAAAATCCATAACCATTCCATTGCTGAAATATGCAATAAGATCGACATAATAATGGCCAAGCAGGCAGCTAAAAGATGATACCGCATATTACGCTCTTCACGTAATACTTGGATAATTCCATCGATTGCGTGACGCATTGCTTGAATTAAGTGATGATTTTTCTCAGTTTGATGTTTATCGCGTGAGTCCATAACCGTCTAGTATCTCCCGTTGTAATTTAAACATTTTTTCTTCATCTGCCGGCTCTTCATGATCATATCCATTTAAGTGAAGAAAACCATGAACAGCTAAAAATCCTAACTCTCGATCAACTGAATGGCCCAAAAACTTTGCCTGTTCTGCTACCTTATCGATGGAAATAAATAAGTCACCTAAGTTAACAGGAATTTCAGCAGCCATTTCGGGATCCATAATAATCGGTGTTTCATCTCCCGCTTCTTCTGCGGCAAAACTTAAAACATCAGTTGCCCGATCAACATTACGATACTGGGCATTTAATTTTTTTATCTCCGGATTATTTACAAATGTTAAGGACATTTCAGTATTTTCTGATAAGGAAAGTTCTTTAGCAGCATACTGTAATAAGTCCCTTACCATCTCCAATTGTTCATTGGGAAGCTGTGCTGTTGTTTGATCGAAAATTTCCAAGTCCATCATTTTTCCTCTTTTTTCTCTTTATCTTTTTCTGCTAATTGTTTTGATGTTTGGTCCTCATAAGCAGTAATAATCCGTGCTACAACCGGATGACGAACAACATCTTCTGCACTAAATTTAACAAACTTAATTGACTTAATATTATTCAGAATTCGTTGCGCGTTTACAAGACCACTGCGAGTCCCATGAGGAAGATCGATTTGTGAAACATCCCCATTAATAACCATTTTTGAGCCAAAGCCTAAACGGGTAAGGAACATCTTCATTTGGGCATTAGTCGTATTTTGGGCTTCATCTAAAATTACAAATGCTCCGTCAAGAGTTCGTCCACGCATATAAGCAAGGGGTGCAATTTCGATAATTCCCCGATCAATTAACCGTTGCGTATGATCAGCCCCAAAAATATCATTTAAAGCATCATAAATTGGTCGTAAATAAGGATCTACTTTTTCACGAAGGTCACCGGGTAAGAATCCTAAACTTTCACCAGCCTCAACTGCTGGTCGCGTCAAGATAATCCGTTCCACTTCGCCACGCTTTAAGGATGCAACGGCCATTGCTACTGCTAGGTAAGTTTTCCCTGTTCCGGCAGGGCCAATCCCAAACGTAATATCATTATGCTTCATCGCGTTAACATACTGCCGCTGACCAAAATTTTTTACCCGAATGGCTCTTCCCCGGCGATCTTTAATAATCGTTTCACTGTAAAGGTCAGCAAAATATTCCAGTGTTCCACGATGCGCCATCTTCATCGCACTAACAATATCTGTACTGTGGATGCGGATTTCTTGATTTAGCAACGAAATAAGGGCACGAAATACATCGATCGTAAGTTTAACGTCTTCTTCTTGTCCACTTACTTTAAGATTTTCACCGAATGGTCGGATTTCAACATCCATTCCTTGTTCAATCAGGCTCACAAACTTATCCTGTGTTCCTAGTAAGCCAACTTCTATTTCTGGACTTTCAATTTGAAAAGTTTGTTCAATCGTTTTTTGTTCTCCCACCTATACAATCTCCTTTAATTTAGCAGATTTTATTTAATGATAATTATATCATAGATCACCTTTAACCTCATCACTGCAAGCTTTTCTAAGGAATCGAAGTTATTTTTCAAAATTAACTTTAACTACTTCCCCACTATTAAAAGTTTTCGTTTTTCCGTCTGCCGAGCGAATTGTTAGTGCACCATCATTTTCAATTTTTTTAGCAATTCCAGCAATCGCCCCACCATTTACTAATAAGTCCACCTCCTGTCCTAAAATCATTGAGCCTTGGCGATATTGTTCAAGATACTGGGGATTATCATAGTCTGAATAATTATTAGCAATCGTCTCAATAAGCCGACTGACTAAAAGATTACGATCTGCTGGTGCTATTCCCGTCGCTTTATCTTTAAGATCCAGTGGAAATTCTTTTGTAGTTATATTCAAACCAATTCCTACTACCAAGGATGCCGTTGTCCTTGATTCAAGGTCTACTACTGCCTCGGTCAAAATTCCGCCGACTTTTTTATGATTTAAATAAATATCGTTGACCCATTTGTACCGAAAGTCTTGAGCAGGGAAAAATTGTTTAAGAACTTCCACAATTAAAACTGCAAAAGTCGTTGTCATTAACCCAGCTTGTAGTGGTTTGTCTGTTGGGCTAGGCAAAATCATACTAAAGTACAGTCCAGTTGCTGCCGGAGAGTAAAAGGACCGGCCCTGTCTTCCATAGCCAGCAGTTTGATGATCAGCGATAAATACTGTTGGCGCACTAACTAGGTGATGACTCAAAAAAGCTTTCGCGACGCTTTGGGTTGAGCTAACCTGATCTTCAACGTAAAGACGATTAGTAAAGTGGTTATGGGTATAAAAATCAATAATATCAGCACTCAACCGTGAATTTCCGGTAAAACGGTATCCAAGGTTTCTACGGCTCTCAATATTATTTCCGTTTTTTCGTAAACCGTTGATGGCTTTCCAAACAGATTCACGACTAATATTGAATCGCTTTGCTAAGTCATTTCCAGAAATCCATGAATCTGGCACTGAAAGTAATTGCCATAAAATTTTCTGTGCAGTTGAATGAGCCATGCTAATCATCTCCTTAATAAAAAAACCTTAATGTGACGTAAACGACGAGTAATTGAGACGGCAATAAGCGCTTTGATTGTATCACCAAAAACAAATAAAATATTTGACGCCAAAGCAGAAATAAAGGTGGTATGCAATTGATTAGCTAACCATATTGCGCCCACTCCTTCCACAAAAATTACACCCCATAGCCAAATAATCAGGAATTCAGTTACTCCCTGCGTCATCCCATAATGCCAACTTAATTTTAGACTAAGACCAATCAACAATGGGACAAATAACCAGGCAAAAATATATCCGCCAGTTGGGCCTAATATTGTCACCATTCCGCCGCGTCCACCGGAAAGCAGTGGCAACCCAAGTACAACTAAAAACAAGAAGAGCCATACAGCAATTGTCCCTAATCTTGGTCCAAGTAATTCTCCGGCAATCATTATTCCCATATTTTGTAAAACAATCGGCACCGGAATAAAGCCCAACGGAATGCCTGGAACTGCTCCTAAAATAGCAATAATTGCAACCATCATGGCAACGACAGTCATTTCATGAATTGACAAACTTATCTTTTCCCTAATCATTCTCGTAAATCCTTTATTTTTGCATCAATTATATTTAATTGTAACCTTCAATTCAATATATGGGTTACTATGAAACAAAAAATTGAGGGTGAGAAAAAAATGGCTTTCTCACTCTCAATTTCCGAATTAATTACCTTCTAAAATCTTCTTAGCATCTCTAATTTGTTGCCGAACCTGATCAAAACCAGTCCCACCATAAGAATTCCGCCGTTTAACCGCTACTTTAGGTTGTAAGCAGGTATAAACATCTTCTTCAATTTTGGGCGAAATTTTTTTATATTCGTCTAATGGAATATCAACAAGATTTGTCCCTGTCTTTAGTCCTTTCAATACTAGCTCACCGACAATCTCATGTGCTTTCCTAAATGGAATTCCTTTAGTAGCAAGATAATCTGCTAATTCAGTGGCATTAGAAAAGTCATGATGGGTTGCATGCTCCATGGCTTCTTTCTTTACTTGAAGAGTAGCAATCATCCCGGTCATGATCTTGATACTTGGGAGAATTGTCTTTACTGCATCGAATAAGCCCTCCTTATCTTCTTGCATGTCTTTGTTATAAGCAAGCGGAAGGCCCTTCATTGTCGTTAATAAGCCAAAAAGATCACCATAAACTCGCCCAACTTTACCACGAATCAATTCTGCCATATCAGGGTTCTTCTTTTGCGGCATAATCGAACTACCGGTAGAATATGAATCCGCCAATTCTAAATAGCCAAATTCATAACTACACCAATAAATCAGTTCTTCACATAGCCGTGACAGGTGCATCATCAAAATACTTGCGTTACTTAAAAATTCAAGGGCAAAATCCCGATCAGAAACAGCGTCCAGTGAATTATGGTATGGTTCAGCAAAATCTAAATATTTTGCACTTAATTGTCGATCAATTGGGAAAGTGGTCCCAGCTAAAGCAGCCGCTCCTAGGGGTGATAAATCCGTGTGCTGCTGGTTAAATTCAAAACGTTCAACATCTCGCTGAAACATTTGGAAATAAGCCATGAGATAGTGCCCATACGAAATTGGCTGAGCATGTTGCATATGAGTGTACCCTGGCATAATTGTTTCAACATTTTCTGCTGCTTTATCTACTAATTCTGCCTGTAATTTTTTTAATTCATTAATGATAATGGGCAACCGCTTCTTTACATATAAATGAAGGTCAGTTGCAACTTGATCATTTCTGCTCCGCCCAGTATGAAGCTTACCAGCAACAGGGCCAATTTCTTCTGTCAGCAATGCCTCAATATTCATATGAATGTCTTCGTTGTCAATTGAAAATGAGAGTCCTTCACTAGTTAATCGCTCACGTAATTTCTTGAGTCCAGCAATAATCTTATCAGCATCATCTACTGATAAAATTTGTGTTTCTTTCAACATTTTTACATGGGCTAATGAGCCTTCAATGTCTTCTTGAGCCATTTCTTGATCAAAACTGATCGACGCATTAAATTGGTTAACTAGTTGGTCACCGGCTTCTTCAAACCGGCCACCCCACATTCTCTTAATAGGCATCGCTTGTATTCTCCTTTACTTTCTTTTTATTTTTGTTTTGTACTTGAGCATAGACCTTATCTGGTAATTCCCAAAGTTTAATAAAGCCAGTGGCAGCTTCTTGGTCAAATTCATCAGCGGAAGTGTAAGTTGCCAAGTTCTTATCATAAAGTGAATTTGGTGATTTCCGACCTTCACAAATCACATTTCCTTTAAATAGTTTAACCCTTACTACTCCATTAACAACTGCTTGTGATTCATCAATAAAAGCAACTAAAGATTTCATTAATGGTGAATACCAAAGCCCATTATAAATAATTTCACTCATCTTTTGTTCAATTAATGGTTTAAAGTGCGCTACTTCCCGTTCTTGAGTCAGGTCTTCCAAGTCTTTATGGGCTGCCAATAAAACAGTTGCCGCTGGACATTCATAAATTTCCCGTGACTTAATACCAACAAGCCGGTTTTCAACGTGATCAATCCGGCCAATCCCATGACTACCAGCTAATTTGTCCAGTTTCATAATTAACTGGTCAAGCGGCATTTCTTCGCCATCAATTGCTGTAGGAACTCCTTCATTAAAGGTAATTTCAATTGTGGTTGGGGTATCATAGGCTTCTTCAATTGAAACTGTCCGATCATATGCATCAGCAGGTGCCGCAGCCCACGGATCTTCAAGAATTCCACATTCATTTGCCCGGCCCCATAAGTTCTCATCAATGGAATAAGGACTAGCCTTTGTGATTGGAACAGGAATGCCATTATCCTTAGCGTATTGAATTTCCTCTTCCCGTGACCAGTGCCAATCCCGAATTGGATCTTCAATCTTCATCTCTGGTGCTAAGGCATGAATACCTGCTTCAAACCGAACCTGATCATTTCCCTTTCCAGTACATCCATGGGCAATAGCAGTCGCACCGTATTGATTAGCAACTGCAACTAGTTTTTGAACGATTAATGGACGAGAAAGTGCTGAAACTAATGGGTACTTTTGCTCATACATTGCATGGGCTTGAAGGGCTGGTAATACAAATTGTTCAGCAAAGTCCCGCTTGGCATCAATCACTACTGACTTCCACGCACCAACTTGGAGGCCCTTTTCCTTAATCGCTTCAAGGTCTTTTCCTTCACCCACATCAATACAACATGCAATTACGTCATACCCCTTATTTTTGAGCCATGCAATTGCAACTGAAGTATCTAAACCACCAGAATAAGCTAAAACAATTTTTTCTTTTGACATAATCTCGTCCTCCATCTCATTTGAAATTCGTTGTTTATAAATATACGAGTGTCATGAATAAAAATCAATAGTTTTAGCATATTTTTTCAAAAAAACTCTTTTTATGCATAAAATATAAGTTATTAATGCATAAAAAGAGTTTATAAATAGAATAATTATTTAATTTTGTTGGTTAATAATTTGTTTATTTTGAACTGGATAGGTAATTAATTCTGATGCTTCAAGGTCTTCCTTATGCATATCAACTGCATTAATTTGACTGTTTTCGTAAGTCTTGTAGTAAAAAATGCCCTTCTTTAGGTTTGAACCATCAGAGTAGATCGTATATTCAAAAGTATTCGGTGCTACTTCATCCAAACCCTTTTGTTGTTCGACAGATTGAAGAATGTGGAAATAGTTGGTAATATTCTCAACTTCAGAATTACCAACTGGGGCATGCATCTTAGTGAAAGTAGCCTTAACAAAACGACTTTCAGAATCCATTCCTCCCGGGAGAAAATGGGTCCCTAAGCCCCGGCTATAAACTGGTAGGTCGACATTAGGTGCAAATACGTTAGCCGGATTAGCAGGTGCAACACTACGATAGTTACTAAGATTTAATAATTGACGAGGAAACTCTGGATTATTTGTCAAAACACC
>Ga0183011_10983_pt1:0-10000 | contig 11132 bp, 7 predicted proteins | sample NAcewD2O_March_FD_122322 | JGI IMG/M metagenome (GOLD analysis project Ga0183011, IMG submission 122322) | Mouse cecal microbial communities from Vienna, Austria - N-Acetylneuraminic amended D2O_March | ecosystem: Host-associated > Mammals > Digestive system > Large intestine > Cecum... | reverse complement strand
CGGAGGAAGGTGGGGATGACGTCAAGTCCTCATGGCCCTTATGGGTAGGGCTTCACACGTCATACAATGGTCGGAACAGAGGGCAGCGAAGCCGAGAGGCGGAGCAAATCCCAGAAAACCGATCGTAGTCCGGATTGCAGTCTGCAACTCGACTGCATGAAGTCGGAATCGCTAGTAATCGCGGATCAGCATGCCGCGGTGAATACGTTCCCGGGTCTTGTACACACCGCCCGTCAAACAATGGGAGTGGTGTTTACCAGAAGTCGTTAGCCTAACCGCAAGGAGGGCGGCGACCACGGTGAGCACCGTGACTAATGTTAAGTCGTAACAAGGTAGCCGTACCGGAAGGTGCGGCTGGATCACCTCCTTTCAAGAGTTTTTGCTTGAAGATTTGAGTGTCCGCTCTTATCGGCAGTCGATAGATTGAAGAAGAGAATAGGCCAAAGGCTAAGGGTCTTTAGCTCAGCTGGTTAGAGCACCGTCTTGATAAGGCGGGGGTCGATGGTTCAAGTCCATCAAGACCCACCAAAGTCTTTCATGGGGGTATAGCTCAGCTGGGAGAGCACCTGCTTTGCAAGCAGGGGGTCAACGGTTCGATCCCGTTTACCTCCACCAGATTACTGAAATAAGTGCTTAGTGAGTATTTATTTCAGGCAATTTAGAGCCTGAAAATTTGTTCTTTAAAAAATCGGAAATTTGAATCAATTGAAAACGTTTATGGAAACGTAAACGGGAAAAGATTGACGAGTCATAACAAAGCAAAACTTTGTGAGAAACTTGAAAGCGAAGACATAAACAGCGTAATGGGAACAGCGTTTAGCGGTTGCTTGTAACGCTGCCGGGCAATAGGCGGCAGGGTTATAGGATCAAGCGACTAAGTGCATGTGGTGGATGCCTTGGCGATCACAGGCGAAGAAAGACGTGGCAGCCTGCGAAAAGCTGCGGGGAGCTGGCAAACGAGCATAGATCCGCAGATATCTGAATGGGGGAACCCAGCCCGATAAGGGTTATCGCATGATGAATCCATAGTCATGCGAGGCGAACGAGGAGAACTGAAACATCTAAGTATCCTCAGGAAAAGAAATCAACCGAGATTCCGGCAGTAGCGGCGAGCGAACCCGGAGGAGCCTAGTTTTTGATAGTTTGGATAATAGAAGAATGAGATGGAAAGCTCAGCCAAAGAAGGTGATAGCCCTGTATTTAAAATTGTCCGAATGGTACTAAGGAAACGAGAAGTAAGGCGGGACACGAGGAATCCTGTCTGAAGAAGGGGGGACCATCCTCCAAGGCTAAATACTAGTGATCGACCGATAGTGAACCAGTACCGTGAGGGAAAGGCGAAAAGAACCCCGGGAGGGGAGTGAAATAGAACCTGAAACCGCATGCATACAAACAGTAGGAGCCTTTTTTGAGGTGACTGCGTACCTTTTGCATAATGGGTCAGCGACTTACATTCTGTGGCGAGGTTAACCGGATAGGGAAGCCGAAGCGAAAGCGAGTTCGAATAGAGCGAAAAGTCGCAGGGTGTAGACCCGAAACCAGATGAGCTATCCATGGCCAGGTTGAAGGTGTGGTAACACACACTGGAGGACCGAACCGACTAGTGTTGCAAAATTAGCGGATGAGCTGTGGATAGGGGTGAAAGGCCAAACAAATCTGGAGATAGCTGGTTCTCCCCGAAAACTATTGAGGTAGTGCCTCGTGTGAAGGCTCCAGGGGGTAGAGCACTGTTTTGGCTAGGGGGACATGTAGTCTTACCAAACCAAGGCAAACTCCGAATACCTGGAAGCTATACACGGGAGACAGAGCACCGGGTGCTAACGTCCGGACTCAAAAGGGAAACAACCCAGACCGCCGGCTAAGGTCCCCAATAGCAGCTAAGTGGAAAACGAAGTGGAAAGGCCGTGACAACCAGGAAGTTGGCTTAGAAGCAGCCATCCTTCAAAGAAAGCGTAATAGCTCACTGGTCGAGTCTTTCTGCGCGGAAGATGTAACGGGGCTAAGCTGCTAACCGAAGCCGCGGATGCATGGAAAAATCCATGCGTGGTAGGGGAGCGTTCTGTAAGTCTGAGAAGGCGGATTGAGAAGTCTGCTGGAGATATCAGAAGTGCGAATGCTGACATGAGTAACGTTAAAGAGGGTGAAAAGCCCTCTCGCCGCAAGCCCAAGGTTTCCTGCTCTACGTTCATCGGAGCAGGGTGAGTCGGCCCCTAAGGTCAGGCCGAAAGGCGTAGCCGATGGGAACCGGGTTAATATTCCCGGACCGCTGTCAGATGCGAAGGGGTGACGGAGAGGCTAAGGTCATCCGAGTGTTGGACTACTCGGTACTTAGACGAGGATGGTCGGCAGGCAAATCCGCCGACGGATCGTCCGGATCGGAAGTGGTGCTCCCACGGGAGCGAAGTGATTGGAAACTCTTCCAGGAAAAACCTCTAAGCTACAGTCTGAGAGGACCGTACCGCAAACCGACACTGGTGGGCGAGCTGAATATGCTCAGGCGCTTGAGAGAACTCGGGAGAAGGAACTCGGCAAATTGACACCGTAACTTCGGAAGAAGGTGTGCCGCAGTAGCGTGAGAGGAGAGACACCTTGAGCGTGAGACGGTCTCAGAGAATAGGTGGCTGCGACTGTTTATTAAAAACACAGCACTCTGCAAAGTCGAAAGACGACGTATAGGGTGTGATGCCTGCCCGGTGCTGGAAGATTAATTGATGGGCTGAGAGGCCTTGATCGAAGTCCCAGTAAACGGCGGCCGTAACTATAACGGTCCTAAGGTAGCGAAATTCCTTGTCGGGTAAGTTCCGACCTGCACGAATGGCATAACGATGGCCACACTGTCTCCTCCCGAGACTCAGTGAAGTTGAAGTGTTTGTGATGATGCAATCTACCCGCGGCTAGACGGAAAGACCCCATGAACCTTTACTGCAGCTTTGCATTGAACTGTGAACCGATTTGTGTAGGATAGGTGGGAGACAGAGAAAGAGGAGCGCCAGCTCCTCTGGAGTCAACCTTGAAATACCACCCTGATTTGTTTGCGGTTCTAACCAAGACAGGACCACACTGTTTGGGACCGTGCATGGTAGGCAGTTTGACTGGGGCGGTCTCCTCCTAAAGGGTAACGGAGGAGTACGAAGGTACGCTAGGTACGGTCGGAAATCGTGCTGATAGTGCAATGGCAAAAGCGTGCTTGACTGCGAGAGCTACAACTCGAGCAGATGCGAAAGCAGGTCATAGTGATCCGGTGGCACTGAATGGAAGGGCCATCGCTCAACGGATAAAAGGTACTCTGGGGATAACAGGCTGATACCGCCCAAGAGTTCATATCGACGGCGGTGTTTGGCACCTCGATGTCGGCTCATCTCATCCTGGGGCTGAAGTCGGTCCCAAGGGTATGGCTGTTCGCCATTTAAAGAGGTACGTGAGCTGGGTTTAAAACGTCGTGAGACAGTTTGGTCCCTATCTGCCGTGGGCGTTGGAAGATTGACGGGGGCTGCTCCTAGTACGAGAGGACCGGAGTGGACGCACCTCTGGTGTACCGGTTGTCACGCCAGTGGCATAGCCGGGTAGCTAAGTGCGGAAGAGATAACCGCTGAAAGCATCTAAGCGGGAAACTTGCCTGAAGATGAGTCTTCCCGGAGGTAAAACCTCCCAAAAGAGTCGTTCGAGACCAGGACGTCGATAGGTCAGGTGTGTAAGTGCTGTAAGGCATTGAGCTAACTGATACTAATTGCTCGTGAGGCTTGATCCTATAACCGTGAAGCTTAAAGCCCGCGTTGGTTGTAGCAAGTAAAGTTAAACAAAGCAGAGCTTAAGAGCTCGTCAAGATTGATAAGAATTTCCGAGCATCGAAAGATGCAGAACAAGTTAAAGCCCGGAGGCCATAGCAGGGTGGAACCACTCCTTCCCATCCCGAACAGGACAGTGAAACGCCTCCACGCCGATGATAGTGAGTTGTATTTCTTGCGAAAGTAGGTAGCCTCCGGGCTCAATTATTTAAAACAGACCCTCGAAGTCATTACGGCTCCGAGGGTTTTGTCCTTCTTGAAGAACAATTATATTTTGCGTTTTCTCAGGATTTTTTGGATTTCATGCTTTTCTGTGTCAATCTTGTCCGGATTGGTTTTTGCACTTAAATCCTCTTTTTTCTTTTTGCCCAAGAAATAAGCGATTCTTTCAGCATTTGCGCCGGACGGATGTGGAATCTGAGGCAGCAAATTTTTTTCGTATTCGGTTCCTTTTAAGACTTTCTGAAGATAGTTGCTTACCTTTGGACCAAGAGGCAAAAGGAGAGCTTCTGGAGCCTTTTCTATTTCTTCAATGGTTAATGGTGCAGCAAAGCTGAAAAGTGAGGATTTCGGCTTTATATCGTTGCCAAAATTCGTTTCTTTTCCGTCTTGGATGAGGAAGGTTGGATATCGTATGGCGGAGGTCAGGTTTCCGAGATCTACATGTTTGTCAAATAAACCTGCAGTTGATTCAATTCCAAGATAATCGGCCAAACCTATATGGTCCATCATGGTCACCAAGTTTTTACGCATTCCGCCACTAAAACTTCCAATTGGCTTGCATTTCTTCTGAATTTCTTCATCGGATAAACCTAATCGGATAAGGCGTTTTGCTTCAATAAGCATATTTTCCATTTGTTGTTCGCCTGGCGTAATGCCGATGACGAATAATTTCGCTTTCGGATTTACGTAGTCAAATGGTGCATAGTAGATTCTCTGTCCACTACAATCTTTAACGAGAAGATTGTCTCTATCTTTAACATCGGTAAAGTTTGCGATTGCTTCTTTGTATTGAGAAAAGAGAGATTGTTTCATCTGAGGTCCTTATATTTCTTGAAGATGAGATGATTTTTTCATCTCTAACGCCATTTTTTGGCGCACCAATTCGTTAGGAAAAATATAGTTAATACTTCGGACGTCCTTTTTCTGATACTCTTTTAAAAAAGTCTGCTAGTTCATGAGGTTCTCTAGGGCCAATTTTTTTAGGGCTGCAGTGCGAATAACATCGACTGTTCTTTTAGAAATATTAAGCCTAGAGGCAATTAAAACAGATGTAAGTCCTTCTGCTACGAGTCTGCACACATCTTCCTCCCGAGGTGTTAGAGAGGCTAGGATGTGCCGTTCATGAATCATGTCCGTCGCCCCAGCCCTGGCTTGTCTATCTTTCTTTATTGCCCGTTCTATAGCTGGAAGAAAAGTTTCTTGTTTTATTGGTTTTTGAAGAAAGTCACAGGCCCCTTCTCTCATTGTTTGCACCGCCATGTCAATATCTCCATGTCCAGTAAGAAAAGACAAGGCATACCCAGCTCATTTAACCTTTCTTGAAGTTGAAGGTCTGACATCTTCGGCGTCTTTACGTCTAGTACAATGCAGCCGATGCGGCTAGGGGCATCCTCCATTAAAAACTCTTCTGCGCTTCCGGATTATTTAGCAGCAGAAGCTATGCGCAATTGACGGAGACCAGCCTATCGTTGCCGGAGAAAGCGCTGTGGCAGGAGTTGCGGCTCTCATTGAAATAATGACGGATCCTCGTTTTGAGAAGCAGTGTCAAGCGATGGGGCTTGATAAGAATGCAAAGGTGCTGTGCATTTCGACTGAAGGCGACACCGATAAGGCTAATTATCAAAGAATCATGGAAGGAGCATATCCAAGGCAAGAGTCGTAAACAACTTCAAAACTGAAAGTAGAGAGAAACCATTATCGGGAAGCATACTTCTGCTCGGAGTCAGGAAAATGCTTCTCGTTTTTTCTTTTGAATCTGCACCAATCGTTCAAATTCTACGTATCCGGGCATGATAAAGTCCGCAAAAAGTGCGGACCTTGTTAATCAGGCGTGTGAGGTGACCTTGAGTTTGCTTGAAGTGACGTAACAGCATACCAGCTGTACCAACCTTTCAAGAAGGTGTGGAGATTGGATTTCAATCAGGAGCCGAAGAGAGACACTACAAAGGTTATTGATTAGGCGTCTTTCTGCCGTCTTCTACTTCGACCACATTCTTACCGTTCGTAATTTCGACATCCGCTTAGTAGCCCCAGTGGTAGACGGCATCTGTTTCGCTTACTTTACCGTCACCGAACATTAAACGGACAGTACCGCGATACGGCGTGAAAATACCGAGGCCGAGGTAAGCATGAGCCATACCGAAAACAGCAATGAGAATAAAACACACTACGTGAGCGACCCTTGCCCAGACAATAGTAGAAGCACTCCACTCCACGGCCCATCACCCTTCCGGTAAGAAACCGGTGCGAGACATTGGATTTTTGAATTCAAAGTCGTACGTCCTGATGAAAGGGCAAAAATTAAATTAGCGGAAGCTCTAGAAGAAATTAAGTCGAGAAACTACGATTCGGATAACATCTATAGTCACGTCAGACGAGTTGCTCTTTTGTTTCAGTATAGGAAAGCGAGAATTTGTTGAACGGCAAGAGAGCTAAGTTTATAGGTCGAAGACATTCGAATCCCTCCGTGTTTCAGAGGCGTGTCCTTGAAGGACACGGAAAGAACCATTGCTTCGTCAACTTTGTATTCCTCATAGACTAGTCTTGGGTCGGTTGGCAACCTTCTCAAAAGGAAGTTATCTTCACAAAGGAGGCCTAATCAGAAGGCAGATGCTTATGTAGGTCTCTTGCACAGAACATTACCCTGATTACAGAGACTTGTTTAGCTCTAAGGTCTACAGTGTATAGAACTACGTATTTGTCTACTGGCATAATTCTGAGATTGAGTTTTTTCCATGATTCGTCATCAAATGCCCTGTAGCGCTCTGGGTTAGTATTAAGAGATGAAATTTTTTGCACCAGATGCTGTAATTGGCCAGCAGCTGCTTGAGGAGCCAACAGTCCACAAGAAATATATTCGTATATATCAGACAAGTCTTTTTGGGCCTCAGGAGAAATCTCAATATCAAAAATCATATTTTTTCCTGAGGTTTTCAAAAGCAATACTTGCAGGAATTCCTTTACCTTCCTGAATTTGTCTATAACCTTTTTCTAATTCAGCATTAAGTTGGTCTGCAGAAAGTTCTCCCATATCTAAAGGCCGTTTTGCTAGCTTTAACTCAAATGGAAGGCCATTGTGCAGAATAATCTGTTTGTAGAACATGGTAATAGCACTAGAGGCAGATATACCTAAGGCCGAAAGAATTGCTTCGGCATGCTCTTTGGTATCAGGTTCAATGCGAGTAAAGAGAGTTGCTGTTTTAGCCATCAGACAGTTCCTTCATAAATGGTTTTATTTCCCGATGCGTATTTTACCCGTATGTATATACATTGAATAGCGACCTGCATAAATTGACTGGCAAAATGAGCAATTGATAAGAACTCGGATAACCGGTTTTTAATGGAAGAGAACGCTGCAGAGCCAAATCTTTCCTCGATACTTGATGCGTTTTATAACCAGATGAATAGATTAAGAGAGGTCGCTTTGAGGAAGCGGCCTCTCTTAATAAATAATTTAGAAGAATCCTGGTGTAATGCCAAGCCACTTGAAGTAAGTAGCGCCGGCCAACAAAAGCCCAGCCCAGTACAGCAGAGACATTACAAAACCGTAGTAGAACGATTCCCCCATGGTGTATTTGTTAGTGCCGTACAGCATGGCATTTGGTTTTGCATTAAACGGCAGGCTCCAGCATACGTTGATGCAAAGAGCAACAGGAATTGCCAAGGATAAGATGTCAATCTTCAGCTCCTGTGCGATGCCAATCACGATAGGCATGAAGATGATGGTGCGCATATTCTTGCTTTGGAAAATAAAGTGACTGGCAATAAATATGCCGGTCAGAAGAGCATAAAGCGAGAAATAGCTCATGGAAGCAAGACCAAGCGTGTCCATCATGGCCTTAGTCAGCGTGTCCATTAACTTCGTTGTAGTTAAGCCTGCACCGAGAGCGTAAGCACCTGCCGAGAAAATCATCAGATGCCAAGGAACATCAACGTCATTCCAATTTAAGAGTTTGAATTGAGGAGTGAGCATGATGACTGCGCCGGCCATGGCAACGACAGTGGCATTAAGCCCGTGAATTTTATCGGTGGCCCACACTAAAAGCACTAATCCGAAAACAATGATGGCTTTGAGCTCATTGAGTTTAACCGGACCCAGATCCTCGTAGGCCTTCTTAAGAGACTCCATACCTCCTTCAAGTTTCGGAAGAGTATCCTCTTTCGAGACTGGAAAAATGAATCTCATGCCGAGAGCGTAGCCGATAATGCCAAAACCGATGACCAAAGGAAGGCCAGCCATCAACCAATCAAAATAATAAATTGTGCAGCCGGCACCAGCTAAGAGTGCAATTGCAAGCAGGTTAGCGCCTGAGCCTGTCATAAATGCATTGCAGCTGGCATTAATCATAACCAGGTTGTACAGCACTAAGTTTCTGGAGAAATTATTGGTTTTATCGGTGCCTGGAGCTCCGTAAACGGCAGAAATCACCATGAAGAGCGGCATCATCAAAGCGGCTTTAGCCGCGGTCGCATTAATGAAAGCTGCCAAGATCACATTGATTCCTAGAAATGTCAGGAATATTGCAGAAGCATTTTTTCCAAATCGGAGAATCAACCACAAAGCGACTCGCTTGACGAGCTGAGTTTTTACTAAAGCACTGGCTAAAATAAATGCCGCAACGTTCAACCAAATAACCGGATCGCCCAAGGTTGCCATTGCCGGCTTCGCTTTAAGTATTCCGGTTAGAACCAGTCCACAAATCAAGATCATGGAGGTGACATAGTTAGGAACCGTTTCGCTAATCCAGAGAAACAGCGATGTCGCAAAGAGGGCGAACATAATCTGTTGTTTGTCATTAAGGATTGGAATCGGAATGAAGTAAGCCAAAAGCACATATATGGCCACCGCAATAGGCAGCCCCCAACTCTTAAAGAATTCACCGACTTTTGTTAATTGTTTCTTCGGAAGCTTATTCAAAGAATAAGCATTCAAATCCAGAGGATCAAAGTTTTGCTGGCTGGTATTTGTAGTCATATTCTTTAAGGCGGTATTTCACCGCCTCCCTTTTCAGTCCACCCTAAACACGGAAGGTTCAGACCATTCCAAGTACTTGTTTAGCGGCCTTAAGATAGTTTGTATTCGGAAGTTCAGAGATTCCTAAAGCTTCCGAAGCTGTCTTCATGCTTTCGTAGTTCTCGCTTTCGCAGCAGGCGGTTTCAACCATTGCGCCGTTGAACCATACCTTGGCGTATTCGCAGATAACGCCGTTAACGGAAAAACCAAAGCGTTTCTTTTCGACCACAACTACAGCCAATTCGCTGTTCTTGCGGGCGATGTCTACGAATTCTTCAAGCGTGTATGTTTCTTGAGTAAGAGGAATTTCAACCTTCAGATGAGAAAGGATAACTTCGAGTTCTTCCTTTTTGACAGGGAAGCGGAACTTGCCGCGAGGTTGGAAGATTTCATAACCTTCCGGAGTTTCGCCGACCTTGGTCTTGATATCGAGCAAACCGTCACGGACTTTCACATTGGCATCATTGGTATTTCTTGACAAGAAATAGGTCTCAGCCGGCATAACGCGGGCGGCGTAAAGCGTAGCTTTGCACTGCCACATATGCTCTTGCACGCCTTTGATGATGTCTTTGCCAAAAACGCGGAACTCGGCTCTAGGAACGATCTTTGAAGCCTCTTCTGCACTAATTGCTTGATTCTTTTCATAAGGATTGACCATGACGTTCTCCTACTTGTCCCAAGTTGTGAAAGGATGTGCAACTAAGTTTGAGTTGAAATAGCGGGGATCGGAAGAGACTTCTTCGCCAAGCCAAGCCGGTTTTTCAAACGGTGTTTCTTCGGAAGGCAGTTCAATCTCAGCCACAACTAAACCTTCGTTGACGCCATGGAATTCGTCGATTTCCCAGGTCAAGCCATTTCCTGCAGGGATCTTGTATCGAGTTTTTTCAATGATGGGCTTTTCGGCTAAATCATCGAGCATTTTTACGCAATCGGCATGAGGAATGGGATATTCGAATTCAAGACGAGTGCAGCTGACGGT
>Ga0183011_10982_pt1 | contig 11137 bp, 9 predicted proteins | sample NAcewD2O_March_FD_122322 | JGI IMG/M metagenome (GOLD analysis project Ga0183011, IMG submission 122322) | Mouse cecal microbial communities from Vienna, Austria - N-Acetylneuraminic amended D2O_March | ecosystem: Host-associated > Mammals > Digestive system > Large intestine > Cecum | place... | reverse complement strand
TCTGGAATATCATCCCGTAATTGACTAGCAGTAATCTTTTCGATTAACTTGTTTTGACGCATAATATATTTCTTTCCTTTCGCCGACATTCATGTCCTGTATGACGGGCAGCGGAATACCGTTATTCACAGCTAAACAGCCAATAACTACTATACATTGTTTTCAGCTGTCTTTCAAGGGTAAATTAGTGGGTTTCTTTATTAATGATTGAATGACGAATCCCATAGATAAAATAAATTAACAAACCAATCACGAACCAACCAACCATTAAAATTTTTGCATCAGTATTTAGGCCCCAGAAGATCACGGCCGAAAAGATCGCCGAAATTGCTGGAAGTACTGGATATAACGGCATCTTGAACTGAGCTTCAGGCAAATCTACCCCTTCTCGCGGACGCAAGGCATAAATTCCCAGAGAAACAAAGATAAATGCGACCAGGGTTCCCGCAGAAACAAGGGTTGCCAAGAAAGTAAATGGGAAAACAGAACCCAAGATCATGGCCAAGAAAGTAATCATCCATAATGCGTGATTAGGGACGTGCTTATCATCGATTTGTCCGAGTGATTTTGGTAGTAATCCATCCCGTCCAAACGCATAGATTAGTCGAGAGGAAGCTAAAAGAATTGCGATTAACGCAGAGAAAATACCAACAATCGCTACAACGGAAAGCAAGTTCGCCGTAATATAGTGTCCAGACTGTCTTAAAGCCCAGGCTGCTGGTTCGGCATTATTTGCATAACGGCTATATTTAAACATCCCCACTAATACGAGCGAAACCGCAATAAAAAAGCCTGTTCCTAGTAATAATGTCCCAATCAATCCTCGTGGCATTGTCTTTTGCGGATTAATCGTTTCAGCTGTATTAGCCGCAATCGCATCAAAGCCGACATAGGCAATAAAGATTTGCGCAGTCCCAGCTAAGATTCCCTGCCAGCCCCCAAAAGTGGTGCCTGGTTGATGAGCGGGGAGAAATGGGACATAGTTTTGGGGATGGATTGCAGTTGCCCCCACAACGATAAACATTAAAATTACTAGTAGTTTTACACTAACAATAATATTTTCAATCCGGCTAACCTGATGAACTCCGCGGGAAATTAAGATTCCAACAATTAGAATTGCAAAGGCGGCCAGAATATCAATATAAGACCCTGTATGTGGATCAAACCCACCAGTTAAGGCATGCGGTAATTTAATCCCAAAACTCCCAAGGAATCCTTGCATATAGGCTGACCACCCAGACGCAACAAAAGCCACTGAAATAAAATATTCAGCTAAAAGCGCCCAGCCAGCAATCCAGCCAAAGAATTCACCAAACAAAACATTGATCCAGGAAAAAGCGGAACCAGCAAAAGGCAGGACCGAGGACGTTTCTGCATAGGCTAATGCCGATAATCCTGCGCCAATTGCGGCTACAATGAAGGCTAATGGAACGGCAGGACCAGTATGCTCGGCTGCCACAATCCCTGGCAAAGTAAAGATAGCCGTTCCCACTACCATCCCAGTTCCTAATCCAATTAAGTCTCTTGTTCGCAAACTAGGAGTTAATTGTGCATCCTTTTCTTCATAAACGCGGGGGTTCTGCTTAAGAAATAGTCGTTTAATTAATTTTTTCATTCACATCACCTTAGTCTGGAACAGTTGGATCTTCATCCAGCTTAATATCTTCTAACATTAATTGCTGTTCCCGACTGAGCTTAGCAGTTTTTAAAAGATCTGGTCGGCGGTGAAGAGTCCGTCGTAGCGATTCACGCATCCGCCATTCTTTAATTTTCTGATGATTACCACTCGTAAGAACTTCCGGTACTTTCATCCCCCGAAAATCTGCCGGACGTGTATATTGAGGATATTCTAGCAAGCCGTTGCTAAATGAATCTCCCATTGGTGAAGACATGTTACCGAGGACACCAGGAACAAAGCGGACGGTCGCATCAATCATCACCATCGCTGCTAATTCCCCACCTGTTAATACATAGTCACCAAGAGACGCTTCATCGGTGACTAAATTACGGATTCGTTCATCATATCCTTCATAATGACCACAGATAAATGTTAAGTGATCTTCTTGGGCTAACTCTTTGGCGTAGGCTTGATCAAACTTTCGACCAGCGGGATCCATTAAAATAACCCGTCCCTTTGAATACTGATCTTTCGTTTGTTCATGAATTGCATCCATTGCGTCAAAAATCGGTTGCGCTTGAAGAAGCATCCCCGCTCCGCCACCAAATGGAGCATCGTCAACATGATTATGCTTATCGGTAGTATATTGACGAAAATCGGTCACATTAATGTCGATAAATCCATTATCTTGTGCCTTACCGATAATGGATTCCCCCATTGTTGCTTGAAACATATTGGGGAACAAGCTTAAAATATCAATCCTCATTATTCAAGTCCTTCCATTAATTCGACTGTTACAAGATTCTTATCAAGATCAACGTTTTTAACAACATCATCAATCACCGGTAATAACAAATCCCGTTTTTCTGGGCGTTCAACAACCCACACATCATTCGCACCAGGAGATAAAATTTCCTTAATTTTCCCTAGGTGACGACCATCTGTTGTTTCAACGTCTAATCCAATAATCTGGTGGTAGTAATATTGACCATCGTCTAAGGGTTGTTGATCATCAGCACTGACCATTAATTCATGGTCACGGAATTGTTCAACATCATTGATATTATCATAGCCGACAAACTTAACAAGAACAAAGCCCTTATGTTGCCGCGTACTTTCAATCGTCAATGGTAAAGGCTCGCCTGATTGTTGTAGGTACAAGGTATTTCCCTTGGCAAATCGTTCATCAATAAAATCAGTAGTTGCTAATACGCGCACTTCTCCGCGAACACCATGAGTATTTACAATTTTACCAACATTATAATATTCCATAAATTCCTCCTGAAAAGACAAAAACTCCCACAGATTAGTGTGGGAGTTTTAAATTTAGTGACGATGGTCATTAATTAATAACCGGACTCGCTTAGAGTTAGCCCGTCGAGATTGAGTACCCTCGACTATTGTTCGCAATGCTGCGGCAACGTGTCCCTGTCGACCAATTAGACGGCCAACATCATTGGGAGCAACATCAATTATATAACGATGGTAACGTCCATCATCTTTTTGGGTAATTGACAATGCCTGTGGCTGCTTCAATAGCGGAATAACTAAACTACGAATTAACGACTCAATATCTGTCTCAGCCATGACTGATTATCACTACTTCTTAGCGTACTTTGCTTCGTGGTACTTCTTCATAACGCCAGCTGCTTGAAGCATGTTACGAACAGTATCTGAAGGTTGAGCACCCTTTTGTAACCATTCCATAACAGCGTCTTCATCAAACTTGACTTCCTTAGGAGTAGTCAATGGGTTGTAAGTACCTACTGAAGTAATAAAACGACCATCACGTGGGGCACGTGAGTCAGCTACAACGATCCGGTAGAATGGACGCTTCTTTGAACCCATGCGCTTTAAACGAATTTTAACAGACATTCTTTGCACCTCCCTGATTTCTTTTAACAGATAATAATATACCAGTGTTTAAATAGAATGTAAAGTATTTTTTCTTGACAGGCTTAAATTTTTTGAAATTATTTTTTCTTTCGTAATTTACGAAGCTTTTTAATGCGTTTTTGCTTGTCTTTTTTCATTTTTCGCGCCATGCGGTTCATTGCCATTTGTCCCATCTTGCCACCTGGCATTTGTCCGCCAAACATATTTTGCATTCCATTGAAGTTACCGTTTGTAACCTGCTTCATCATCTTACGCATTTGATTAAATTGCTTAATCATTCGATTAACTTCAACAATTGGGCGTCCCGCACCAGCTGCTAAACGACGACGACGACTAGGATTCATTATATCAGGGTTTTCACGTTCTTCTGGCGTCATTGAAAGAACAATGGCCCGGATATGAGCAAATTGCTTAGGATCCAAATTAAGATTCTTTAAGGCAGGATTATTAGCCATCCCCGGCATCATCTTAATAATGTTTTCCAACGGCCCCATCTTGGTAACCTGATCCATTTGCGCCAAGAAATCATTATAGTCAAATGTGTTCTCACGCATTTTATCCATTGTTTCTTGGGCTTGTTCTTCATCAAAATTCTTTTGGGCCTTTTCAATAAGGGTCATCATGTCCCCCATACCCAAAATCCGTGAAGCCATCCGGTCAGGGTGGAAGACATCAAGATCCTCCATCTTTTCCCCTTCACCGACAAACTTAATTGGCTTACCTGTGACTGCCCGGATTGACATGGCAGCCCCACCACGAGTATCACCATCTAATTTGGTTAAGATAACCCCGGTGATATCAAGTTTATCATCGAATCCTTGAGCCGTATTAACTGCGTTTTGACCAGTCATCGAATCAATAACAAGCAAAATTTCATTTGGATTTACTAGCTCTTTAATGTTTGCAAGCTCATCCATTAATTGTTCATCAATCTGGAGCCGACCAGCAGTATCAATAATGACATAATCATTATGATTTTTCTTGGCTACTTCCATCCCTTCGCGAACAATTTCTACCGGGTCAACATCTGTCCCCTTTTCAAAAACAGGAACATCGATCTGATCGGCGACTTGTTGTAACTGCGTAATAGCGGCTGGACGGTAAACGTCGGCCGCAATAAACATTGGCCGCGCGTGATTTTCATTCTTTAATCGTAATGCCAATTTACCGGCAGTGGTCGTCTTACCTGCCCCTTGAAGACCTACCATCATGATAACAGTTGGAATGTGCGGTGCTTTGTTAAGCGGAACCGCTTCTTCCCCCATTAGCTTTGTCAATTCATCATTAACGATTTTAACGATTTGTTGGGCTGGATTTAACCCTTTCAATACTTCCGCCCCGGCTGCTTTTTCCCGAACGGTCTTTACAAAGTCTTTTACAACTTTAAAGTTAACATCGGCTTCTAAAAGGGCGAGCCGAATCTCACGCATCGTTTCCCGCAGATCAGCTTCTGTAACTTTGGGTTTGCGTCGTAATTTTTCCATCGCCTTTTGCAGACGATCTGTTAAACCTTCAAATGCCATTTTATTCTTCCTCCAAGCTTTCCAGATGATTTACTAAGTGATTGAGCGTTGCATCATCTGGATAGTTTTCTCGGACGTATCGTTGAATTCGATCCGCCTGTTGATTACGAACTTGAAATTCAGCATACAAATGCAATTTGGCCTCGTAATCTTCTAATATGCTTTCTGTGCGCTTTATATTATCATATACGGCTTGACGACTAACATGGAAATTCTCGGCAATTTCGCCCAATGAGTAGTCATCCCCGTAATAAAGCTCTAAATAATCATTTTGTTTTTTGGTTAATAAGGGTTGGTAAAACTCAAATAATGAATTTATCCGATAATTCTTTTCAATTTCCATATCGTCACACCTGCCTAGTCAACTTCGACTAACCCTTTGAACAGGCCATAAACAAAGTCGCCAGCATCAAACTTCTGGAGGTCGTCTACCTTTTCACCAAGCCCCACATACTTAACCGGTAAGTGGAGTTCATTACGGATAGCAAGGACAATTCCCCCACGAGCAGTTCCGTCTAGTTTTGTTAAAACAATCCCCGTTACATCGGTACTTTCCTTGAATAGCTTAGCCTGATTAAGAGCGTTTTGCCCAGTTGTTGCATCTAAGACTAACAGTACTTCATGAGGAGCATCTGGAATCTCACGAGTAAGGATACGCTTCATCTTAGCTAACTCATTCATCAGGTTAACTTTGTTTTGGAGACGACCAGCAGTATCCACGAACAAGATATCATAGTTTTCATCTTTTGCCCGTTTTACTGCATCAAAGACGACAGCCGCTGGATCACCGTTTTCTGGTCCGGTAACGATGTCAACACCATCGCGTTTTGCCCATACATCTAATTGCTCAGTGGCCCCCGCCCGGAACGTATCAGCAGCCGCTAGAAGAACTTTCTTACCTTGCTTCTTAAAGAGGGCGGCCATCTTACCAATCGTTGTTGTCTTTCCGGCTCCATTAACACCGACAAACATAATAACAGTTGGTCCTTCTTTTGCCATGGTTAAGTCAGGATTTTCGTCTTGACCAGCCTCATCGTAAAGTTCGACCATTTTTTCAATAATGACGTTAGAAACATCCTGCTTGCTCTTAGCGTTTTGCAGTTTTACTTCTTCTCGTAATTCATCACTGAGCTTCATTGCCATATCATAGCCGACATCAGATTCAATCAGCATATCTTCAAGATCATCAAAGAAGTCTTCATCAACATGCCGGAAATTAGCCAAGAACTTATTTAACCGTGCCCCGAAGCCTGTCCGGGACTTCTCAAGCCCACGATCGTATTTCTTAACCGTTTCAGTTTCTTGATCCTCTTCTGGTTCAGAAGAAGGTTGTTGCTCCTGCTCCTCATCACCATCATTTTCTTCAGAATTATCAGTCTCATTTGATTCTTCAGTAGTTGAGGAATCTTCTGCCACTTCTTCTTTAGTTGGCATTACTGGTTCTTCAACTGTTTTTTCTTCTTCTGCAATGGGTTCGGTCGGTTCAACGGCTGTTTCAGTTTCAGCAGAATTAGAAGAAGATGGTTCTTCTGTAGAAATAGTTTCTTCCGGAGTACTAGACGACGGTACTTCTTCTTCAGAAACACTTGAGTCTGCTACCTCTTCTGAGTGACTTTCCTCGTTAGGCTCCTCTTCTTTTTCTTCTTTAACCCCATTATGAAGCGTTTCACGAGTTCCATCCGGGTTAATCTTTTCTTCATAGCTATCGGCAGGAGGAATATTTACCGGTTCCGGATGAGTTGGGGCAGAAGCCGGCGCCGCACTCGTCGCATCGGCTGCTTCATCTTCATGCGCGGTTTCAGATTGAACAACTGCGCTTGAACTCTCAGGCGTTTTTTCCTCTTCTTTTTTCTTATGACGGCGGAAAATATCAAATAATCCCATACTTGAAGCCTCCTAAATTTAGTTAATTATCACTCTCTTGTAAAGTATCAACAACATCCACTGATACCATCTTTGAAACTCCTGATTCTTGCATTGTAACCCCGTACAATACATCGGCGTCCATCATCGTTCCCTTGCGGTGGGTAATGACGATAAATTGTGGACCTTCAGTACCAAATTTGCTGAGGTAGTGCGCAAAACGTTGTACATTGACCTCGTCCAAGGCGGCCTCTGGTTCATCAAGAATTGCAAATGGAACTGGGCGGACTTTTAAAATAGCGAATAGTAAGGCAATCGCTGTTAATGCTCGTTCCCCACCTGATAACAATGAAAGATGTTGGTTTTTCTTTCCTGGTGGTTGGGCCATAATATCGACCCCGGTTGTTAATAAGTCATGGGGATCGGTTAAGACAAGTTTAGCATGACCACCAGAGAAAATTTGTTGGAACGTCTCATCAAACTTTTGTGAAACCTGATTAAAAGTCGTAATAAAACGTTTCTTTACCTGGGCATCCATCTCACCCATCGTCTGATTAAGCTGAGCTCGAGAGGCGAGCAAGTCGTCTTGTTGTCCCTTCAAGAAATCGTACCGTTCACGAACACGCTCATATTCTTCAATCGCTCCCACATTAACTTGACCAAGATCATCCAATCCCCGCTTTAATAGCTTCAACCGGGTCGCTAAAGTCTCTTCGTCCAAGTCACTCATCTGCTGGCGAGCTTCATCAATGGTCATAGAATATTGCTCAGATAATCGATTAAGAGCTTGCTCAACCATGGACTCATACTTCACGCGCTCTTCATTTAAGTTATTACGATCATCAAGGGCTGCCCGCTGAAGTTCTTGCAGACGATTATAATGTGCTTCGGCTTGTGACAGCTTTTGCTCAAGTTCTTCAAGAGCAATTGAATTATCTTCCAGTTGCACCTTAGCTTTTGCCTGCTCTTCTTTAGCATCTTTTAAGGCTGTCTGTGTCGATTTTTCACTTGTTGATTGACTAGCTGATTGTGTTGTTAACTCAGCGATTGCAATCGTGACCTTTTCTAAACTCTCTTCAACTTCTCGCCGTTGCCGGTTATACTCTTGACTTTGACGTTGGTATTGTTGAAGTCGCTCTTCCGCCACCGCAATTTTTTGTTGCATTTGTGCTAATTGTCGTGCCTGAGTCGACTCATCATTCTGTAATTCATCAATCTGAGTAAGGATTTGCTTAATCTTTGCCACAACTTGCGTCAATTCCTGGTTTACTTTATCAGCTTGTTCATTATTTTGTTGAACTTGTGATTCGTAATCCTGATGTTGAGTGTCTTGCTGTTTACTTTGGGTTTCTAAAATCTGTACCCGATTAGTAAGCGTCTCATGCTTACTTGAGATTAACTGGCAACTACTTTCTTGCTCATGAAACTTATCTTGTAAAGTCTGAACTTGTTGCTGATAATCAGCTACTACTTGTTCGTTCGCTTTTTGCGCTTGTTGTAGTTTAGCAATTTCTTGCTCTAAGCTCGCTGCAAGCTGTTCCTGATTTTTCAGTTCCTCTTCTAGTTGTTTAGCCATTTGCTTTTGACTTAAGAGTCCTGTCCGTTGGCTACGGGTAGCTCCCCCAGTCATAGCTCCACTAGCATTGATCAACTGACCGTCAAGGGTTACCACCCGTACCATATGACGACCTGCGCGAGCAATCTCGGTCGCATGATCAAGGTTGTCAGCAATAACCGTTGTTCCTAGTAAGTGGTCAGCAATAATCTGAAACTTTTGATCAAACTTAATAAGTTCTGTTGCTCGACCCAAAAAGCCAGGGAGGTCAGTTAGCTGTGGCCAAATGTTTAATGGTCGCCGGTGGCTAAGCGTATCAAGCGGCAAAATAGTGACCCGGCCAGCGCGCGTCTTAATCAAGAAGTTAATAATTGCTTTGGCAGTAGCTTGCCGATCAACAACCAATTGCTGAAGCTGACTTCCTAATACTGTTTCAACCGCTTGCGTGTACTTAGCAGGAACATCAAATAATTCGCTGACTGCTCCAGCTAACCCAGGAAATTGCTGCCGTTGTCGAAGGACTTCTTGAACGCCCCGGTAATAGCCGCTATATTCATCGGCCATTGACTGGTAAGCATTAATTCGAGATTTAAGTGACCGCACATCTCCTAATGCTGCATACCAATCACGTTGCTTTGTTTGGTACCCGTAATTAAGTTTTTCACGGTGATCTTGAGCTGCTTTTAGTTTTTCACTGACATTCTGCAGACTTTCTTTAGTAATAGCCACTGCTTGTTGGTAGCGGTCGAATTCTTGATTAATTTCTGCAAGCTGGTTCTTAGTAGCGTCAAGTTCCTCGACATTTTGTCGTTGAAGACTCATCGCCTGTTCATGATTACGTGACAAGAAAGATTGCTGATTGTGAATCGTTGTTCTTTCTTGCATCAAGCTAACTTGTTGGTTACGTAAATCCTCTACTTGCTGTTTTAGGGTCGCGATCCGCTCACTGCTACTCATCTTTCTGGCTGCTTCGAACTCAGCTTGCTGACTATTAATCAGTGCTTTTTGTTCAGCCAATTGCTCGTCATTTGACTGTTGGCTTGCCTTAACCTCTTTTAAGCGTGCATTGAGTTCAGCCTGTTGGGCAGTTAACCGCCGATGCTCATTTTCACGCTGCTCGCGGCGAACACTGGAAACCGACTGCTGATTCTCATACTTAGCAATTGCCTCCGTTTGGTTTAAGATGATTGCTTGAAGTTGATCCTTAGTTGCGTTTAGTTGTTGGCGCTTTTGCTTCAAATTATCAAGTTGTTGCTGATCACGGCCTGCTTGTCCTTGATAGTCCTTTACCATCGCTTCTGCTTGATCGAGCTTGGCACCTAATTTGGTTAACTTTTCATAGTACTCATCATAATGACGAACTGTTTGTGTCCGATCAAGCACATCAAATTGTTTCTTTTGTTCCAAGTAATCTTGGGCAATTGCACTTTGCTCTTCTAAAGGTTCGATCTGTTTTTCTAACTCACTAATAATGTCATTTACCCGGTTAAGGTTTTCCATCGTCGTAGTAAGTCGCTTTTCAGCTGTTTCTTTATTCTTCTTATACTTAGCAACGCCAGCAACGGTTTCAATAATTCCCCGCCGATCAATTGGTTTACCGTTAAAGATCTCTTCAATCCGCCCCTGGGAAATAATAGAAAAGGATTCTCGACCTAAACCAGAATCAATAAACAAGTCTGTAATGTCCTTTAAGCGAACGTTTTGGTCGTTAATTAAGTACTCACTATCACCATTGCGGTATATTTTACGAGTAATGGTAAGCTCAGTAAATTCACTAGCTAAGTAATGATCGCTATTATCTAGCGTAATCGAAACTAGGGCCCGGTTTAAAGGTTTACGATCTGATGACCCATTAAAGATAACATCAGCCATCCGATCTCCCCGTAAATGATGAGCCGACTGTTCGCCCATTACCCATTGAATAGCTTCGATAATATTACTCTTTCCACTACCATTCGGGCCAACAATCCCTGTCATCCCGGGCTCAAATTTAATTGTTGTTTTTTGGGCAAAGGACTTAAAACCGTCCAAAGTTAAAGACAATAATTGCATCAGTTATTCCTACTTACTATTTATTTTTATTTCTCATATTATCAAGTGCTTGTTGTGCTGCTTGCATTTCAGCATGCTTCTTTGATGAGCCCTTTCCTTCACCGATAACGTCACCATTAGCAGTAACGTTTACTTTAAATTCAGGGTCGTTTTCTGTTCCGCTTTCCTCTACCAAATGATATTCAATGGCAATATCACCGTCACGTTGGAGGAATTCTTGGAGACTAGTCTTGGCATCAACAGCATGATCAAACCAGCCCATATCAAGTTTAGGAAAGATAACCCGTTGGACAAATTTTTCAACTGCTGGTCGGCCTTGATCTAAATAGAGGGCACCAATAAATGATTCAAAAATGTCACATAGCAAACCTGGACGTTCTCTTGCGCCAGCCATTTCCTCACCATGACCCAAGCGAATATATTGATCAAAGTGACATTCCTTGGCAAATTTAGAAAAACTATCCTCACATACCATTGCCGCTCTTAAGCGGGTAAGTTTTCCCTGTGGCAATTCAGGGAAACGTTTATAAATATATTCTGAAACGATCAGTTCCAACACAGCATCGCCAAGAAATTCAATCCGTTCGTAATATTTTAATCCTTGGTTAGGATGTTCATTTACATACGAAG